>ERZ1370068.7958-contig-6844_pt1 | contig 18479 bp, 25 predicted proteins | sample MGYA00561227_ERZ1370068 | MGnify/ENA primary metagenome ERZ1370068 (study PRJEB38410, sample SAMEA6850437) | metagenome | study: Metagenomic assessment of the ecological functions of the soil: analysis of the soil microbiota associated with the...
GCGCGCGCCGGATGATTGTCGGGAATATTCAGCGCGTCGAAGTTGTAAAAGTCGGTCTCGATCTCGCGTCCGTCTTCAATCGCATAACCGAGGGAGACGAAGATGTCTTCGATCCTTTCACGAACGACCGTGATCGGATGCAGATGCCCGCGGCGTGGACGCCGGCCGGGCAGGGTGACGTCGAGCGCTTCGCGCGCGGTGCGCGCCTGTTCAATGTGACTCTTGAGAAACTGCTCGGCTTGTTCAAGCCGCTCGGTGATCTCTGCTTCGTTTTGCTGAACCAGTTGGCCAAATGCGGCGCGCTCATCCGCGGCTACGCGGCCAATCATTTTCTTGGTGGCGGCCAGCGCACTCTTCTTACCCAAATGGCGAGTTCGCAGCTCGGCAAGCGCACGCTGCTCCGCCTCGGCGTCGTTTAGAACTAAGCGAACTCAAACCGGCAGCCGCGGAGTTCTCCGCAATGCGAGGCAAAGCGTTCGAACTCTTGCTCGAACGCTTTGCGTGCTGCTGCTACCTGAGCTTTTGGATCCTGGTTGTTAACGTCTGTCATTAGCCCTGAAGAACCGGCGGGGAATGCCCACCGCTAAACGGTTGGTGAAAACCAACCAAGCCTGGCTAAGCTGCCGCTTTTTCCTTTTTTGCCGTCCAGCGCATTCTTCGCCTGCACCGCCAGCTGCGGAAAAGCCTCGGGTTGGTTGACGGCGAGATCAGCAAGCACTTTGCGATCCAACTCCACGCCGGCAAGCTTGAGGCCGTGCATGAGTTGCGAATAGTTGATTCCATTCAAACGCGCCGCGGCTCCGATGCGCACAATCCACAGACTGCGAAAGTCACGCTTTTTCAGCTTGCGTCCGGTGTATGCGAAGTTCAGACCGCGCTCAACCGACTCCTTGGCCGAGCGGTAAAGCTTCGACTGGTGCCGCGGTAGCCCTTAGCCAGTTTCACGATCTTCTTGCGCCGTTCGAGGCGCTTGTTTCCACGTTTTGCTCTGGGCATCGATTCACTCTCCTTCTTCAAGGATGAAGGCGGAAGGGATGAAGGATGAAACTGAGCTGTTTTTGAGCCAGCGTTTCCATCCCGCAACCCACACTCATCCTTCATCCTCACTACTTCATCCTTTGCTTAATCTCTTCCGTACGGCAGCATCGCTTCGACTCGCTTCTGGTCGGACTTTGACACCAGCGCGTCAATATCCAGCAGTCGCTTACGCTTGTGCTCTTTCTTGGTCAGAATGTGCCGCGCGTGCGAATGGCCGCGCTTGATCTTTCCGGTGGCGGTAAGGCGAAAACGCTTGGCCGCACCCTTGTGTGTTTTAACTTAGGCATAGTCTCTCCAACTTCGATTTCAAATTCTGCGATCTCAAGATTCAACAGTCTGAGATTTCACTCAACTCAATCAGCGATCTCAAATTCGAGATCTCAGGATATCAGACTCAATCACTTTCCTTCGTCCTTCGACGCCGCCGCGGGCAGTGGCGCGGTCGGGGCCTCGGCCGAGTGCTTCCGGCTTGGTCGCGGCCGCTGGCGCTGCTGCCCGGCGGCGCCGCGGGCAGGCGCTAATGGTTGCGACGCAGCGCGGAGTTGCGCGGCGTCGACGCAGCCGGTCGCGCGGCTGCCGGCTTCGCTGCAGCCGGCGACGACACGCGATGGCGCTGTTGGGGTTGGTTGCGTCGGATGCGCGCCCTTGTGTCGCTTGGGGCCCAGGATGATAAACATCTGGTTCCCTTCCATTCGCGGTCGCGCCTCAACTTCGCCCACGTCGATCAGATCCTTCTCCAATTTCTCCAAAATGCGCGCGCCCAACTCCCGGTGCGTCATCTCGCGGCCGCGAAACCAGATGGTAGCTTTCACCTTGTCGCCGCCTTCCAGCCACTCGCGGGCGTGCTTCATGCGATAGTCGTAGTCGTGATCGTCCGTACCGGGACGAAACTTCACTTCCTTGACGGTAATCGTTACCTGCTTCTTCTTCGCCTCGTTGGCCTTCTTCTTGGCTTCGTACTGAAACTTCCCAAAGTCAATAATTCGGCAAACCGGCGGATCGGCGGTGGCAGCGACCTCCACCAGGTCGAGACCTTTCTCCCGCGCCTGGCGAATGGCGTCGCGAATATCCAGCACGCCAAGCTGTTCCCCCTCCTCGCCGATCACTCTAACCTGTGGGACACGAATTCTTTCGTTAATGCGGGCAATCGGCAGCGCGCCGGTTATCCGGACGCTGGCCGCGGCCTCGAAAGCCTGTAGCTATAGTTCACCTCCTGATTTACAAGTCCAAAGTCTCAAGTCCAAAGTCCAAAGTCTTTGCATTTGACGTTGGACATTGGACTTGGACATTGGACTAACCGTTACTCAATGCGCGCGTTTCAACCAGCCCGCGCGCCATCTCAACAAAGTCAGCAATAGACATCACGCCGATGTCGCCCCTGGTGCGTTCACGCACCGCTACGTTTCCATCTTCCATTTCGCGATCGCCCAGCACCAGCATAAACGGCACCTTCTGCATCTGCGCGTCGCGAATCTTGGCGCCAATCTTTTCGCTGCGCCGGTTTGCCTCGACTCGCAGCCCCGCGCCGCGCAATTCGGCCGCCACCTTCTCAGCGTAGTCATTGACGCGATCCGTAATCGGCAGCACCGCCACCTGCACTGGCGCCAGCCACAGGGAAATGCGCCGGCGTAGTGTTCGATAAGGACGCCAAAGAAGCGTTCGATCGAACCGAAAAGCGCGCGATGGACCATCACCGGACGATGCGGCTTGTTGTCCTCGGCGATGTACTCAAGTTCAAATCGCTCCGGCAAATTAAAGTCATACTGCACGGTGCCAAGCTGCCAAAGACGACCAATCGCATCTTCGATTTTAAAATCGATTTTCGGGCCGTAGAAAGCTGCCTCACCTTCGATGCGCTCATATTTGATTTGACGAGCATCAAGAGCCGCGGCCAAAACCGCTTCCGCGTTTGCCCACTGTTCCTCAGCCCCAAACCATTGCTTCGAGGTGTCGCTTCCCTTCACTGACAATTCAAACTTGATCTTCTCGAAGCCAAACGTCTTCAGGACCTGGTAAGCAAAGTCAACGCAATCGTCTATTTCCTGTCGCACCTGCTCGGGCGTACAGAAGAGGTGCGCGTCATCAACCGTGAATCCGCGAACGCGCATTAATCCGTGCAGAGTTCCCGACAGTTCCGCTCGATACACCGTGCCCATTTCCGCATAGCGCTGCGGCAAATCCCGGTAAGACCGCTGCTGCGATCTAAAGATCCCGATGTGGAACGGGCAATTCATTGGCTTGAGCCGAAACTCCGTCTCTTCCAACGTAGTCGGCGCGAACATTGAATCGGCATAGTTCTGTTCGTGTCCACTTATCTGCCAGAGTTCACGCTTGGCAATGTGGGGCGTGTAAACAAAACTATAGTTGCGTCTGACTAACTCCTCGCGCAAATAGTCTTCCATCTGCTGGCGGATGAGCCCGCCTTTCGGATGCCAGAAGATCAGACCCTGACCGTATTGCTTCCTGAATTGAAAACAAGTCGAGCTCTTTGCCCAATCGCCGGTGGTCGCGCTTCTCGGCCTCTTCGCGTTGTTTGAGCCAGGCGTCCAGTTGTTCCTGCGTGAAGAAAGCCGTTCCGTAAATGCGCTGCATCTGCGGCTGGGTGGCGTCACCTTTCCAATAAGCGCCGGCCAACGAAAGCAGCTTGAACGCGCGCAGCTTGTTGGTATTGGGTACGTGTGGGCCAAGGCAGAAATCGATGAACGGCGAGTTATCGATGTAATAAACGCTGACCCTCTCGCCCGCTTTTTCGTCAATCAACTCGCGCTTCAGCGGCTCGTTGCGCTCCTCGAAAATCCGCAGCGCTTCCGCCTTGGAAATCTCATCGCGGCGGTAGGGCAAGATTGCGACTGGCAATCTGGCGCATGCGCTTTTCGATCACCGGCAGGTCCGCTTCGGTCAAAGGTTGCGGCGCGATCACATCATAAAAAAATCCGTAACGCGGATCGTCAAGCAGCGCCGGACCAATTCCCAACTTCGTTCCGGAAACAAATCCAACACGGCAGCGGCCAACAAATGCGCGGACGAATGACGCAACACGTCGAGGCCTTCAAGCGTTTCCGGCAGCACCGGCTCGATCTTTATCGCATCACCGTTTTGCTGCTGGTCCAGAGTGAAAGCGAGATCGACTTCCCGGCCATCGACGCGCGCGGCCAGCGCCTGCTTAGCCGTGTCACGGTCGAGCTTCTTTGAGAGCTTCGCCGACAGTGATAGGCGCAGCCACCTGTGCCGCCGGTCCGTCGTTCAGTTTTACGTTAATCTCGCTCATTGAAATCTGGTAAATCGTAAATGGTGAATCGTAAATAGAAACTGCGCTCGCTGGCGCCTAATTGGGGCCCAACTAGCCTTCTTAACAAAACGGACTCGTCCGCCTTGAAGAGAAAACGGAAGTCTTCCGCACAAAATACAGCCAAGCCGCGAGCCAACGGCTTTGGCGCTTCCTATTCACGATTTACGATTCACGATTTACTACTACAAACTGATCGGATCTGATAGGAGCGCCTTCGCCGCAAGCCGCCACCGGGGTGGCTGGGCAATCAAAAACTAGAGAATCGAGTGTATGTTCGATTCATGACGAAGGTCTTCCGGAGCATCCTATCAAAAGTTAGAAACTGTAACGCCTGTCTCTTGCCTAACTATTAAGCGCCTAGAATCTAAACAAACAGGCGCAATAAGTCAATTCAGCGGGCACTGGTTACTGCTTACTGCTGACCGCCTTCTGGTGAGCCGTGCCGGAAAAGCCGCGCTTTTTCATCAACGCCTCGGTCTGCGGATCACGGCCGCGGAAACTTCGATAAGCCTCCGCCGGGTCAACCGTGTTTCCGACCGAGAAGATGTACTTGCGCAGGCGCTCGGCAACCTTCTGGTCATACGGACCGCCGCCCTCCACAAAAGCACCAAAGGCATCGGCGGTCAGCACGTCAGACCAAAGATAACTGTAGTAGCCGGCCGAATAACCGTCGCTGCCAAACACATGCATGAATTGCGGCGTGCGGTGACGCATCACGATCTCGTCTGGCATCCCCAGTTCCTTAAGCGTCGCCTTTTCAAAAGCATCCGGATCGATCTTCTGGTCACCGGCCAGGTGCAGCTTCATGTCAACCAAAGCAGCCGCCAGATACTCGACGGTAATGAAGCCTTCGTTAAAAGTCGCCGCGCGCTTGATCCGGTCAACCAGATTCTGGGGAATCGGCTTGCCGGTCTGGTAGTGAACCGCAAAACGCTGCAGCACTTCCGGAGTCGATAGCCAGTGCTCGAGTAACTGCGAGGGAAACTCGACGTAGTCGCGCGCGACCGCAGTTCCCGACAACGATGGATAGGTGACGTTTGAGTTTAGACCGTGGAGCGCGTGGCCAAACTCATGGAACATCGTCGTCGCGTCATCCCACGAAATCAGAAGCGGCTCACCCGGCTTTCCTTTTACGAAGTTGGCGTTGTTGGAAACGATGGTTGTGACCTTGCCGTTGAGTCGTTCCTGGCTGCGATAAGCATTCATCCAGGCGCCCGAGCGCTTGCCGGCGCGCGCGTATGGATCGAAGTACCACAAACCGATGTGCTGCTTCGTCGTCTTGTCAGTCACTTCCCAGACGCGGACGTCCGGATGAACCACAGGCACGTTGGTCGCCGGGCGTAAAATCGGAAGTTGAAGAGTTGGCCGGCAACCCAGAAGATGCCTTCGCGCAGTTTTCCAGTTGCAGATACTGTTTGACCTCATTCTGATCGAGATCGTAGCGAGCTTTGCGCACCTTCTCGGCGTAGTAGCGATAGTCCCACGGTTCGATCTTGATCTTCGCGCCTTCTTTATTATGAATTTCGTCGGCAAGCGCCTGCATGTCCCGAACTTCCTCGTGCACGCGCGCTACCGCCGGTTTCCAAACCTGCACCATCAACTCCATCGCGTTCTCGGGATTCTTCGCCATTGCGTTCTCGAGCCGCCAGTGGGCGTGCGTCGGATAGCCCAGCAGCTTCGCACGTTCAGCGCGCAGTTGCAGGATCTGGGTAATAGTGGCGTTGTTGTCGTGCTCGTCGCCGTTATCGCCGCGGTTAACAAACATGCGCCACGCTTTCTCGCGCAGGTCGCGGCGATCAGAGTAAGTCAGAAACGGATCGACGGAGGAACGCGTGTTCATGATCACCCAGGCGTCCGTTTGCTTTTTGGTTGCGGCCGCGGCCGCCGCCGCATCGCGCACAGATTGCGGCAGATCCGGCCAGATCAGCCTCGCCCTTCAGCACGATAAACTGACCGTCTTCCTCAGCCAAAACGTTTTGACCAAACTTTGGTGTAGAGCCCGGCCAATTGTTGATTGATCTGAGAGAGCCGCGCCTTCGCGTCCGGCGCCAACCGCGCGCCGGCACGAACGAAAGTTCGTGTAGTACAACCAGATCAGCCGCTGTTGCTCGGCAGTGAGCTGCGCTTTCTCCGGGCGAGTTGTAAACTGCTTCGATCCGTTTGAACAGGGCTTCGTTCTGCGTGATCTGATCGCTGAAGGCGGCGAGTCGCGGAGCCATCTCGCGCTGCACAACCTGAACGTCGGGGCTGTTCATGGTTGAAACGAAGACGCCATAAATAGTTTGGACGCGGTCGAGGGTTTGCCCAGTTCGTTCCAAAGCCGCGATCGTGTTTTTCGAATGTCGGCGCCGCCGGGTGCTTTCGCGATACGCTCAACCTCGACAAGGGTTCTCCGCCATTCCGGCTTCGAGTGCAGGTTTGAACTGCGCCCACCTGAACACGCGGTCGAAAGGGGTACGCCACCGTAAGGACCTTCCCAATCCATGAGTAAAACATTCGCCGGGCGCAGCCACGGCAAGAACTGGAGCTGGGCGCTGGTAGTTTGAATGGACATAACTTTGACACCGGGTGTTTGAGTAAAGTTATAGACAACCGCAAGCAGGGTGACTGCGGTCAGGACAAACAGCGCGCGGCTGCGTGAAATTAAGGCTCGCATAAATACTTCTTTCCTTATTTGACCAATGTGTTTTCCGGGAATTCACCGCGCGTCGTCGATGCGGCAAATTAAGGTTTTAAGAGGGCTTAGTATATTGGCGACGAGGAATGGTTAGTACAGTCTGCGGAAGTGTGAATCGAGAGGACCGGCAGCAAGCGCACTAGCAGGAGTTCTCCATTTCTCATTTCTCATTTCCATTTATTACCTTACCCGACCGAACGCGGTCAGGAACGGAAACCATTCCCATGAGAAATGGGAAAATCTCCGCCGCTGTTCCGCCTAATCGCCCCTGTCGCTTGCCACCGCGCGGCGACAAAAACAAAGGCAGAAGCAGGGTGAGATCTGCTTCTGCCGCCCTCTGCCGCTTTTGCCCGCCCTTGCTCGTTACCCATGAAGTTCGCCGCGATTCTTTGGCTGCCGGTTGCTCCTGCAGCTTGCAGCCTGACTCTTTAGGCGGCACGATAGTAGTACTTGCCCTGCGTCTCCCGACGCTTGCCAGGTTAAACTTGCGCCGCGCGCCGTAATCCGAGACAAGCCCGGTAGGTCTGACGCCTGACTGGAAAAGGGCCTGCTCATTTCTTTGTGCCAGCAGCCAAAAGCCCGGGTAACCAGGTTGCCGATCCACTCCTGACGGAATATTTTGAATCACGTTTGAATTTCGAATGATTGCCTCTTGCGTTTGCATTTTCTTCAACCTCTCTAAAGTGCCCACAAAAACCGCCTTCACTTACTAACGCGAAGAAAAGCGGCGAAAAGGTCCACCAGGAAAAAGAAAAAGGGGGAAAGGTTAATGGGTCAGGGAAAGGTTCTCCTTGCCTTCCCTTACCCTTTGCCCTTTACCCATGACCCTTCCCTTTGCACTTTCCCTTTTGCCCTTTACCCACTAGCCCTGCCTTATACTGACTCTTCTTTTCCGACAGAAGATGGAGTCCCTAACAGTTTGAGCGAGCATCCGGCTGGCACAGCGTCACCAGGCTACTGATCGATCTATCAAACGGCGATCGGGAAGCGGTTGATCTTTTATTACCTGTCATCTACGATGAACTGCGAAAACTTGCAGCGAATTACCTGCGTCGCGAACGTCCCGATCATACGCCTGCAGCCCGACAGCGCTGGTGCGCAGGCTTACATACGTCTGATAGATCAGACGAGGAGTCAACTGGCAGAACCGGGCGCATTTTTTCGGGTTGCCGCGCAAATTAATGCGTCGCCTGTTAGTGGATCACGCGCGCAAGCACAACGCAGAAAAGCGCGGTCAGGATTTTCAGAAGCTCTCCCTTGATGAAAACATCGATCGGGCGGTCGAACGCAGCGCCGAACTGGTCGCGCTTGACGACGCGTTGAAGGCGTTGTCGATCCTCGACGAGCAAAAAGCGCGCATGGTCGAGTTGCGGTATTTCGGCGGCCTGTCGATCGAAGAAACAGCAGACGTTTTGGGCGTAACTCCGACCACGATCAAACGTCACTGGCGAATTGCCAAAGCCTGGCTTTACGGCGAAATGCAAAAGAAGTAGGAAAGAACAATGGTGGGTAGTCCCGCATGATGGTGCCCTGTTTTGAAGATCTTCTCTGCGCAGTCCTCTACTATCTCTGCGTCTCAGCGGTTAAAATTTGGTTACACAAACTCACCGCAAGGGCGCCGAGATATGCCAGTGATGGCAGAGAGTTGAAGCAGGACGTCCGGCAGGATTTTTCCTTCCACTCATAAGTTAATATAATTTGCGCCACCGGTTTCTATGACCCCCGAACGCTGGCAACAAGTTGAGGCGATTTTCCAGGAGGCACTCGATCGCGGGCCTGACGAGCGCGGTCGTTACCTGTCTGAAGTGTGCGCTCACGATGCGTCGCTCAAAAGCGACGTCGAGAATCTCTTGTCGCAACACGAGAACGCCGGAAATCTGCTCGAAGAGCCGTTGTACGGTGAAACTGAACTGAGCGCCCTGGGTTCCCTTGAGGCAATCATTCAGGCCGCAGACGATCAGGATCCGCTGATCGGGCGGCGTCTCGGCGCCTATCGCATCGAGCGCGAGATTGGCCGCGGCGGCATGGGCGCTGTCTACGAAGCGATCCGCGTCGATAACGAATTCAACAAGCGCGCGGCGATCAAGCTTGTCAAGCGCGGCATGGACACCGACTTTATCCTGCGCCGGTTCCGCACTGAACGCCAGATTCTCGCCGCGCTGGACCATCCACACATCGCCCGTCTCCTTGACGGCGGCACGACTGATGACGGCCTGCCCTACTTCGTCATGGAGTACATCGAAGGGCAGCCGCTCTACAACTACTGCGACAACCATCAATTAACCATCGGCGAGCGGCTCAAACTCTTCACCTCAATTTGCGACGCCCTGCACTACGCGCATCAAAAGCAGGTGGTGCACCGCGACATAAAACCGTCGAACGTGCTGGTGACCTCGGAAGGCGTGCCGAAGCTCCTCGACTTTGGCATCGCCAAGCTGCTCGATCCCGGTCTGGTTGGAGACATCACACACGATCCGACCGCGACCGCCATGCGGCTGATGACGCCCGAATATGCCTCGCCGGAGCAAGTGCAGGGCGCGCCGACTTCACCAACTACCGACGTGTACTCGCTCGGCGTGTTGCTCTACGAATTGCTGACCGGTCATCGCCCTTATCGGCTGCGCAATCGCGCGCCAGCACGAAATGGCCCGCGTGATCTGCGAAGAGGCGCCCGCGCCGCCGAGTTTTGTGGTAACGCGACCTGACGACTTGCTGCCCACGTTCGTCGTGACCGACGACGACGCAACCACGCTGAGACAGGTCTTCACCACCAGAAGCGCGACGCTTGAGTCGTTGCGGCGCGATCTTTCCGGCGCGCTGGATAACATTGTCATGCGGGCGCTCCGGAAGGAGCCGCAGTGGCGTTATCAGACTGCCGAGCAGTTGCGCGACGACATCGTGCGTTATCTCACGGGCGTGCCAATTTCGGATTTGCCCGATTCGCCGGTGGGCCGCACGCAACGCAAATCGCATCCGATTACGACCGAGAACTCGCTGGCCGTACTCCCGTTAAAGCTGATGGATCTTCAGCACGGCTCAGACTCGGGCCCTGACTACCTGGGTACCGGCCTGGCCGACGCCCTGATCACTCGCCTTAGCGCCGTCGGTCGTTTCGCCGTGCGGCCAACCAACAGCGTCCTGCGTTACGGCGCTGATAGTGACCCGCTCGTGGCCGGACGCGAGTTGGGCGTCGCTTTCGTGCTGGACGGCAGAATCAGGCGGGCGCAGGATCGCATCCGCGTCACGATCCAATTGCTCAGCGTGCTTGACGGCACGGCCATGTGGGCCGGGCAGTTCGACGAAAAACTTACCGACGTGCTCGGTTTGGAAGACGCGATCTCGTCGCACGTCGCGGAAGCAATCACGCCCCACCTCACCGGCACTGAGCGCGTGCGGCTCGCCAAGCGCGGCACCAACGACCCGCAAGCTCACGAGGCTTATCTGCGCGGGCGATTTTACTGGAACACGTTTACCGAAGACGGCTTTGCCCGCGCCATCGTCTGTTATCACCAGGCGATTGCGCTCGATCCGAACTACGCCCTCGCTTACGCCGGCGTGGCGGCCTACTACAACTGGCTGGGCAGCTTCACTATCTTGCCGTTTGCCGAGTGTTCGGCGGCGGCTTACGAAGCGGCGTCCACCGCGGTCGCCCTCGATCCGACGCTGGCGGAAGGTTACGCGGCATTGGGCCAGTCAATCCTTTGTCGCGATTTCGCCTGGGCCAACGCCGAACGCAAGCTCCTCCGCAGCATTGAACTAAACCCCAACTATTCAGCAGGGCGCATCCACTACGCCCTGCAGTTGGCGATGGAGGGTCGCTTTGCCGAGTCGATCCACGAGGCGCAGCTCGCCCGCGACCTGGATCCGCTGGCGATCATTTCGCGCTTCACGGTGGTTTGGTGCGCGTACCACGGGCGGCACTTTGACGAAGCGTGGGAGGCGTGTCAGGAAACGCTCGCGACGGAACCCAACAACCTGATGATGCTTTACGGCTCGAGTTTCCTATCGAGCCGCATGGGCCGGCACGACGAGGCAATCGCCGCCGCGCAAAAATGCGTGGACACCATGGGCAAGGCTTCGCACACGCTGGGCCGGCTCGGGGCGGCACATGCAGCCGCCGGGAACATCGAGATTGCTGAGGCGATGCTGCTGGAAATGGATTCGATTGCCGCCCGCCGCCATATCTCGCCCTATCACCTGGCCCTGGTCCATTGCGGTCTCGGCCGGGTTGAGAAGGCGCTCGATCTGTTGGAACGCGCCGCGGGAGATCAAAGATGCCAAGGTGCTTTGGATAGCCGTTGACCCGGAACTCGATCCACTGCACGGCCATCCGCGCTTCAACGATTTACTGCGCAAACTGAACCACCGGCTCGGCGCGCTGCCGACGCTGCCCGCGCGCTCGCTCAGCGGTCAGGAATCAATCGCGGTTTTTGCCGTTCAAAATACTTCAGCTCACCGGTTGAAAACACCGGCGACGAGTATCTCGGCATCGGACTCACCGATGCGCTCATCACGCGCCTGAGCAACGTGCAGCGGCTGATTGTGCGCCCGACCAGCAGCGTGCTGCGCTATCGCGGCGCCGGCGTCGATCCGCTTTTGGCCGGTCGCGATCTGAGCGTCAATTACATTGTCGACGGAAGCCTCCGGCGCGTTGGCGATCGCCTGCGCGTTACTGCTCAACTCTTCCATGTCCGCGAAGGCGTAACGCGCTGGTCGGAACAGTTTGACGAAGACTCGACCGACGTCCTGCACATCGAAGACTCAATTTCCGAACAGGTGGCAAACGCGCTGTTGCCGCAGCTGAGCCGGGACGAAGCAACGACAACTATCCGAAGCGCGGCACGGACAGCGTTGAAGCGTTCGAATCTCTACCTGCGTGGCCGCTACTACTGGAACAGCTACACCGAATCGGGCCTCGCCCGCGCGCTCGAGTGTTACAACCACGCGATCGAACTCGATCCGCAGTACGCGCTCGCGTACACGGGTATCGCCGACTACTAGCAACTGGCTCGGTGTTTTTGGTATCCGGCCATTTTTCGGAGACTTCCGCGGCCGCAAAGGCCGCCGACCAGGCCGTCACTTTGGATTCGACTTCGGCGGAGGCCTACAGCGCGCTGGGCTTCGCTACCGTGTGTCACGATTTGGACTGGGCGGCTGCTGAGAGGCCAGCATCGACGCGCGGTTGAGATCAATCCCAACTACGCCACGGGACATCACTGGTACGCGTTTCACCTCGCGATGGCCGGACGCTCGGAGGAGGCGATCGCTGGGATGCTGCGCGCCCGCGAGTTGGACCCGCTTTCGCCCAAGCATCATGCAGGGTCTTTCGTGGTGTTACTACCAGGGAGGCCGCTTCGATGAGTCGATCACAACCGCGCAGAACATGCTCGAAACGGCGCCCGACTTTGCCTACGGACTGGGCGCATACTCGTGGGTGCTGAGACATGTGGGCCGGACTCAGGAGGCGATCAAAGCCGCTGAGAAAGCGTTGTCGTTATCGAGCGGCGGCCAGTTTTTGTCGTCAGTGCTCGGCGCAGCCTACGCGGCGGCGGGTCGGCCCGAAGACGCACGCGCGGCGCTCGAGCGGCTGAGCGAGATGTCTGCAAACTGCTACGTTTCGCCCTACCATCGCGCTTTGATTCATCTGCATCTGGGCGAGAACGAGCGAGGCCCTGGCGCTGCTGGGCGAGGCATCATCATCAATGAAGCGTGGTTGGTTTGGCTGGGCGTAGAGCCGCAGTTCGATCACGCTCAGATCCGATGCTGCGTTTGCGGAGTTGCTGATTCAAACCCGAAATCCAGCGCAGCGTCGCCAGGCGCGCAGCGCGCGGCGGCGGTTCGGCGTTATGGTCCACTCGAAAGAAATGTGGATTCAGGTGCGACCGCGCGCTCGTCCGTTACTGCCCCGGTGGCGCGTCTAACGCCCGACGCCCAGCCGAGCGGCAGCGAAGAGGCGCGGCAGCTTTACACCGCCGGTCGCTACTACGCCACGCGGCGCACCGCCGAAGGCATGCGACAGGCTATCGAGCGATTGTCGCGCGCAGTTGAGCTCGATCCCGAATTTGCCCTGGCGCACGCCGAACTAGCCGACTGCTATGCGCTGCTCAACTGGTATGTCGAGCCGCCGCCGGCTGAGGCGTGGCAGCGCGCGAAGCAATCCGCGGTGCGGGCAGTGGCCGCCGATCCGGAACTTGCCGAGGCGCATGCCTCGCTCGGTTTCGTCCGGCTTCACTTCGATCGCGATTGGGAAGCGGCCGAGCAGGAGTTGCGAAAAGCGATCCTGCTGAAGCCGGGAATTCAAGTGGCGCACCGCTGGTACGCCTACAGCCTTTCGGCGATGGGCCGTCACGAGGAAGCCTTCGCGGAGATGGAACAGGCGCGGGCGATTTCGCCGCGCTCGCCGGTGTTGGCAACGGCGGTGGCGAACGTGCTCTTTCTCGCCGGCAGATTTGACGAGGCCATCGAGCAATGTCAAAAAGCGCTCGAGCTGGATTCCGGCGCTGTCGCCGCGCATACGATCTTGCGTTGGGCCTATGGAAAGAAAGGTATGCACGACGAGGCATTGGCCGCGTTTGAGCAGGAACGAGTATTTGCCGGCGACACGCCGACCACCCACGCAAAACGCGCTCACCTGCTGGCGGCGATCGGCCGGCATGACGAAGCCCGCGACATCCTGCAGGAGATTCTCGATCATCGTCAGCAACAATGGGTGACGGCGTACGAGATTGCGATCATCTATTGTCTGCTGGGCGAAAAGCGACAATGCATTTCAACTGGCTGGCTCAGGCTGAGCGGGAACACGCCGTCGGGTTTACCTTCGTGCGCGTCGACCCACATCTGGAATTGCTGCGCTCCGATCCTCGCTTCAAAGATCTCCTGACCATGACCGACCGGACAATTCCCTGATGGTCTTGCCAGAAACCTGTATAAAGCTGTTTCAAGTTCCAAGTCTCGGGTTAGATAAAGAGCTGGTTTCGGAAGAACCCGAGAGCCGAGACTCACAACTCAAAACCCGAAAACTTGAAACTTGAAACTTGCAACTTGAAACTCCTACCCGCTTACGCAGGTGGTTCTGACGTGTTTGTTGACTTACTTCGGTGACTGCCTCGATCACGCTGTAGGGCGATTTCGTCGGCACAATGCGCGTAAGACTAAGGCCCGCGCGGGCAAAAAGCTCCTTGTATTCCACCGCCGTCCGCTCTCTTGCCACCCGGCGAAACAAGCATTTCGATGTCGAGCAACTTGCCGAAGTCCTGCTCGTTGGCCGGTGTAATCACCGCTTCGACTAACAGGACACGGCCACCGGGCTTCATGACCCGTTTGATGTTACGCAAAATCGTGAGCGCTTTCTCATCGTCCCAGTCATGAATGATGTGCTTCATGATGTAGGCATCAGCGCCCGCCGGCACGTCGACGAAGAAGTCGCCGCTTTTGAGTTCAACGCGTGAACTCCACCGCCGTTATCTGCTCGTTCTCCCTCGCGCCTTCAACCACGTGCGGCAGGTCGAAAAGAATCCCGTGGACCGCAGGATTGGCGTCGAGAATCGCGGTCAGCAACCTGCCATGTCCGCCGGCAACGTCGACCAGAGTTTGAATTCCGGAAAAGTCGTAGGCTTCCAGGACCGCCTTTGATCGCAAGATTCGACAAGCTGGTCATCGCGCGGTTGAAAATCCTCGCAGCTTCGCCGTTCGCAGCGAAGAATGAGAAGACTTCCTCGCCATGCACCTGGCCCCAGCCCGACTTTCCGGTGCGCACACTGTATAAAGTTTGACCCCAAACTTTCCAATGCCAGTCCTCGCCAAAGAAGATGGCCAAGATCACGCAACGAACAAGGCGAATCTGAGCGCAACAACTCGGCAGTCGAGTTCAACTCAAACGTTTTGTCATCTCGCTCGGTAAACACGCCTAAAGAAGCCAGCGCGCGCAGCACGCGATAGAGCGATGGGGCATCAGCCTCAGCGGCGGCCGCCAGCTCCTCAACATTCTTTGCTCCATTCACGAGCAGGTCGGCGATTCCGAGTTTGGCTGCGACGTAGATCGCCTGCGAACCCAGGCTGCCGGTAATCATCTGCGTCAACACACCGCCTCGGGCGGCGCGCTCTCTTCGTAAACGCCGGAGTTGAGTTTGAACTCTGCTGCGGGGAGTTTGAAACCTCGGGTCGGGCGGTTTCGATCAATTCAAGAACGGGGGTAGACATCTTTTTCTCCTTGTAAAAAACGACGGCTTGTTCGCCTGCCGCCTGGCTCTGGGTTTCTGCACTGCAACAGGTAACGCGCAGTGAGAAGAGAAAGAAGACCAGGCGAAGTCGAAATATCTTGCGGGGCGGAAGCCCGACTGGTGTGGCAAGGCAGATCGTAGCGAGGTGCGAGAGGTCACGCCCTTCCCCACGGCCCCGACAACCCCCAGATATGTGTCTTGCTACTGCCCTCAAACCCAGTACCGACGTGTAATTTGATTGAACTCTCGCGGCGACGGTCGTATAGTGAGGGCTCCAAATTGGCACGACCGAGTTCTCATGGGGCTGCTTCCTGCAAGCTCGCTAATCCACGCGCCAGTTAGGTCCACAAGCTCTCAACTACTTGAGCAATCGGGTAACTCGGATGATTAAAGCCGCTTTAATCGGTACTTTAATGACGCTCCGTCGCCGTCCGGGACGGAGCTGGCCGCGCTGCCGAATTCGGTAGACTGGCTGGAAGTACGAGCGGACGTGGTGGGCGACATCGACGCCGAATGGTTGCGAAGCCATTTCAGGGGACATCTCCTTTATTCCCTGCGAAGTCGGGAAGAGGGCGGCGCCTGTCCAGACTCACCGTCGGAGCGCCACCGTCGCTTAGCCCTGGCGGCTTCTCAATCACGATCGCGTCGAGCTGGAAGCCGACCGCGATCTCTCGCCGGAGCTGCTGGATCGCATTCCGATCGAAAAACGGCTGATCTCACCTGGCAGGCCCGGCTGGTGACTTGTCAGCGCTCAAAGGGCGATTGCGCAAATGTCCGCTGTGCCGGCCAGTGTTTACAAACTCGTTACCCACTCGAGCGATCCGCGACGAGTTCACACCCTGGCGCTGCTGAAAGAGTTGGGCCGCTCGGACACGATCGCCTACTCGGCTGGCCCGCTTGGTTTCTGGAGTCGTATCGCTTGCTCTTTATTTGGGAGCACCGGCTATCAGCGGACCGATTGCGCCGACCGGACCATTCGCGACGCGAACCTGCGATTACGAAGTTGATCGACGACTACGGCCTGCCGGAGCTGCGACCGCTGCGGGAAATCTTCGCGATCATCGGCAACCCGATATTTCACTCGCTGTCGCCGCGGCTGCACAATGCCGCTTATCGCGCCATGAACTATCCCGCCATCTTCCTGCCGCTGCAGGTGGATTCATTCGAAGAGTTCTGGGCACAGGTGGTGTTGTCGCGCGTGTTTGATTCTCTGGGTTTCACGATCAACGGGGATGACCGTGGCGTCGCCACACAAGCGAAGCCGCGTTGCGCACTGCCAACAACGTGAGTCGTACTGGCCCAGCAGGCGGAATCGGCAAACATCCTCGTGCGAAATAACGGCTGGTGGAACGCAGACACTACCGATCCGGAAGTGATTTACATGGCGAGCCGCGAACGAAGGGTGCAGGTGAATCAGGAAGCGGGCGGCGGTTATCGGTTGTGGCGGAGCCGGCCGGGCGATCGCCGCAGCCCTGATGCAATCGGGCGCTGGAGTAACTCTGGTCAATCGCGGCGCGGAACGCGGTAACCACGCGGCTGAACTTCTCAGCTTGCCTTACCTGCCGCTGCCGGATTTTGACGCCGAAGGCTTCGATATCGTGGTTAACGCGCACGCCCGTAGGCCGCGACACCAACGAGGTTCCGTTCTGACCTCGATAAGTTGAACGACGATGCCGTGGTTATCGATCTGGTCTATGGCTCGCGGCCGACACCGCTGGTCGGCAGTACGCTGGCGCGCGAGCAGACAGTAATTGACGGCCGCGACGTACTCCTGACCCAGGTGCTTCGGCAATTCCGCTTGATGACCGGAAAAGAGATGTCGCCGAGCATCGCATTGCAAACGCTGGGACGAATGACGGCCGGCGCCAGGCGCTGAGACAATGGACCACCTGGACGGGAATCAAATGGTAACTGCCTACTTGAACAACGAAACGTATTCGCAGCTGAATCTGGAAAAGCGACCAGCAGGAGCCGATCGATCGCATGCGAGAGCTGGCGCGCGAAAAGTTTGCCCGCGCGCGGCTCACTATGACGAGACGGCGACGTTTCCCGCGGAAGACTTTGAAGACATCTTTCGTGCCGGTTTGCATGCTCCGGTGGTTCCCAAAGAACACGGCGGCCTTGGTCTTGGTCCGTATCGCGGCGACGTTTTCACCTTATGGATGATGACCAAGCGAGATCGCCAAGGTCGATCTCTCGCTGGCCCGTTGTTGGGAAGGGCATTGTAATCTCTCTGGTGCTGCTCGACGGTATGGCGAACGACGAGCAGCGAGCGCGCTGGTTTTCAGGGGTCGTGGAACGAGGCGAGAAATGGGTGGCCTGGAGCGGCGAGCCGCAGGCGCGCAAGCCGGGAGAGACAGCACGCTTCGGGACCACGGTTGAAAAGGTCGACGGTGGATACATCGTTGACGGCAAGAAAGCGTTTGCAACCAGCGCGGGCGGAGCCGAAATGGCAATCCTGCTCGTCAACACGGCCGGCCCGGGCGGCGTTCGTCATGCTTCGCCCGAATCGCTCGACACCCAACTGATGATGGCCTGCAATCTTTCTGACCCATCGATAGAAATTGATAACTCGTGGTGGGATCCGATCGGTATGCGAGCGACCGTCAGTCATGTGGTCCATTTCAAGCGCACGTTTATTTCCGACGCCGACATCATCGGCTACCCCGGTCAATATCTGAAAGAAGGCTGGCAGACCTGCTTCATCCCGCACTACGCCGCGACGTTTCTCGGCGCCGCCGAAGCTGCGCTTCGATTACGCGATGGAATACATCACCACCCAAAAGAAAACCGAGGACCCCTATGTGCAACACCACATCGGTCAGATGTCGGTGAACGTGGAGACCGGGCATCTTTGGTTGAGACATGTCGCGCGACTCTGGGAGACGGGCAGGTATCAGGAAGCTCAGATTGCGGGCAGCCGCGCGCGTCACGTCATGGAACACCTGGCCGAGGAAACCGTCAAGCACTGCATCCGTGCCTGCGGCGCGCGTTGCCTGATTCGGCCCAGCGTGCTGGAACGCATTTATCGCGATCTTTCTTTTTATGTGCGGCACGATAACGACGACCACATCCTGGCGATGATCGGTAAATCAGTTTTGGGACTTACTCACGATCCGTCTTTCTACAAACCGTAGCGGGCAGACACGCCGCTGCGAGCGCCGGGCGATCTCTGGCCTCATGATGAGACCGTTTATACAAGTGTTGTTCTCCTGACTGTCCACTGGCAGGAGAGCATTTTCAATCGAACTGAAGT
>ERZ1370068.3559-contig-267_pt1 | contig 18478 bp, 35 predicted proteins | sample MGYA00561227_ERZ1370068 | MGnify/ENA primary metagenome ERZ1370068 (study PRJEB38410, sample SAMEA6850437) | metagenome | study: Metagenomic assessment of the ecological functions of the soil: analysis of the soil microbiota associated with the...
CTCGATGTACTTCGTTCAGTTACGTATTGCTATCTCGGCTTCTGCGAGAAGGGCAGGGTGGCAAATTCGTCGCCGATGGCAACCTGATATCCGGTGTCGGCAGGCTGCCGTTCAACACTGACGGTGGCGGGCTGTGCTCGAACCATCCAGGCAATCGCGGCGGCATGACCAAGGTCATCGAGGCGGTCCGCCAGGCCCGCGGTGAGGCGCATCCGAAGGTGCAGGTCAAGAACCACGACATCGTGCTGGCGCACGGCACGGGCGGCTCGCTCGCGACGCGGCACGTCGGCGCAACGGTCATCCTCGAGCGAGAGTAAGATCGTGAGTGAGAAGGTTTATCCAGCGCTTCCCCCACGCCCGGCAACGAGGCCTATTGGGAGGCTGCCAAAGCCGGCAAACTATTGGTCAAGTGGTGCCAGGCCTGCAGCAAACCCCACCACTATCCAGCGTGGCGTCTGTCCGCACTGCATGTCAACCAACCTCGAGTGGAGGGAGGCGAAGGGCACTGGCGAGATTTATACCTATTCGATTATGCACGCGGCCAAGCCCGCCTATGGTCGTCGCCTACGTCACCCTCGACGAAGGAGTGTCGATGATGACCAACATAGTCGATGTGGACCCTGGGAAGGTGAAGGTCGGTCAGAGGGTGAAGGTTGTCTTCAAGCCGAGTGAGGGCGGCGGTAAGCTGCCGTGCTTCACTCCAGTTTGACGCGTGATCCAGGATCGATGGTGAGGGTCAGACCATCAATAGGGACACTGGCCAGGATTGTCCTCGCGGATTTGGGCGGGCGCCAACAACGAACGGGAGACCCGCCGATGAACCTCGATGGTAAGGCTGGTATCGTCACGGGCGCTGGTCGCGGTATCGGCCGCAGCATCGCCCTACTGATGTCTAGGGAAGGTGCACGCGTCATTGTCAACGATCCCGGTGCCGGTCGGAACGGCGAGGTCACAAACGAGCGCCCGGCCGACGAGGTGGTGGCGGCAATAACCAAGGCTGGCGGGAAGGCTATTGCTAACTACGATCTCCGTCGCCGACTACGGCAGCGCTGGCCGTATGGTGCGCGAGTGCGCGGACGCGTTTGGCAGGATCGATTTCGTCATCAATGCGGCGGGCATGCTGCGCGAGCGCATGATCTGGAACATGACCGAGGACGATTTCGACACGGTCATCGGTGTGCACCTGAAGGGCACGTGGAACATGTCCCACCATGCCATCAAGCTGATGCGCAGCGAGCGCTTCGGCCGGATCGTCAACTTCTCCTCGGATGCCTTCAAGGGCTCTGTTGGCCAGTGCAACTATGCGGCCGCCAAGGCGGGCGTCATTGGTCTCACGCGTACAATCGCGCGCGAGTGCGGCCGCTACGGCATCACAGCCAACGCCATGTGTCCATTCGCCGCCACCCGCATGACGGTCAACGATGCCGTCATCGCCAACTGGAAGCGACGCGTCGAGTCCGGGTTGCTGAGCCAGGCCGAGTTCGAGACGCGCATGGCGATGCCCGGCCCCGAGTTCGTGGCGCCGTTGGTCGCCTACCTCTGCACTGACGCGGCTAAGGACGTGAACGGCCAGATCTTCCACGCCGAGAAATCCCACTATCACACCTACTACTATGGCGAAGTTTCGCGCTCGATCTACAAGTACGAGAACAACGGCGAGTTCACGGTCGATGAATTGATTGAGCTCATTCCAGCTTCCCTGATGGCCGGAATCCCAAACGTTGCTCCAGCGCAGGAGACCTCAAGCTAGATGTCTGTAAGACTCCTCCGCCATCAGCTGTTGGCAGGACTATACAAAAGCTGACATTCGCGGATCAGGTCGCGCACTGCGTTTATGCCCTGACCAGCGCGACCCGCTAGCCAACCTTGGCAAGCAGTCGGGCGAACGACGCCGATATACCAGAGCCGGCACCGACGATGAGAGCGGTCTTTGTCATTGAGGCCTCCTCGGGCGTGAGCTACGGGCGGCGAGAGGTTGGCACGTTCGGAAACTTGTTGTTCGGTTGCAAATCGCGCAAGTCCAAGGCTCGACCGAGGGCGTGCTTGCGCTTAGGGAACAACGGCGCATCTTCAGGTTGTGGTACTGCCATGAGCTTCGAACAATGCTGAAACTCTACTTCTCCCCGTCATCGAGTTCGCTTGCAACGCATATCGCTCTGATCGAATCCGGTGCCGCTCACGAGCTCGTGCCTCGGCTGATCTCCAAGCAGGAAACACGCACGCCAGAACACCTGGCGCTAAATCCCGATGGCAAGGTGCCTGTGCTCGTGACAGAGAGCGGCCGCGTGCTCACCGAGGTGGCGGCCACGCTCTACTACATTGCTCGCAAGTATCCGGCCGCGCATCTCTGGCCAGAAGGCGGTCTCGAGGACGAGGCAGAGGTGATCTCGTGGATGTCGTTTGCGGCATCGACAATGCATGGTTCGCGCGCCAGGGGATCTGAGCACGTCGCCAATGCCTTCGCGGTCGCAAACCGAAAGCTCGGTGACCGTCAATGGGCCATCGGCCGCTTTTCGATTGCCGATATCCATCTCTTCCGCGTCTACTGGCGATTCGGGCCCGGCATCGACGTGGCCCCAGGCACCTATCCAGCGCTCGAGGCGCACCACGACCGGATGCTTGCGAGACCGGCCGTACAGAAAGCGCTCGCCGTCGAGAAGAGTTACGGATAGCGGGTCCGGACCCACCCCAGTCACAATCAACAGGCACTTCTCACGGCGGCTCAGGCCGACGCGACCAATGGCACCAGCCACTGGTGGGTTCTCGCAGATTGAGTGTCTGGCGATAAGTGGGCACCACCATGACATGGCATGATTTCGCTGGTAGCGCCGGCGTAATCCTGATCGTCGAGCAGCCCTGTTGCACCGCCGCTGCTAAAGGCCGACACTTGTCCTGCTGCAGGCCGGCTACAACCAATTGGAGGTTCCCCGTGGCGAAGCAGACGAAAGGCCGTATCCGCCATGTCGCATTGAGCGTTCAGGACCCGTGGGAGACCGCGGAGTTTTATAAGGAGGCGCTCGGGCTCGAGGAGGTAACGGAGCTCGACGGCGCGCTCGCCGAAGGCGTGTTCCTGACCGATGGCGTCGTGAATCTCGCCCTCCTGAAGTTCAAGACCGACGCGGCATCGCAAGGTACGGGCAAGGATTTCGTTGGCATCCACCACATTGGCTTCTGGGTCGACGACGTTGTCGAACAGGGCAAGATCGTGCGCAACACTGGCGCCACATGGGTCATGGGCGACCCAAACAATCCCGATGGTTACGAGGTCAAACACACCGACCTTTCAGGGATCATTTTCGACATTGCCGCCCATGGCTGGGCGGGGTCGCAGAAGGATCCTGGGCAACCGGACAACGTCGTGCACGCGGATCCGAAGCGGCGACTTGCCAAATTCGATGAGCGCCGTGCAGCAGCTCGCGCGGACATCGAGGCGCGCATGGCGAAGCAGGCGGCGGCTGAGTGATCGGCCAATGCGACCGGATGGTGGTCCGGTCAGTGGCCGACCTCTAACCAATGGAGACGCGCGTCATGAAGGTCGTCACGCTTAAGAACATCCCAAACGTTCCGGCCGAAGGTGCGGCCGAGCGGACCGCGGGCTGGACGGGCCCGGTATCCGAGGACTCGCCAGACCATCATCGAGCCCGGCGACTCCAAGAACTACAACTGCTCCGTGGTGAATTTCAGCCAGGGCTGCAACACGGGATGGCATGTTCCACGATTGCGATCAGATCCTGATCGTGACTTCGGGCGCCGGCGTCGTGGCGACGGAGCATGAGCAGCGCGAGATCAACGTCGGCGACGTGGCGCACATCAAGGCTGGCGAACGCCATTGGCATGGCGCCAAGGCTGATACGACCATGGGACACATTACGATCACGCTCGTTGGCAGTCAGGCTAAGTGGGGATAGTCGGCTGAACGGCCGCCAGCGCGCGTCGCTGATCGCGGTGGCGATTGCGTCGCCGTGGCTGTGCGCACTGGCGAGGCTGGGGCCCAGCCCGCGTACATGCTCAAGCAGTTAATACAAAAGCGGAACTCGACCTAACCGCGATCGGCGACCTCGGAGACCGCCGCCGCCGACGTCCGCTGAATGGCGATTGCGTCAGAAAAATGTTGAACTTTCTCGGCGATCTCAATGGCGTCATCGACTTCGATGCCGAGATAGCGAAGGGTGCTTTCGGATTTTCGAATGCCTGGTCGTCATCGACGGTGTCGTGTTTGTCGGCGTGGGCGAAGCCCAGACGTTCACGGACAACATCGTCGCCAAGACCTTCTACGATCCGAACCGACCTTGCGTAGGGGCCGAGCCTGACTGGCCTTGAAGCCACGGCCAGGTTGCTATCGCCGTGGCAATGGCGGGTCTGCCGGGCTAAATTTAATTGGCACATGCAACGTTGATCGCCGCGACCACCTGCAGAGTCGGCTATTCAGGCTGCAAGCCCTTGGGGTTCAGCAAAAGCTCTTGCTAGCCGCACGGCCCCCGGCATGCGTAAGCTCGCCGAGGGACTGGGCCGCGCCGCGCACACTCGGGAGGTCGAGGCGAAGGCGAAGCGGCCCGCACGCGAGCGGCGGCGGGGTCCAAAACGCTCACCACGGTGATGCGGACCACACCATCGCCTCCAATTGCAACTGCCACAACTGACGCAGGACGCTTGCCAGGCGGCAGACCCAACCAGGCTCAGGCAATTATAGGCCGTATCCTGTTCCCTGAGGTAACAGCGGGACCGGCCGAACTCACGCAGACTGCGCCCATCGAAGCCACCCACCCGCCATCGGGTGGACCGGAGCGACATAAATGACCACCACTCCAACCGCCGTCTTTTTGAGGCTGTCGCGCTATCTGTTTGGCCGCGACCGCACGCTCAATCTGGAAGCCCACCGCGAGTTGGCGCAGACCTTTGCGCTCGTTGCCCCCTTGGCGGCGGTGCGATGCTTAGCCTGCAGGCGCTTGGCCGCGATGGAGTTTTGCCGCCAGTACCGAGCCGCAGCGAAAGGTGAATTTGAATCCGAGGAGCACGCAATGAAAACCGTGTTGGTCGCAGCAGCATTCGGCTTGGCCGCCGCGATTGTAATGCCGCTGATCTCGGCGCCAACGCTGGGCTGTCAAGCTGGCTGCAACAAGCTGACATCCTCTGAGCAGATCGAGCTGCAGCCTGGATGGACGGACTGCGGCGTCATCTTGGAATGTCTGCGGTAAAAAGACCTTTGGGGAGAAGCGTTGGCCGCTTGGCCGAATTCCCGGCGGTAAAGGATAGGCTTTCCGGCGCCGGGCTGTCCCAGCCGGGTGGAGACCTACACGGCCCTAGCGCTATCCCAGCGCGTGACCATATGCCTGGCTGTACACAAGCCGGCCCGCTATAATTGGAACGGGTTTTCGGGGACACTCGCAATGTGGGTGCGGGTAGCTGTTGCAATAGGTTTGTTACTTTTGCCGACCGCTGTGTTTGCACAGGCGGAGAAGCGCATTGCGCTGCTGATCGGCAATCAGGGTTATGGCGGTGAAATCGGCCGCCTTGCCAATCCACACAATGACGTGGCGTTGCTAGAGAAGACGCTGAAGGCTCTCGGTTTCGAGGTCAGGACGGTGCGTGACGCCGGCCTGGCGGGCTTGCACCGGCCGTCAACGCCTACGCACGTCGCTTACAAGCGGCTGGGCTTAATGCCGTTGGCTTCTTCTACTACTCCGGTCACGGCGCGGCGGATGCCGGCACCAACTATTTGATCCCAGTAGATGTGAAGACGACTGAAACTGGTGAGCTGTGGGACCAATCGCTGCGCCTTAGCGAGATCACCCGCAAGCTCAAGGGCGAAGCGGGTAACGCCACACACTTTATTGTGTTCGATGCCTGCCGCAATACATTGAAGCTCACCGCGCGCCGGCTCGCGAGCGCTGGTGCAATCGAAGGCTTTGTGCCAGTGGCGCAGGAAAGCGGCATGCTCATTGCCTATGCCACGGCGGAGGGCGAGCTAGCGTCGGATGTCGGTGTCGAAGCCGGACCATACGCAAAGACTTTGGCCGAGGAGATCGTCAAGCCAGGTGTCGAAGCGGTCGTCATGTTCCGCAACGTCCAGCGGCGTGTGCGTGCCGCGATCAAGCAGGAGCCATACCTTGGCTTTAATGCCATGGATGATGTGTATCTGGCTGGCGCCGCCGCCCGAGATGCCAGAAACCACTGCCGCGGCCCGTGAATGGGCAGGTGTGGACAAGTCGAGCCTCGCTGAGCTCGAGACGTTCGTGCGAAGGCACGCGTCAACCGCCGAGGCAGACTATGCTCGCGCACGGATCAACGACTTGAAGCAACAGAAGGTTGCTCCGCCAGCAACGAAGCGAGAGCTGCCTACGACCGTAACTGGAACGTTGCGGTGCGAGTCTTATTCAGTACGCGCAGACTGCGAGTCGGATGCATTCTGTTCTTGGGCTGACGACAGGAAGCAATGTCAAAGGAAGAGCGGAAGCCTCGCGACGGCCATGCTTGAAACCTCGCCCAAGGCCACGGCGCTGACTACTTGCTCGGGCGTTGAGGCGCTTGTCGGCAATGAGAAGCGCTGCCTGAAACCAGGCGACAGTTTCAAGGACTGCCCTGAATGCCCGGAGATGGTGGTGGTGCCGGCCGGCAGCTTCACGATGGGCGCAAACGAGAGCCCTTTTGAATCGCCCTGCACAACGTCAGCATCGCCAAACCGTTCGCAGTAGGCAAGTTCGAGGTCAGGTTTGCTGGAGTGGGACGCTTGCATCGCGGAACGCGGATGTAAGCATAGGCCGGACGACTTCCGTTGGGGGCGAGCCAACCGTCCCGTAGTAAGTGTATCATGGCGAGACATCGCCAATGAATTCCTCCGTGGTTATCCGGCAAGACGGGGAGGAGATATAGGCTGTTGTCCGAAGCGGAGTGGGAATACGCAGCGCGGGCTGGCAGCGGAAGCAGATTTTATTGGGGCGATGATATCGGCAAGGGTTGGGCCAACTGCGATGGCTGCGGTAGCCGTTGGGACAAGCAGACAGCCCCGGCCGGCTCATTTTGCAGCCAATGCGTTCGGTCTTCATGACATGCAAGGCAACGCTTCCGAATGGGTGGAGGACTGCTGGCACGACGATTATGTGGGCGCACCGAGCGATGGGGCGGCCTGGATCTCAGCATGCGAGAAGAGCTCGCTCGTACAGCGCAGCGGATCCTGGATGACGAAGCCGGCAGACCTTAGCTCAGCTTACAGGTACAGCGGTGAATCAGGTAGACGCAGTGACACTGTTGGCTTCCGAGTTGCCAGAACGCTAAATCCTTGACCGTTACCTTTTTTAAAGCCGCTCGAGCTGCTCATTTGGATGTCGGCGATGACATTATCCTTGGATGGTAGCCGATCACCCCTAGGCTTCGGCAGCACAAGGATAAGATCGCACGCGCGCAGGCGTGATGGGTTTGATATGGCAGCCTCTACTTCCATAACCCCTCAAACCGGTGTCCGGCAACGCGCGTGTAGTGCGCCATGTACTTCGGATCTCTGTGTCCGCATCGGCTGCATACCGCGGCGGGCGGCAATCAACACCGGCCCGTGTTCTTCCGTGTCCGAGCGACGCAAGCCACTGTTGGTGCCGGCAGGCCCACCCGGAAATTCATGCCGACCATGCCCGGTTTGCTACCGCTTCGATTTGGAGGCTTCATTGTTTCCGATGCACGGGTTCTCAACTTCCCCCGAGCAGGTCTTTAATGCACTAGGGGTCCCCGTCGAGGGAATGAAGGGGCCTGGGAAAGCAAAAGCCCACTAGCCTAAAGCATGGCTTCTTCTGCTGCGATCGCGGCGCGAACTGCTGTATCCGATGCGGGCTGTCGCGAACTTGCGGGCCGGGCCAGCTTGACCGTCGCGCGAGGCTAAACCGAGGGCGGGATGGGCCCCTGGGCCGGAACAAAACGAGTGCGCAAATGTCGCGAATCAGCTCATGGTCCCTGTCAACTCAACAGATGGAGATCGATCGTGACCAAGAGACGTGGCGGCGAAAGCACCGGCCCGCGCGCCGCATCCGCAGCGGGAAAGACCTTGAGCAGCCCGGCCGCCGGTAAGACGGCGAAATCGGCGGCAGGCTCGGCGCTTACTCAGGTCCACAGCAAAGAGGTCACGGGTCCCAAGGCCGCGACGGCAGCCTCGCGGACGCTCAGCACTCCGGGGGCCAGCCCCGCGGCGAAGTCGGCGGCGGGTTCAGCGCTTACCCAGAAGCCGGGACGCAAGCGCTAGCAGTCTCAAACCGCCGCGTCCGGATCTTGTGGAGGGCTCGGTCGAACAGCGCAATGCTCACACGAACCTCATGAACATTCGCAATGCGCCGCGCGGCCGGAATTCCGGCCGCGCTACGCCGCTCATGCGGCACGCTCTTCAAGCGCCGAGAAGCGCTTCAGGTACGCACGGCTTCGGATGCTTTGGCAGCCGCTGCAAAGATTGCACGCGTGTCGCTTTTCATGAGCTTGAGCCACTGCGCGAGATATTGCGCATGGTCAGCTCTGACGTCCTGGGTGATGCCGAGTTCGGCGCACAGGAAGGTTGATCCGATTTCAGCGACGAGTTCCTCCGCGGCATAAGCATCGTCGCCGAAGCGTTTGCCCATGTCGCGCGCAAGCCGGCGGGATGCGCCGCTCCAGTGCGTCAGCTCGTGGATCAGTGTGGCGAAAATCCCGTATGGCCAAAAATTCGAACGGCGGAAGAACCTGTACTTCACAGGGCGATCAAGCTTGCCAGAGCGCAGAGTTGGGGCGATGGGTAGCAAAGCTGCTTCCCCGATCTCCAATCGCAGCGCGCAGAATCGCAAAATCTGAGTTCCAGGATTGAACCTTGGGCTTGCGATCACGCCGCCTCTTGATGGTAATAGCGCAGGAGCCCACCTAATCGCTCGCGGCATTGCACGGGTCCCTCGCCGCGGACGTGTGTACCGCGAGGGAACAGCAGGACGTTGCCCTTCCCCTGATGATTTCGCTCGGCATGGAAATGTTCGACGTATTCGTTCAGCGCCCGCCGCAAGGAGCGCTCACCGAAGAGAACCACCGTGGACAAGCACTCCTCCTTCACCGACCGGACCCAGCGCTCTGCATAGGAATTCAAGTTCGGGCTCTGGGCGGGCAGCGCGAGCGGTTCAACCCGACCTGACGCAATGATGGCCCGGAACGACTGGGTGTATTTCGTGTCTCGATCATGCAGGAGATAACGACAGTCCCGCAGGGCGCCGCATCCCTCCATGGTCACGTTCCGAGCGATTTGCTTCATCCACGGCTCATCCGGTTGAACGGTGATCCCGGCGATGTCCACCCGGCGGCTCTCAAGATGGATGAAAAACAGCACGTAGTAGGTCGCCAACCCGCGCAGCGTCAGCACTTCCGCGGTGAAAAAGTCAGTCCCCGCCAACAGCGCCAGGTGGGTCCGAATGAAGGCCGGCCATGTGGTCGTGTGCCTCCGCTCCGGCGCAGGCGGTAGACCGTGGCGTCGCAGGACATTTCCCACCGTTTGGTCGGAGACCTCAAATCCCAGATTGGCCAGCGCCCCACAATCCGGTCATAGCCCCAGGAGCGGTTCTCTTCGGCCATGAGGACAATCAGTTCCTCAATTGCCCTGTCGACCCGGGGTCGGCCTGGGCTTCGATGCTTCGAGCCATCGAACTTGCGCGCGACGAGCCTTCGGTACCATCCCAGAATGGTATCCGGCAGAGCGGCAGTCGCTACGTCGCCGAGTGCCTTGCGGCCCAGTCGACGACCAATCTCGCCGAGCTTCGCTCGCTCGGCGTCCGAGAGCTTCGGCCGACCCCTCAATTGGCCTCTCAGGATCTGGTTCTCAGCGGCGAGATATTCATTCCGCAGCAGCAGCTCCTGGTCCACCGTCCCGCTGATGTAGGCGAGGATACGTGCCCACTCCATGTGCCTCCCCCTTTGCCCGCCGGTTCGCAATGGGCACCATTAATCGCCCCAAAAACGTAGCGGACAACTCGCGGCGAGACCACGCCGACTGAGGTAACTGCCCAACTCTCCTTGCAGTTCTAATTTTTGGCCATACGGGCTGCCAACCAATCTCCTATCGGCGCACTGGTACAACGACGAGCGATTTGACCGATTGATCGCCGCCAGGATCGCACACGACGAGGACAACGGACGCGAGACCCTGGTGCGCGACTTCATCGGCGGCACGTTCCGAGGGATAACCCGAAGTGACTCACAAAAGAAGGTGCTCGATGCGGTGGGCGCCTCCCGCATGCCGCTGGCGACCCTGTTCAAGACTGGAAAGCAGCGCAACCTGCTCAGGGCCTTGCAGGAGGCGGCGAGACCGATCAAGCCGGTCGAGCTTGGCGTCAGCTGGCAGCGCCCATCTGGAGCACGCCTGCCCTGAGGCCGGTGCCGATCCAGAGAGCTTCAAACACCAGAAGGCCTCCGGCGTCACTGACGGCGTGCCTTGGGTGGTCGAGGCCGCCTTCGCCTATCGTCCCGGTGCCGAGACCTACAGGTTGATTTACGGCTGCAACTGGTCGCCCTGCATCGGTGATCTGTTCGATCTGGATGGCTTACTCGCTGATCACTGGGTCTATGACGAGGCCCCAGTAATCGTCATCGTCCACTTGGCCTGCCCGGTGCTGGCCTTCACCGATTGGGGAAAATCCACCCTCGCGTTGCCGTACCAGATTGAGGAGGCCGTCGAGGCCGTCGTCATCAAGGTCGTAGCCGCATGGACAAAAGCAGTGCAGAGCCGGAAGAAACGCGATAGCGCGGCGCACGCCAAACGACAGGGAGACGATTGCGCACGGCGTCGGCACAGCACATATCAGTGAAGGACGCCGCCGCTTCGGTGATGGAGGAGGCCTACCTCACCGCCAGCGCACAAGGGAGGCTGCCCGCGAGTGCACGCCAGGTAATGTACGCCGCACGCAACGCGATCCAAGAGCAAACCGGCAAGCAACTTGATGATGGGTATTTCACGCAGGTTCTTTTGCCCGACTACATCGCGGAGCACGACCTCGATTGGCACGTCGTCTTCGATGATCGCGGCCACCTCATTGAGCCGCATACCGAGCGCGAGATTGGCTTGGGTACGTTGGCGGTGGACGGATACATCGACGGCTGCGAGGACCCGAAAGTCGAGGGCATACGCACTGACGGAGGTGAGGCTTTCGACATCGGGTCCCTGCGGGCCGCTTCTCGGTGGGCTGATGTTTACTGAAAAGAAGGCTTCATGCCGCTCTTTGAGCACGTGCATCTAGCCGAGCGGTTCGACACTCGCGGTCATGTCGAGGCAAGGGCACGCAGAGCACGGCGGCCCGGCGACTGGCCGAAGCTGATTTGCAGCAAGTACAAAATCCCACTGTTCTGTGTTGCACGACTGCGACAAAGCCGGTTTCTCAATCGCCTCGCTGTTCAGCCGTGACACCCGGCGATACCAGTTCGAGAGCCGGATCAAGGTCATCGACCTGGGGCTTCGGCTCACCGACGTGCATCAAGAACGGCTGCTAGCATCTGCCGAAGCGGTCTTTGACAAGGGCTCCCCGAGTCGCGGAGCGCGAACCTGCGCGAGAACGGCGCGACCGACGCTGAGGTCGATTTCCTGTTGGACCGCCGTGTCGAACTCTACGCACTGCCTTCTGATCGCCTCGTGCGTTTTATTGAGCGCAAATTGGTTGCCCACGGTGTCCGCAAGATTGTGCCAGGCAGGAGGCTGCTGCAACAGACCTATCGCGCACTCGTCCACGCCGAACGGGCGCGACCGTTGGTCAAGAAGGCACTTGCTAAGGCAGCGAAAGGCCCCGCCATCGCCGTGCCAGCCGACCTGCAAGAGCGGGTCGCTGCCTTCCTCAAGAAAAATCCACGGCACCCGTGGGACGTGGCCGTTGCCAAGATCGTGCGAGGTGACAAGTCATGAGCGATCACGACCGCGAAGTGTTGAGATTTTTTTGCGGGCCATCGAAGATGCAGAGTCCGACGAGGCGATCACGGCGACTGCCTTCTACCGAATTGGCAAGCTCACTCTATCAGGCGCGTGACGTACTGCTTCAACGCTTGAAAGACGATAACCCGACGCATGCAAGCGGTGACTGCCCAACGGTGAGAGCGATGACATCGTCGCCTCTCCGATGCGCAGGCATCACCGGCGCAATCCAGCGCCGGCACACACTAAGGAGTCAAACATGGCAGTAAAAATGACGATTCAAGAGTTTCTCGCAATCCGCAAGGAAGCCGGCCTAAAGATCGATCCTGAGACCGCCGAGGTAGACTGGGCCTATGCACAGGTCCTAGACCCTTATGGCATTTCCCCGCCAGACGAGGAGCATGAATGCATCGGGAGAGCATACTTCGCTCGCTCTCGGGCAGTGACGTTTGGGTCGAGTTTGGTGACCTTCCCGAGGCAACCCGAAGCGCGCTGTGGGAAAAGCACGAACGGCAGATAGCGTTCCCCGCGGGACTAAACCGCACTAGTGACGATGTTGGCGATCTTCCGTTCTGACCTCGACGATGGTCTGGGAACTCATGGCTGTGCGGCTCGGCGCCGACCGGGCCGCACGTATCACGTTCTACGTCGACCGAGACCGAGGCCGGCATGGCCGCCTACCCGGCGCAAGCAGGATGGCTACGCCACCCGCCTGCAGCCGATCCCGATGCCCACCGACCCAAGCGGCTGGCCGACCTTGCTCACCGACTATCGTGGGCAAGCTCGGCGTTGGAGGGCTATGGCAATGACCGAGGTCGCGAGCCATCTGCCCGCAATCCTGCGCCCTATTACCTGCCGAGGCCATCGGTGTCGCCGAGGCTGCGCGGCAGGCCGGCAAGAGCATGCGGACGATGCGCGAGTGGTGCGCCCTGCACCGCATCGGTCGGATCATTGGTGGGCGCTGGGCGATCAGCCAGGTCGCCCTCGACATGCTGCTCGATGGCGACAAAGGCAGCCTGGAGGCCTACCTCAGCGGCGACCGGACCTCGGAGCGCGTGCGCTCCTACTACACGCGGCGGTCGATCCCGCTTCAATCCATTTCCGCCGGTTCCGCCGATTATGCCGATCGCTAATGCACGTTGAAAGTGCTGATTAGTATCCGTTAGTACGAGGCCAGTATGGTATTCAAGCTGGGACACGAGAAGTTCGGCGGCCGCACAGCACGGCGGCAGCAAGGCCGCAGCTGGACCTGAAAGCGGCCATTCTCGGCGCGCTCGAAGCCGTGGACGGCCAGGCCTATCTTAGAGGCCGGTTGGCCAAGTCCGATCCGCGCACTTTCTGCACGCTCCTGGGCCGCGTCCTGCCGCTTGTCACTGCAGCACGGCGGTGGAGTCCAGCACACGTATCTCGCTCGAGCTGCAGGAGATTTTGCAAGAGCATGACGGACACAGCCGCTCCATCCCAGCGCGCGCAAATGGCGAGCTGCTTCACGAACCGGGAATGGCGCAACCTTTACTGGATAGTTGACGAAAGCGGCCAGAAAGGCGCTTTCCAGCGCAATGAAGCGCTGCGCGCTCTGTGTGGAACGCCGCTCGTGCAGCTCTCCGACGCTCGTCGAGCTCAACTGTCTCGGGTGCCGGCCTCAATCACTGCAGCCGTTTTTCCTTGACGGGAGTTGCTACGCGAACCGATGATTGCCCGGTGGCGGGAGACGGCGGGTGATGTTCCTCAGGACACTGGTAGTTGTCGGACTAGTCGGGCTGCTGCCTGCAGCAACTTTCGCCGATACACGGGTACAGGTTTGCATTGGCGACAAACCGCAGAAGTGCCCACATCATCAGTATTTCGCCCGCTGTGGTACCACCGTTGAAGTTGTGGCCAAAGACGCATGCCGCTTTTCTAATGCAAACCAACGTCTGCAAATAGGGAAGCAGAGCACCGTTGGTGGAGGCAAATGCGGTTACACGTGGTTCGTCGTTCTATGCGGCGAGAATTGAGGGGGCACGGCACCGCAACAAGGAGCTGACCCACAAGCACGGCCCGGACGCGATCGGAAGAATTTGGCCAGGCTTACCAACAAGGCCGAGAGCGAAGCGGTAAGGGGGGCAGCGTGCCGGGAGATAGTCGACCGCGCCTATGGCAAGGCGATGCGGCCAATCCAAGAGACGGTGGACTACGGCATCAGCCAGCAGCTAGCCGAGCTGTTTAGGGCAACGGGGGCAATACGCTGGGTGCGGAGATTGCACGTCGTGCGCTGCCGGCTCCCAACGGCCAGCAGCCGCACTGATGACCTATGGTCGGCCACTCGGATTGCCGCTATCGGCTCGACAAGGCCGGCAGGGTGGTGAAACGATTGCGCAAATCTGGAGTGCACGTCAGCAATCGGCAGGTGGATGCCCTTGCCAGTCCAATATCGCACTAAGTACTAGGAAGGAGACGTAGCTAGCAGCCGAGACAAGCACGAGAGCGCAGACGCAGGCGGCAAATGCCACGAAGCCTTCCTCAAAACTATCCCAAATACCAATTGCCAGTAGCGGGAACGCAAAATAGAAGTGTGCAGCAGCCAAATGCGAAATAGTACCGGCGGGCATGTGTGAAACCCCCAAGGAAGGATCTCCCGGTAGCCCTCGATCCATGCACCGGGCCGATGCCTGCAGTATTGATGTAGACGAAAATTAAGAGATAGTTATTCCGTATGATGGTGTCTGGCGTTCAAAGGCTTACAGCAGGACCTGATCATGAAGCGGTTCGGGGGACAGGCCAAATGCTCACCTCGACTTAGTCTTCTTGTCTGTGTCGGTCTTTTCGGGATCGGCAGGCCTATCGGTTGCACGGAGCCAGGTGAACCCCGGCTCCACGTGCTGTGAAATCCGCCGCGCACAATGCTGTCGCGGCCAGGATTGCGCGACGCGGCATCCAAGAAGGTCAGAGGGGCGTGCGCTGGCGCATTATTTCCCCACACCATTGTCCTTGTTAGAACAAGAGTGTATTTGATACACTAGCTGCAGTGCTTTTGCCCGGTAAATGCTGGCATTTTCACAAGCGAAATCACGGGGGTTCAATTGGGACAGGTGGCCATCTACTGCCGCGTCTCGACGGACGATCAGTCGTGCGAGCGCCAGGAAAGGGATCTGCGGGCGTTCGCCAAGCGTGCCGGCCACAAGATCGTGGCGGTGTTCAAGGAGACGGCGTCAGGGGCCGACAATGCGCGCCCCGAGCGCGCCAAGGTCCTGGCACTGGCGCAGGGCACACGAGATCGACGCGATGCTGGTCACCGAGCTCAGCCGATGGGGCCGCAGCACGCAAGACCTCGTCCAGACGCTGGACGATCTGCACGGCTGGAAAGTCAGCGTCCTGGCTCAGACGGGCCTCAGCTTCGATCTCAGCACCGCGAGCGGCAAGCTGATGCGCACCATCATGGCCGGGCTCGCTGAATTCGAGCGCGACCTGATCAGGGATCGGGTCAAGTCCGGCCTGGCAGCGGCTAGAGCAGGAGGCGTCAAACTCGGGCGCCAGGTGGGCCAGCGCCCCTCGGACAAGAAGGCCAAGCGCGTGCTCGGCATGCATGCCGATGGGCTGTCCTATCGGCTCATCGCGCGCAATGTGGGTTTGAGCAAGAACACGGTTATGGACATTGTCAGGCGGGACTTCGGCTGATCGGTACAAGGACGCCAAGACTTGGGCGAGCGCCGTCGATGAGGCCATGGTGGCGCAAGCTTGGTTTGACGCAGGACAGCCGACCGTGGGCGGTGAGCAATGAAAACGGCCCCCTATGCGACCGACCACGGGGGGTGGGGGATACAACGACCCCCTCTCGACCCCCATAACCACAAAATTTTCTCGAGGGGCTAAGGTGGCTAATACAACGTTGTATCGGAGGCCACGACATGGACACGGACACCCGAGATCGGAGGCAGCGCGCATTTATCGGCAGGTGAAGCAGATTTGGATGCTGGCTCAAATGCCCTGGCGGTTAAGCGATTGCTTCCCGACAGGTTCCCAGTCCAAAAGGTGCTGCGGGCAGCGCAGCGATGGAGAATGGTGATGCGCGATCGGAATGTGAAATCGAGAACGTTCTTTGTGCGAACGATTGCTAGTGTTCTCGCGGTCATCGTGCTCGTCTTCGCTGTTTCGGTAGGGGCGCAGGATGCGCCTCGGGTCGGATTGAAGATCCGCACATTGACAGCGGAGCTGCGCAAGCAAAACAATCTGCCAGAGGCTACGAGGGGCGCGGTCGTTACTGCGGTGACTGCGGGTAGTCCCGCCCAAGAGAAGGGAATTGTCACGGGGGATGTCATTGTGGAGGCAGGCGGTAAGAAGGTTGCTACGGCACGGGCCGTAGCCAAGAGCATTGCGGCAGGTTCCGCATCAGGAAGCGTTTACTTCAAGGTCATGAACAGCAAAGGCGAGGCATCGCGACGTGACGGTGCCTGTCCCTAAAACCGCCTGCTGGCTCGTCCCCGATCGTGCCGGGGCCTAAGTAGGCGGCGCAGCTCACTCGCCAAGCCGTCAACCACTCTTGCTGGCGAGAAGGCGAAGCTTGGCCGCGTCTGGCCGCACATGCTGCGGCACTCCTGCGGCTGCTATCTTGCCGATCAGGGCACCGATCTACGGACCCTACGGGACTACCTCGGGCACCGAGATCCCAAGCACACGGCGCATTACACCCGTGTCGCCGGACATCGTTTCGAGGGGCTGTGGCGATAGCCCGAAACCAGGCGAGCTCATGCGCACATAATCCTCACCGCCTAGTTTTGCATTAGCGGGTGTCCGAAGCTGGGGGTTCACCGGACCCTGCCGCAAAGCCCTTCCGGCACGCCGCGCGGTGACCGATTCTGACCCAAAATCGCCGTGGGCTTCGCCTCGCCGCTGCAGTGCAGCAAGCACCCAGGGCGCCCCCTTGAGCGGCTCCGGGCGGTGATGCATCAAATCAAATAGCGATCACCATCATTTGGTACCTCCACCCGTCCGCCGAAAACCGTCTGTTCTTCTTCCAAAATATTCTGGGCTGAACCGGAACCGCGCGATATGGACACACGCCAGTCGATGGGCTCCCGCCTGATTGGAAATCTCTGCAGCCTCCCTCGCCGTCGGGTGCATGAGACTTCGTGTGCGATTGCGTGCAGTATCCCCGTCCCGTTCGCGCACATGGTATCGCAAATGAATAGATCCGCATTCCGTGCCGCTGCACTAAGCCCCTCACATGGAAGGCTATCAGCACTGAAAGCGATGGTTCGCCCGCGGTGAGTTATCCTGACCGCCATCGTCGGTACGCGATGCTCAACCTGGATGCACTCTACGGCGAACCCTCCGATCTCGCGCCTCTCAGCAAATTCGATTCTGTGATGGCGCACTTCCGAATGAAGCTCCGTGTCAGGACACAACCTGCCTTCATCTCACAGATCCCAGTATAGGTGTCGTCTAAAGCGTGAATATCTAGTGGCATGTTCGCCAAGAAGAGTGCCATCAACCCGCCCGAGTGATCGAAGTGACGGTGTGTCACAATGATGTTCCGGATCTGTGCAAGTGGGAACCCGGCGCTGTTCAGACTTCGAGCGAGTTCAAAACCACCGCAAAGTGTCGATCAATAACGGTGCGCACCCATCTGCTGTAACGAGCATACCTGTGGTCGCTCGCGACACATGCAGTGGCGCGCCCGTGCCAAGAAAGGTGATCTCCATCAGCCTTGCCTCCGACGTACCTCCGCGCCTTCAATCAGGTCAGTAGGCGTTCGTCCGGTCAAGTGCTTCGTTAGAGGGCGGACAATGGGGACCCACGCCGAGGTTCCACTTCTGTCACGACCTGCGATCCATCAGCTTTCGAGGGACTTCGACCGTGCCGGCGCTGCAACCGGCATGCTTTTTCGTGACCCATTGCAGGCATGCTGATCGCTTTTAACCGCGCGACGATGCTGCAATGCGCAATGTCTCCACGAATCAGCGCGGCGCCTGCGGATCGGGCTGCTTATGGGCATCAGTAGCGCATGGCAATCTCCTCGGTCGTCATTAAGCCCTCTTGCCAGGCCTTGGCGTCGAGAATGACACATCTATGTGTCGAGTTTCTTGGCGAGGTCCTTCTCGAACACCTGCAACCGCCGGATAGCTTCGACAACATCACCACGTGTTTTTAGCGCGTCCTCACGCGTCAATGACCGGATACCACCTTGGCTGACAGTGAGCAGTTGGGCATTCGTCCGGGCTTGCTGGGCCAACTTCAAAATATTGTTGGTCATGTTGTCTTCCTTCTGCCCATCGGGCCAAGCCGTTTCGGCACCCTAGGTAGGTTTGGCGGCTGTCGCCCACTGTAGGTGAAATGAAACGCGGCACCCAGCGAAGAGGCTGCCCCGATTGGCGAAGTCGACGGTGGACGATCAGACCGTCGCTGATGTCCGTAGCGGGGCACGCGTCGAAGGGTCGGCTACCCACCATTCATGAGCTCCGGCGTTGGCCCGAGCAAGGCGCTCTCGTGTCATACGGGCCAGATCTTCATATCTGTTTTATCGTTCTGCGAGCTATGTTGATCGAATACTCAATGGCGCTAAGCCGGCTGATCTACCTGTTGAGCAGCTATAACACGTAAACTGAAACCGAAGCATAC
>ERZ1370068.8572-contig-7414_pt1 | contig 18463 bp, 23 predicted proteins | sample MGYA00561227_ERZ1370068 | MGnify/ENA primary metagenome ERZ1370068 (study PRJEB38410, sample SAMEA6850437) | metagenome | study: Metagenomic assessment of the ecological functions of the soil: analysis of the soil microbiota associated with the...
CGGCCGGGGCGGACGGTGCATCGCTCATTGGCGCCGAAGGAGTTGCTGAATCCGGTAGCCATATCACGGGACAAGGGAGCAAAGGCCGGTGCCACCTTGTGGCCCAGGCGGCGGGTCAGGCTACTGCGGGTTATCTCCCGCGCGGGGAAAACTCTCTCGAAGCTTTGCCACGGCATCACGGGTCTCGTCCGCAGGCCCGGGCTCTTGCCGGATTCGCAGGAGCGACGTGGCTCCCGGGAAGCTCGTCACTGCTTGGAGGCGGCGGCACACGGGGAGAAGGCCGATCGGCAGCCGCGTCCCGGATAATAAGCGAGAGAACGATGTACTCTTATACCCCGGGCGGAGACCGAGGGGCAGCAGATCGGCTCCAAACTTGAGGATGGCCAGATCCGGGTGCGCGACCTGCCGGCCCGTGTAGAAGGCGAAGGTCGCCTCCTTGGTCGTAAGGAACTTGGCGGAGGCCGGCGTGTTCTCCTGACGTAGCGGGCCAACGCAAAGAGGCTCCGCGTTGAGGCTCGCTGTCGTGGGCCGGAGACTCCAGCGGATTCTCCCTCGGACAGGCCAAGCTCTGCCTTGAGGTTGGGCAAGTTATTGCCGAGACAGCCGGCCACGATGAACGCCCCGGAGGGAGAGCGAACACCGCTGGCAACCACCTTCGCTGCCACCGCTGCATCGAGGACCGCCGCTCCCCTGCTGATGAGCAGCAGCACGAAGGGGATCATGGGCAAGCAGGAACCGGGAGAGCCAGAGGCCAGAGCGCGAGGAAGGCGAGTAGCGAATGCAGACGTACGCCGCCAGGGGGAGGGCCCGCCGTGATGCCGACTACGGGGCCGATCGCGACCAGGCCCGAAGACGACCACGACCCAGAGGATGTTGTCCACCACCATTCCCGGCAGATCGTCGGAGCACGCCGAAGGTGGCCTGTATGCTCCCGCCGATGTAGTCCTGGACGAACGTGACATCGGTGCACAGAGAGACTGCCGGGTTCCCGATATCCCTCTGGGCTGCGCTCGCGCGAGGGCGCCGTAGGAGCGGCTGGCGAACTGGTCTGGCGCGAGGAAATTCCAGACTATCCACGCCCCCACCGTTACCAGCCGAAACCCCCGCCAGCACTGCCGCCCGGGCGAAAACGGCGCTCGAACAACCACAAGAGACACAGTGCGCCGATCAGGGTGACACCAGATGCTCCGGGTGAGAGCGGCCAGGACCGCCCCGCGATGCACCAGCCGACGGCACGAGTCCGGTTGCCCTGGGTCAAGAGCAACCAGACGGTGAACAGAGTCAGCGTGGTATAGGGATCTCGCTTCGAACCTGCCCAGGCATACTCGAGGAGGCGGGGATTGACCGCCATTAGGGCCAACATCCCAATGGTAAAGCCCGACTGGCATGACCCGCCGGGCGACGTCGAACGCGAGCCAGAGTCCGAGCAGCGACGAGGACCACAGCCGACAGCAAGCGCCTGATTGATCGAGGGTCCTGCTGACCGCCAAACAGACCAGAATTGCGGGATAGCCCGGGGGATATTGAGAGTGCACCGGCATGTTCACCAGGTGCCGGTCGACGTACTCCCAATGCCGGACCGACCTCGCCAGCAGCAGGTAGGTGGCGTCGTCGTTGCCGGTGCCGATCGCCGACCGCGCGGGTGAGCCAGGCCAGCACGGCATGAACCACGAGCGAGTCCGCAGACGAGCCAGCCGCTGCACCGCCGAGAGGCGAGGGCAGGCTGGAGCGTCAGGTCGACCGGACTGCTGTCAGCGGGCATCGGTCTTCTCGCGGAGCGGCGGACTGGCAAGATTGGGCGGCTTGGGAGCGCGGCAAGCGAGGTGCCACTCAGCGCTTAGCCATTAGTACGGAATCACCCACCCGTTGCAAGCTTCCAACACATGTGTAGACCTACGCCTCCGGCCTCCGGAACCGAGCGGACAGTGTAGCGTGTTACCAACAGCCACAAAGACGTGTCGTGGGCCCAGCCTTTGCCTCAGTAAGTGCACCACGCACGACCTGCGGAGTCGTTTCGACCTCAAATACCAGGGCATGGAACCAATCCAGCAGGCCGATAAGCGGCACCTCGTAACCGTGGCCGTGGAGGACTACTTCCAGGTCGGGTCATTCAACCGACTCATTCAGCGAGGTGAGTGGTACCGGTTCGAACCCCAGGTGGACGCCAACACCCGGCGGGCGCCTCGATCTCCTCGATGAATTCGGAGTGCGGGGCACCTTTTTCGTGCTGGGTTGGATCGCCGACACGATGCCCGAGCTCATCGCCGAAATCGCGCGGCGGGGACACGAGGTCGCGAGCAAGGGCTACTACCACCGAAGCATGCGGGCGATGACCCCGGGTGAATTTCGCGAGGACCTGGCCCGGGCCCGGGAGGCGCTTCGTCGAGCCTCCGGCCAGCGGATCCTCGGCTATCGGGTAGCGGATGAGTGGCTGCGGCCAGCCGACCTGTGGGCGCTCGACGTGCTCTGCGAGGAAGGGCTACGAGTACGACTCGAGTGTGTGCTCGGTTCTGGGCCGCTTCGCCTCGGAGCCGTGGCGACGCTTCGCCCATCTGCATCAGTTCGGCGAGCGTACTCTGTGGGAGTTCCCGATTTCTTCGATCGAGCTGTTCGGGCTTGCGCGTCCCGATCGCGGGCGGTAACTGGTACCGGCAGCTTCCGCCCTGGCTGGTGCGCCGCGCGGTGGAGCATTGGACCAGGACCTACACTACGCCGTACCTGATGTATTTCCACGTGTGGGAGCTCGATCCCGATCCACCCAAGATCAGCGCGGCCTCCTGGATCCAGCGAGTACGAACCTATCGCAATCTGGACCGCATGCCGGACCGGATCAGGGAGTACCTCTCTCGCTACCGTTTCACCGCGGTGGCGGACCACCTGGGACTCGCGGTGCAGACCCAGCCGCCGCCGCTTCCGAAGCCGACGCCGCTGCCTGCGGTGCCCATCGTGATGCCGACTGCCCGGGGGGAGGACGAGCGACTCCCGGCGACGATCGTCATCCCCTGTTACAACGAAGAGCTGATTCTGCCGTACCTGGCAAACACTCTGCCGCAGCGTCGAGGACAAGCTGGGAAGCCAGTACCGCCTGGAGTTCTTGTTCGTTGATGACGAGAGCAGCGACGATACCTACCAGGCGCTGCAGCGGCTGTTCGGCCAGCGGGCCAACTATAGAATCGTGCGCCATGCCAAGAACCTCGGCGTGGCCGGCGCCATCGGCACCGGAATCGCTGCGGCCGGAAACGGAGATCGTTTGCTCGATTGACTGTGACTGCACCTACGATCCCCACGTCCTGGGGAGATGATTCCGTTGCTCGCGTCCGGTGTGGACATGGTCACCGCGTCGCCCTATCACCCCCGAGGCGGCGTCCGTAACCTGCCGGCCTGGCGGCTCTCTCTCTCGCGTAGTCTCTCTCGCCTGTACCGGTTGCTGCTCCGATCACAAGCTGTACACCTACACCAGCTGCTTCCGGGTCTACCGTCGCGGCCAGGTGTTGCAGGTCGGGGTTCGCCACACGGACTTCCTCGGGATCGCAGAGTTGCTTGCGCAGGCTGGATCTCGCGGGTGGAGGCATCGTTGAATTCCCGGCCACTCTTCAGGTGCGGATGCTGGGCCGTTCGAAGATGCGGGTATTGGAGACGATTCTGGGTCACTTAGGCCTTCTGGTGCCGGCTCGCACTCGTTCGGATGACCGGGCGTCAATCCCGCCTCCGTCCGAGGAAGCCATGACCACGGGAAGCGTCGTGACGGCCCCACGGAGCAGCAGAGTGTCTGACGTCGGTGTGATCGGCGGCGGAGTGCTGGGCATGACGCTGGCCCTGCGTCTCCGGCGCAGCGGGCACTCGGTCACCGTGATCGAAGGAGCCGCCGCGACCGGCGGCCTTGCCGCTCCCCAGTCCATCGGGCGGATTCACGTGGGACCGGTTCTACCACGTCATCCTCATGTCCGACAGCAACCTCAGAGCGCTGCTCGACGAACTCGGGCTTGCAGACCGGCTGCGGTGGAGTAACACCCGCACCGGGTTCTACACCGACGGCGAGCTCTATTCCCTCTCGACCAGTCTCGAGTTTCTCAGATTCCCGCCGCTCAACCTGGTGGACAAGGTGAGGCTCGCCGCGACGATCCTCTACGCGTCTCGCATTCGCGATGGCCGGGCGCTCGAAGCCGTCCCGGTGACGGAATGGCTGGGGCGGCTGTCGGGTCGCCGGACACTGGAGCGGATCTGGATTCCGTTACTCAAGAGCAAGCTGGGAGAGAACTACCGCCTGGCGAGCGCGGCCTTCATCTGGGCCATCATCGCCAGGATGTACGCCGCGCGCCGGTCGGGTTTGAAGCGCGAGATGTTCGGCTATGTGGAAGGGGGATACGCCGAGGTCTTGCCACGGCTTCGCGAACGGCTGGAGGCCGAGGGGTGCAATTCCGTTGCGGGGCGTCGGTCGAGGCGGTCGGGGCGGACCGGCGGACCGGCGGACCGGCGACGGCGACCGGCGGACCGGCGGACGCAGCGACCGTACGATTGGCCAACGGCGAAACCCTCCAGTTCGACGACGTGATCCTGACGGTTCCCTGTGGGAAGGTCGCCGCGCTGTGCCCGGAACTGACCGGGGCGGAGCGGGAGCGACTGAAGAGTGTCGTGTACCAGGGGATCACCTGCGCGTCGCTGCTGCTGCGCCGGCCTCTTGCGGGATACTACGTCACCAACATTACCGAGAGCTGGGTGCCGTTTACCGCAGTCATCGAGATGACCGCCCTGGTGGATCGCTCGGCGTTCGGAGGGAATTCGCTCGTCTACCTGCCGCGCTATCTGACCCAGGATGACCCGTTCTGGCAGCGGAGCGACGCGGAAGTGAAGGAGGAGTTTCTGGCCGCGCTCGAACGGATGTATCCGCACTTCCGGCGGGAGGATGTTCTCGCGTTCGAAGTCTCACGAGTGCGCGAGGTGCTCGCGGTCTCGACGCTTCAATACACGGCACAGAAGCTGCCGCCGGTGCGAACCTCGCTCGAACATGTCTTCATCGTGAACTCGGCGCAGATCGCCAACGGCACTCTGAATCTCAACGAGACGATCGGGCTCGCCAACCAGAAGGCGATTGAATTGGAGCGATATCTGACGCCCAACGTGGTGCAAGCAGCCACTTCATGACCGACACGCGACCCCTGGCCAGCGTTTCGCTCGACGTGGACAACCTGTGGTCCTACCTCAAGACCCACGGGGACGCAGGGTGGGAGAGTCGGCCGTCCTATCTCGACGCCTTCTTCCCGCCCCTGCTCGACGCTCTGGACGAGCTCGGCCTGCGGATCACCTTCTTCTGCGTGGGAGTGGACGCGGCACAGCCTGGCAACCGCCGGGCCTTCCAGTCCCTGATCAGTCGCGGTCACGAGGTTGGAAACCATTCATTTCAGCACGAGCCCTGGCTACACCTCTATCCCCGAGACCGACTCGAGGCCGACATCGTCCGAGGCGGAGGACGCGCTCGCCCAGGCAACCGGAGTCCGACCGATCGGGTTCCGAGGGCCGGGCTACAGTTGGAGTCGCGATCTCCTCGAGGTATTGGCGGACCGCGGATACCTCTACGACGCATCAACGCTGCCGACCTACATCGGCCCGCTCGCCCGGGCGTACTACTTCTGGACCGCACGCCTCACCCCGCACAGCGTGCCGAGCGGAAGCAGCTCTTCGGCAGCTTTCGCGACGGGTTGCGTCCGGTGAAGCCCTACCGCTGGTCTCTCTCGGGAGGACGGTACCCTGCTGGAGATTCCGGTGACGACGATGCCGGTGCTCAAGGCACCATTTCACCTGAGCTACCTGCTCTACCTGGCCCGCGTGTCAGAGGGCCTGATGATGTCCTATCTACGTAGCAGCCCTCGCAGCCTGCCGTGCCTCGGGAGTCGAGCCGAGTTTCCTGCTGCATCCCCTCGACTTGCTGGGCGGAGACCAGGTCAAGGAGCTGGCCTTCTTCCCCGGCATGGATCTGTCGGGCGCTCGGAAAATGAAGCTGTTTCACAAGGTCGCTCCGGGCCCTGGGGGAGCGATATCGCCTGGTTGGCATGAGCCAGCACGCCCGGGCCATTCTGGGCGGCCCCGCCCTTCCGATTGCCTCGCCGTCATGTCGGCGAGCCTCGCATCAGCCGTGAACCAGCCGTCAGGAAGCCTCCAGGCCGATCGATGCGCTGAAGCCGCCTGACGGCTGACAGGCTAAGGGTCGCTCTCAATGTGCGGCATTGTCGGCATCCTCCAGCTCGACGGCTCCCAGGTTGATCTCCGGTTGCTGCGGCACATGGCCGATGCCCTGAATCATCGCGGACCGGACGATGAAGGCGCCTTCCTCGACGGACCTCTCGGTCTTTATCACAAGCGGCTGTCCATCATTGACCTGACTACCGGCCATCAGCCGATGGAGGTGGACGGCTTCACCATTGTCTTTAATGGTGAGATCTACAATTACGTGGAGCTTCGGGACGAGCTTCGCGCCAAGAGGCACACGTTCAGGACGACCTCCGATACCGAGGTGATCCTGCGGTTGTACGCCGAATACGGCCCCGAATGCGTTCGGCGGCTGAACGGCATGTTTGCGTTCCTGCTGTACGATCGGAGGCGCGGGCGCCTGTTCGCGGCACGGGACCACCTCGGCATCAAGCCGCTGTACTACCACATTCGCCATAACTGCCTGTTGTTCGCCTCTGAGATCAAGGCTCTTCTGCGGCACCCCGAGGTCCAGGCAGAACCTGATCCCGAATCGATCAACGATTATCTGACGTTTCAGTACGTGCTCGGAGAGCGCACGCTCTTTCGGGGAATCGGTAAGCTGCTGCCGGGACACTACCAGGTGATCGATTGCTCAACCGGCCAGCGCAGAACGACGCGCTATTGGGAGCCTGGTTTCAAGATCGACCAGCACCACACCGAGGAGTACTTCGTCGAAGAGGTACAGCGGCTGGTGGAGGACGCGGTGCGGCTTCAGATGCGAAGCGACGTGCCGGTCGGTGCCTACCTCAGCGGAGGCCTGGACTCCAGCGTCGTTACCCTGCTGGCGGCGAAGCTCAGCGGTTCGCCGCTCAAGACCTTCAATGGCGCCTTCCGGGACGGGCCCGAGTTCGATGAATCGCCCTATGCTCGCGAAGTCGCTGGACACTGCGGCGCCGAATTGCTCGAAGTGGTTCCAACGGAAGACGAGTTCGTGGACCTCATGCCGACTATTCTCTACCACATGGACGAGCCAGTGGCCGGCCCCGGTCTTTTCCCCCAATTCATCGTGTCACGGCTCGCCGCCCGTCACGTGAAGGTTTGCCTGGGAGGTCAGGGCGGCGACGAAATCTTCGGCGGGTACGTCCGTTACCTGGTGGCGTACTTCGAGCAGGCTATCAAGGGCGCGATCTACGATACCAACGAGGAGGCCGAGCACGTCGTCACCTTCGCCTCCATCGTTCCGAATCTGCACTTCCTGCGACAGTACGTTCCGATGCTTCAGCAGTTCTGGCGCAGCGGAATGTTCGAAGACATGGACCGCCGCTACTTCCGGCTGATCGATCGGAGCGGCGGCGCGATCAGCTTGCTCACCCCGGAATTTCGGGCCCGGTACGACGGGGAAGCTCTCTTCTCGCGCTTCCAGGACGTGTTCAACCATCCGCGGACACTTTCCTATTACAACAAGATGACCAACTATGACCTGGTCACCGGCCTGCCTGCCTTGTTGCAGGTGGAGGACCGGGTCAGCATGGCTTCATCTCTGGAATCCAGGGTTCCGTTGCTCGACCACCGGCTGGTCGATCTAGTCACCAGCATGCCGCCCCGGCTCAAGTTCAAAGGAGGAGAGCTCAAGTTCATCCTCAAACGAGCCGTGAAGGACCTGGTGCCCACGAGCATCTTCCAGCGCAAGGACAAGATGGGTTTCCCGGTACCCCTTCACTCGTGGGCCCGGGGACGCTCTCGCCAGTTCTTCTCCGATATCCTGCTCTCGCGTTCCTGCCGCGAGCGCGGAATCTTCGACGCCGAGGAAGTTCGGAAGTTGATGGACTATGAAACCGCGTTCAGCCGGCGACTGTGGGGTTTGCTGAATCTCGAGTTGTGGTTCCGGATGTTCATTGACGAGGCGACGGCGACAGGGCGGTCAGGGATCAGGTGCCGGGGCGACCGTCCACAACACTTGGCGCACACAGCGCAGACCCGGTACCGATCATGACCTCGAACCGGATCACCTGAGCCTACATGCCATCTGACACTCGATCCGCCCCGCTGGACAGTCAACAAGATCGCCGTGGTCGGCCCCGGCATCGTCGGGATGCCCATGGCCGCCATGCTGGCCCACGCCAGGATCCGCGAGGGCTCAGCCGAGCCGGCACGGGTGGTCGTCGTCCAGCGCAACTCGCCGACGTCGGGCTGGAAGGTGGATGCGATCAACCAGGGGCGCTCCCCAATCGGCGGCGTTGAGCCCGATCTCGACCGCGTCGTGAAGGAATCGGTGGCGGCAGGCTTGCTTGCCGCCGCTCATGACTACGAGGCGCTGTCTGATGCGGACCTGATTCTGATTTCGGTTCAGACCGACAAGAAAGGCAACGAACCGGACTATGGCCCGCTCTTCGAGGCACTGAGCGGCATCGCCCAGGCGCTGGGAAGGAAACCGGCGGGCAATATTCCACTGATCGTATTCGAGTCGACGCTGGCGCCCTCCTCGATGGCCACGGTCATCAGGGACCACTTCGCGCGGCATGGGCTGATCGAAGGGCGGGATATCCTGCTTGGCAACAGTCCCAACCGGGTCATGCCGGGCCGGTTGGTCGAGCGGGTGGCGGACTCGGACAAGATCATTGCGGGACTGCACCCTGAGACTCCCGGATCTGATCCGGCGGATCTATTCGCGGATCGTGACCAGAGGGAAGCTGCACGCCACCAACAGCATGACAGCCGAAGTGGTCGAAGACGCTGGAGAACGCATACCGCGATGTGCGGATCGCCTACGCTACCGAGGTGGTGCGTTATTGCGACGAGCGGGACCTCGATTTCTACCAGCTGCGGGACCAGGTGAACGCCCGCGCCCAGCAGACCGACCAGGCATCGGCCGACGGGCAGGCAATCCCCACCGGTGGCCTCCTGGTACCTATGCTCGGCGTTGGCGGACACTGCCTGCCGAAGGACGGAATCCTTCTCTGGTGGCGCGCCCTCGAGGCAGCGGAGGATACCAGGGGCTCGCTCATCCTGGAGGCGCGGCGGATCAACGACGAGTCTCCCGCTGCCGTCACCCTGGCGCAAGCCGAGAAGACCCTGGGCTCACTCAAAGGCCGCCGGATTGCCTTACTGGGAGCCGCATACCGCGGGAACTCGGAGGACACCCGAAACTCTCCTGCACTGTACCTGACTCGGGTGCTCAGGGAGCGCGGGATCGAATTCATGCTGCATGACCCCTACGTGTATCCCGACGACCAGAACCTTCGGCGGTTCGGCGTTACCGACCAGTTTACCCGGGAGCTTGCTCGCCTTGGCCGGTGCCGAGGTGGTGGTCTTTGCACGCCCCACAAGGTTTACGCGGACGGCTGGGCCGAGATCCGTGGCCTCGGCCCGAAGCCTCCGTGGGGTGTTGGATGCCTGCAATCTGTTCCCCCGGGCGGCGGACTTCGGCGGGTTGCGCCACGTGGGTATCGGTCGGGGACAAACGACGCCGTCCGCCGCGCTGGTGGAAGCGGTGTATCGGGGATTCAAGTCGGTCGAGACTGGCGTTGCCAACGAGGTTCAGGGCCTGGTCCGCTTTCTCAACGCGCGCTACGCCGATACCGAATTCAACCGGGTTCGGTTCAGCGAGGTGCAGCGCATCGCGGCGACCTGTCCCACCGGCTGCCGGATCGTCGACACCGGGCGGAGTAGCGTCCGCTCGTCTCAGACGAACGGTTTCGACTCCCGTCTCGTGGCGGCGAGCCGTGCCTGGGCGTGGCAGAACGACGATGTGGGCGCCGCGACGCGCTAGGCAGCTCAGCCGGGGGAGGCTGATCCGCCGGGCAGGACTCAAGCAGGTCGGGGCGCACGTAATACCGAGCAACCCGGGCGGTCCGTCTTTGGGAGTCGTAGCTCAAGGGAACCTCCCGGCACAAGCACCATGCCGTGAACCCGAATTCCCCTCACGATTGGCAACTGTAGCGGGTCCTGCACCGGCCTACCCCGCCACGCCGTGACCACGGCAATCGCCGGATGAAACCGATTCCAGCCATCGAGATTCTCGTAGTCGCCGGTCTCCTCCCGTCGCCGGATGTTGAAGGCGAACAGTTCGGTTTCCAGCGCCAGGGTGTAGGCAGAGTTCCCCGCGACGACACGATCGGACGGGCTCCAATCCCTAGTCAGCCGGGACAAGGCTCGCGCGGCGTCCCGACCTCCGTAACCAGGCCGCGCGATGTACATCCCGAATCGAAGCGGATCGGTGAGTAGGAACAACATGACGAACAGCGCCGTCGGCAGCCGGTGCGAGGAGTGAGGCAGGCACTCGCCGCGCAACCGGACCGACTACCGCCCCGAGAACCAGTCCGGCGGTCAGCACCCATCCCCGGCCCATGTCTGCAGCGGAAGTGTCTGGCTGAGGCCGAGAGCCGGGAGGATTTTGTGATTGAGCACGGGGTACGCGTAGAACGCGACAGCCGCGCCTAAGAAAGCTCCCAACAGCATTGAATGCCGATCGGCGCGAGGTCCGCGCCACTCCTCGCGGGAGGGAACGCGCAGCGCCCCTTCAGACGCCGCCTGCCAGGCGAGAACGGCAATCGGCGGCAGCAGGAAGAGAAAGCGGCGGTCAGGCTGATAGCCTTGGGAGGCGAGGAAGAACAGCCCGACCAGGACCCAGGACCAACACAAGAGTTCCACAAGGTCAGGCCGCCTCGGGAGTGCCTTGCCCAGCCGGGCGATCAGCAGTGCCCCCGCTGCCACCAGCAGCACCACACACTGAGTCCAGAACAGGTTCAGCGTCATGCCGAGGCCTTCCCAGCCGAACAGGATAAGCCTGGGCCGGTCCTCACCTGCTGCAGCGCCGTAGACATTTCGGGAGCTGATGGTCAGCTGCTGCAGGATGGACTCCCAATTCGGCCGGACCAGAGACAGAAATACGATGAGGGTAGTCACGCCGGCCCCGAGCGCGAACCAGGCCACGGCCTGGAAAGAGAACCGCGGCAATGCGTCGTCCCTTCGCGCGAAGACCCGGTGAAGAATCCAAAAGCCCAGAAAAATCGGCGCCAGGACGACGGCCGATGGCTTCGCCAGTAGCGAGGCGATGAAGAAAACCCCGCCCAGAGCCCCCACCACGGGCTTCGGGCGGCGCGAAGCACAGCCAGACACGATGCAATGATGAGCACGAGCTGGAGCGATTCCGTGAAGCCCACTCGATTGTTGGTCAGCATGAAATAACTGCCGCCCAGGATCAGGACCGGAGGCATCGACTGGTGCGGCGTACGCTCCCTCCGAAGCAGGCCGTACAAGAGAAGACATGTCAGGGCTCCCGCGACGGCGCTGAGCAGGCGAGTCTGGAAGAGACCAACCCCGGCCACCCGGTAGACTCCCGCCAGAACAAGGGTATACAACGGGGCGGCAAACAGTCCTGGGTTGTGTTCTTCCATCACCCAGCGGCCGAACAGGACATGCTGGCGAGCGTTATGTGCCCAGGCACCTTCGTCTGGCTGGTATCCGGTTTGAAAATCCAGAGGAGGATCAGCGGAGAGCCGAACCAACCTCGGCACCAGAACAATGACCAGAAGCGCAAGCACGAACCCGATCTCGGCGCGCCGTGTCTTCATGGTCCGGATTCCGGAGGCTCTGCTGCGGCGTCGCGCAGCAGGCTGAGGGTGTGCTCAAGGCTGGCCAACAGGGCCTGGTCGTCGGATGCGCGGTTTGTCGGCTCGAACCCTGACGGAAGATTGGGAAACCCAGCCGGAGGAACCGGCAGATGCAGCATCTCCTCCGCAACGAGCTTGAGCGTGGCAGCCGGGTCGCGGCAGAAACCCTCGTAAGAAATCAAGCGGAACCGGGTCGGTCCGATGCGCGCCTGCTGCTTCAGAGCTCAGCTGTTCGAGGAAGATCACCTGGCGGCAGACGTCCTCGACCGGATCGGCCGAGGCGGCCTGCCGGTGCCGTCAGTCCATAGCCCAGATCCTCGCGCCCATGAATGTCCCGGCGGGCACGAAGCAGCGCTCTGGCGAGGAACACCGGCTCGCGAGTGAGGCAGAGGAAGTAGCAATCGGGAAGCACCTCCGCCACGAGACTCGCGCTCGCGTTGAGGTTGTTGTTCTTGGCCACCAGCGGCAGACCGCTCCAGGCCTCAAACGCATTGAAGAACCGGACCATCGCCTCACGCCGCTCTGGCGCTCAGCTCCGACTGGGGCGCGGCTGCGGTCGGCACCCAGCCAGCGGTCCCACAGCTGCAACCCGTCGTTAGAGCCCGACAGATGGTCAGTCGCGCCCGTAGTAGCTCCGAAAACCCATCGGACTTCGGGATATGAACCTGTGAGAACAGCCGATTGGCGGTAATCGGCGAGCGGGGAACAGCGCCGTGAGGTTGTCGAAGTAGGCAACCGGGAGGTTCTGGATGAGTGCCTGCAGCAGCAGCGTGGTCCTGACCGCGGCGGTCCGCAGACCAGAATAACGGGCAGCCGGCGAGGCGGCGCCGACTGGTAGGCCTGGCGCTCGAAAGGCTCGAGCAGGAAATCGAGGGGCGCGCAGAGGGGCCCGCGGCCGCCAGCTTCATGGCGAAGAGCGCCGCAGGGTCGTGGCTCTTGAGCAATCGCTTCGTGAGGCCGACCGGGTCGTGGAATTGCGCCGGAATGAAGCGGTGCATCACCCGCCGGAGGAGCGATCGCAAGAGGTAGGGCCTATTTCGGGTGGAGGGTCCCGGTCGCAGCAGCGAAGTTCTCTTCCACTGCCGGGAATTCGCGATGCAACGGCGCCGAGGTAGCTTGGGATGAGCAAGGCGCGCATCCGGTTCGCGGCCATCCGGACCTTTCGGTGAAACGACGCAATGGGGCTGCGCAGGGTCAGTCGGCGGCGCCGCCGGGAGGTTAGTCGGCGGCGCCAAAGAACCCGGATGCTCGAGAGGCTGCAGGTGACCAAAATAGTGGATCACCCGAGGGATTGGCGATTCGAGGTACCAAGGTCCAGACAATCGATCAGCACCCGTGCTGGTGCTCGCTGGCGATCCGATCACATTTCTGGTCCGCGGGAGGCGCCGAATGTGTTTCGCCCAAGGGGACTCGTGCAGTCGGCGAAGCCATGAAAAGTGCCGAGACGGCAGTATGGTTTAGAGGGTTCCAGTGAGCTTCATCTGGCAGCCTCACCAAGCCTACATAACTACTTTTACAGCAATAGCTTATGCAAGTTGTCGCATTACTCATTTCCCCTCACCGTCGGGTGGCCCGAGCGTTGCCTTTTCCGCGGGTCATGGAATACAACCTTGCCGTGGGATCGGCATCCGCCACGCGCGAGTTGGAGCCGGTCGCCGCAGACCGTCCTGAGCCCACTTCACCCGCACAGCCTGACGACAGACGGGACGCCGATGCGGCGAGCCGGCGCTTCGCCGCGGCGTCGCTGGCGGTGGCGATTCTGCTGGTTCTCGCCGTCGGCATCAGTTCGAGCTTCACCCGAAGCCCTTCGGCTGGACGAGGCATTCTCGCTCGAGACTTCGGCTTCGGGACACAGCCTGGGGCAAAGTGGTCCACCAGGCGTTGTGGTTCGAGCAGCAACCTCCCCTTTACTTCACCCTGCTGCATTTCTGGCTTGGGATCATTGACAGCCCGCCTTCGGCAGGCTGCTCAGCACCCTCGCGGTGGTGGGCGCCATTGCGATCCTGTGGCGCCTGGCGCGGGACCTCGAGCTGCGCGGGCCGTGGGTCAGCCTCCCGCTCCTGGCGGCGTGCTGTCCCTTCGTGCTCTGGGCCGCCTCGGACATGCGGTCCTATGGCCTCACGCTGCTGCTCACCGCGGCCACCACCTGGTGCTTCGCGCGGTTGTGGATCGTGGACAAACCGACGCCCAAAGGTCTCTTCGTCGGGTACGTGACCCTGACGGGCCTCTCGCTGCTCACGTTCTACTACACGGGATTTCTGTTCGCCGCTCAACTGCTTGCGGCGTGGTTTTCGGGACGGCGAAGGAGGGAGGCGGCGATCGCGGCGGGGATCATCGCGGTGTTGCTGCTTCCCGCTATTCCGTTGATCCTGCGGCAATTCGGGATGCACATCAAGGGAAGTTTCCCACCGCCTCCCGATGGGTCGACCTTTTCCCAAGGCATCGACGTCATTTGGCGGATGGTCGCAATCTTCTTCGACACCCTGCTTTTCACCGGCAGCAAGAATACTCTCTGGCTGAGGCCCGCCTTGCTGCTGCTGGCAGCCGCGCTGATCAGGCGAGTCGCATATGGCTGGGTCGGGTGCGCTGGCCACGTGGAGGCCGCCTTGCTGGCGCTTACGGGACTCCTGCCCTTTCTCGTACTGGAAACCTTCGATATCACCAGCTTCGCCCTCGTGTCCGAGCGCCACCGGGGCATCATCGTCCTCCCTCTGCTGGTTGCCGCGGCACTCGTGGTCGACCGGATTCCCAACCCGTCGTTTCGAGCACCGATGGGCTTGATCCTCAGCGGCCTCGTGGCCTGGTTCGGGTTGAGCTTCGTGCGGACGGATCGCCCCATGCAGGACCTACCGGGCCGCGGCCCGGTACGTGACCGCAGCACGAAGGCGCCGAAGAACCGATTTTCTTCTTCGATAACGTCGGGGTGCTGGCGTTCAGGCACTACTATCGAGGATCCAACTCCATGCTTGGCTTGCCGCGTGACTACACTCTCGAGCAATGGTCCAACGAGATCCGGGCCCCTCGAGGACGCCGCCCAGATACCGAGCCGGATCGACTCTCTGGTCCCGCCGGGAGGAGTTCTGGATCGTGGAACGGAAGCAGATGGGACGCTTCGTGCGGCCGGAGATACTGGAGAGGTTCCGGAAGAGCGAGGTGGAATCGCTGGATTCTCTGCGCGTCTCCGGGCTTGGGGTATATCACCTCAGACGGCCGGCAATTCGCAGTGAGAATGAGTTCACATTGAAGATTTCAGATTGAAGATGTCAGATTGAAGATTGAACCGCTTTCTGATGGGTGATCTCAGCTTGAGGATTTTCGGCGGGAGCATGCAATCTTCAATCTGAAATCTTCAATCTTCAATTCCTCCGCTCTACGCCAGCCGAAACACTCCCCTCTCCTGGACGGCCCGCCGATCCCTCCTCGTCCCGCATAAGGGCATCGGCGAAATACTTGGTTGCCCAGTTCAGAATCTCGTTGCGGCCATAGTCTCCGCTCATCGGGGCGGAGCCCTTGATGCCTCCGCGTAAACCTGCGTCGCGCGAGGTGCGGTTCTGGGTTCGCTTCAGGAACTGCAACACGCGAGGCACCGGCTCGAGCCAGCCAGCATCCCCGGTGATCAGGTGAAGACGCATCCAGTTGTTCGCCATCTGGGCTTCCCGGTCAGACAGCTCCAGGATACCGCACCCGACCAGTCCTGGCGGAAACGCCCCGGCATCCAGCCGTCCTCGCGAACGACTTCCATCAGGTGACGGGCCGCGAGCTGGCCCGCGGCGAGGATCTCTGGATCGTTCAGCACTCGGCCGCCTTCGAGCAGGCCTCGCACGGTATAGGCGATCGTGTGAAGCAACGGCCGGCTGGAATCAGTGAGACAGCAGTGAGGGAACCAGCCGTTCTCATACTGCATGTTTGCTACCGCCCTCAGGTTGCGGCGGGCCGCCTCGGTGAAATCGGGCTGTTGAAGGGTCACTCCAGCTTCGGCGAGTGCCCAGGAGACTCGGGCGTTGTACAGAGTCGCGTCGCCCCGGGCGAATTGAGGATTTCCCTTCCGCCAGTGGCCATCGGGATCCTGCACCGAGACGAGGTAACGCCCAGCCCGGATGGCCGCGTCGGCAAACTGGGAAGCTCCGCTTTCCTCGAACGCCGCGAGCCAGCCGAACATGACTTGTCCGGTGTTGAAGACCGCGGGCGAACGGCCTTCGCCGATGACTCCTCCTGCACAGCCCCGGATTCGAGCTGGACCTCGATCTCCCAGCGAGCAGCACGAAGGGCCCGTTCGGCGAGTTGCGGCCGTTCGAGATGTTGTGACGCCTGCAGCAGAGTCGGGATGATGTAACCGGTCGTCTCCGGGTAGGACGGCTGCCATCCCTGGTTACCGAAGTACCGACTGTAGAGCACGCTGTACCCGCGGGCAAATCCGTCGTCCGGAGTCCCGTCCTGTGCCCGAGCGAGCCACTCGATGGCCTCGAGGAGGTGAGGGGCGATGGCTGGCGTCAGCCGGATGACCGCCCGCAAGCTCCTTGCGGAGCTCGCGCCGGCCTTCGGGATTGAGCAGCGGATGTTGACGCAGGTCCTGCCATCTGCCAGTCAGGACTTCGCGAGACGTGTCAGCAATGCGGCTGCTCTCAATCTGGGGTTAGGCTGGTCCGAAGGTCGCCACGGTAGTGCAGGCTTGGTGCCATGTCATCCAGATGCCACTTCGGCAGATCAGCTTGATCCTCTCAGGTAATCGGTTGTCTGGCATTATCTTACACTGAGCCTCCCAGCCAGACCGGACCCAGCCAGCCCTTGCTAGGTTCAAAGTATTGCTGGCCTTCAATTTGCGCTCGCGGGGGTGCTTCGCCACTCAAGGAACCATTGGCAACTCAAGCGGAGACCACTCCTCGATCCGATCACCCCGGCGCGCATGACAGGCGTGCCGTCGATCGGGCGTTGCTGCACGGTGTAGCGTGGACCGGAGCGCTCAAGTGGGCAACCCAGGTGCTCAGCTGGGCCTCTACGCTGGTCGTCGCGCGGATCCTCAGCCCCTCCGACTACGGATTGTTCGGCTTGGCGACGCTTTACGCCGGCCTGGTCCAGCTGATCAATGAGTTCGGATTGGGCGCCGCAGTGGTGCGGCGGCGCGATCTCACCGAACCCCAGATCGCCGCGGTGGGCGGCTGTGTCGCTGGCCCTGGGTGCATCGTTGTGGGCGCTCTCCGCTCTGGCCGCACCGTTGGTAGCCGCGTTCTTCCATGCGCCGGACCTGCGATGGATCATCGTGGCGATGGGGGTCACGTTCGTCACTACCGGCATTCGAGTGCATCCCGAAGTCCCTGCTCGCCGCGTGACCTCCAGTTCCGCCGGGTGGCCTGCAATCGACGCGGTCGAGGCAATGACCGCCACGCGCACGGTACTCACGCTCGCGCTGCTGGGCTTCAGGTATTGGGCACTGGTGATCGGGACTATCGCCGGGCAGCGTAGCGAGCACCGCGCGTGGCCCTGCGCCTGGCGACGACACTCGCATCACGGTGGCCCGGCGCACTGGAGTCGAGGTGCGCCGGAGCGGTTGAGTTCGGCAGTCACATCGTAGTCAGCGGGATCTCCTGGTACCTCGTACAGCAATGCGGACTTCGGCGGTGGTTGGCAAGCGCCTGGGCACCGCGACCCTGGGCGCGTACAACCTGGGCTGGACCCTGGCCAGCATTCCGGTGGATCGGGTCGCCGGACTCGTGGCTCAGGTGACTCCGGCGGTGTTTTCCGCCGTACAGACCCAGCCCCGCCGAATTGCGACGCTATCTGCTCCAGGATCAGTGAAGGGCTGGCCTTCATCACATTCCCGGCTGTCCGATTGGACTGGCGCTCGTTGCCGATCAGTTCGTTGTGGTGTGCCTGGGGGACAAGTGGTGGCCGGCGATCGGCCCGCTGGCATTGCTCGCCTGCTATGCCGGCGTCGCGGTCGGTGACGGCTCCCTACCCCACATCCTGCAGGCAGTCGGGCAGTCAGGCCGCGCCATGCGATACAATCTCCTCGGCTCTCTGCGTTGTTGCCACCGATGTTCCTGGCTGGGCAGCCACTGGGGCGCGCTAGGCGTAGCCGGCGCTCTGGATTATCGGGTATCCGCTCATCAACTGCACCGATGTTGCGCGGAGTGCTCCGTGCCATCGAGCTCCCGATGAGCGACTACCTGGATGCGCTCCGCCGCCTCTGGTCGGTACGTTGCTGATGAGCGTTGTGGTGATCGCGGTTCGAAGCGCGCTTCCCGATCGGATCCCCACGGCCGCCCAATTTGGCCTTGCCGTCGACGGCTGGGGCGTTGACGTACGCCATCGTGATGGTGCGCCGGGTATCGCGCGCGGCTCGATGTGCTACGCGGAGCGTACTCCGCGAGTTGCGCCGGTGACCGCTCCGTTCTTCGTGGTGGGATTTCAGCGAGCGGCACGACGCTGCTCCGGGTCATGCTCGACAACCACCCCGGTGGTGGCGAGCTCCGCCTGGATACCACAGGGCTCTGGTCGCGATCGGAGGCCCAGCTTCCCGGCCGCTACGGAGACCTGGACGCTACCGACGGCGCTTCCAGAAGCTGATCCGAGGATCTGCTCACTGAGAGCGGATACGTCTTTGGGAAGCTCCCTGACCGTGGAGAGCCCGTCCTTTGCCGCGAGGCGTCTACCCCAGGTTATCCCGA
>ERZ1370068.6749-contig-5712_pt1 | contig 18457 bp, 21 predicted proteins | sample MGYA00561227_ERZ1370068 | MGnify/ENA primary metagenome ERZ1370068 (study PRJEB38410, sample SAMEA6850437) | metagenome | study: Metagenomic assessment of the ecological functions of the soil: analysis of the soil microbiota associated with the...
TCAGTTACGTATTGCCTCAAAGACCCAGGAGCGGCGGCCGTTTGAGATGCCAGTCGGTGGCCTGCTGATAGGCGTGGCCGGCGGCCAGGATTGCCCGCCTCGTCGAAGGCGCGCGCCGACGATCTGGAAGCCGACCGGCACGCCGTCGGCGCGTCATGCCGCCCGGCAAGGTGAGCGTCGGATGGCCGCTCATGTCGAACGGCGCGGTGTAGCGCAGGCGCGCGCCGCCGTGCTCCGGGCGTCGCGGCCGGCCGCGCTTCAGCGCCGCGAGCGACGGCGCGGCCACGCCGCATCACCGGCATCAGCAGCAGGTCGATCGAGGCCAGCAGCCGGTTCGATCTCGCCGGTCGACGCGGGCGCGCACGCAGCTGCAGCTTGCCGAGCTCGAGGCCGGACAGGCCGCGGCCGAGATCGATCAGGCCGGCGAGCACCGGCGCCGTATTCGGCACGCGCGCGACGGGATAGGTCGCCTCGTGCGCGACGGCGCATTCGACGGCGCACAGCGGCACCCAGTTCGCGCGCCGCCTCGTCGAAGCCGGCCGGCAGCGCGACATCGACCGATCGTCGCGCCGCGCCTTGCTGCAGCGTCTCGACCGCGCCGTCGAGCGCGCGCCGCCGATCGTCGTCCGAGGCCGGCGAGGTTGACCGGCACGCCGATGCCGCTTGCCCTTCACGCCGGCGCCGATCGATGCGCGGCATAGTCGGGCACCGGCATGGCGACGGCGGTCGGATCGTCGGTCGTCGGCGCCGGCGATGACGCCCAGCATCGATCGCGCAGTCGAGCGCGCTGCGCGCACATCGGCCCGATATGGTCGAGCGATTCGGCGAGCGGAAAGACGCCGGCGCGGCTGACCCGGCCCCAGGTCGGCTTCAGGCCCGATGAGGCCGTTCATGGTCGATGGGAAAGCGGATCGAGCCGCCGGTGTCGGAGCCGAGCGAGGCGAAGCACAGGCCGGCCGCCGTCGCCACGCCCGAGCCCGACGAGGACGACGCCGGTCCAGTAGGCGGCGTTCCAGGGATTGACCGGCGGCGTCGATGCGTCGGATGGTGCAGCGCCGTAGGCGCCCTCGGTCATCTGCAGCTTGCCGAGGATCACCGCGCCCGCTTGGCCTTGAGCCGCGCCACGACGGTGGCGTCCTCGGCCGGCACGTGTGTCGCGATGGATCGCCATGCCGGCGGCGGTCGGCACGCCCGCGGTGTTGCAGAGATCCTTCACCGCGATCGGCACGCCATGCAGCGGCCCGCGCGAGCGTGCCGGCCGCCGTCTCGGCGTCGCGCGCGCGCGGCGTCGGCGAGCGCGCGCTCGGGCGTCAGCGGTGGCGTAGCTCTTGAGCTTGGGATCGAGCTTGTCGATGCGATCGAGGATCGCCCGCGTCGCCTCGACCGACGAGAGCTTGCGCGCCTTCAGGCGCCGCGCGACCTCGTCGAGCGACAGATAGTGCAGATCGCGCCGACATGCTCTCTCCCCAGCGAAGTCGACCCAGCGGCCATGTTCGCCGCGATGGGCACGCCGCTCAAGTGGCGCCGGCATGACGCAGAGCGGTCGGCAGCGACGAAGCGACCGCACCGCCGTCGTCGAAGACACTGCCGCATCGCCGATCTCAGTCGGCTACCGGCCTTGAGGTTCACGGCCGCCGAACGGCCGCGCTCGGTGGCGATCTCGTAGCTGATCTTCTGGCCCTCGTTGAGGCCGTTCATGCCCGAGCGCTCGACCGGCGCTGATATGAACGAATACGTCCTTGCCGCCGTCGCTCGGCTGGATGAAACCGAAGCCCTTGGTGGCGTTGAACCACTTCACCGTACCGGTAGCCATCTCATCGTCTCCTTGGCAGTTTAGTCGACGCACACACATCACACGCGCAGCCCGCTGCGCTCGTTGCAACGGTCCGCGACAACTCGAAGAATTTGGGAATTAGCGCGTGGGAGTAGTCCGTAGCCGCTGTGGGCTGGGCCGCCAAGGCAAGGCCAAGTTCGTAAGTCGTAGGGCCGCATATGAGGACCTAACGCTTTCAAGTCAAGATTGGTTGCCTGAGCGGTCGCATCACATCGTCGCGCCGATCTTCCAGGGCTCGAATTCGTCGTCGCCGATGCCCAGCGCCTCGGACTTGGTCTTCTGGCCGGAGGCCGTCTCGCAGGATCAGCTCGAATATGCGTCTGGCCGTTATCCTGGATCGTTTCCTCGCCGTCGACGATGGTGCCGCAGTTGATGTCCATGTCGTCAGTCATGCGCCGATAGAGGGCGCTATTCGTCGCAAGCTTGAGCGAGGGCGTGGGCTTGCAGCCGAACACCGATGCCGCGGCCGGTGGTGAAGCACAGAACATTGGCGCCGCCGGCCACCTGGCCGGTGGCCGACACCGGGTCGTAGCCCGGCGAGTCCATGTAGACGAAGCCCTTTGCGGTGATCGGCTGCGGCATATTCGTAGACGTCGACCAGGTTGGTCGTGCCGCCCTTCGCAACCGCGCCCAGGGACTTCTCGAGGATGGTGGTGAGGCCGCCCGCCTTGTTGCCGGGCGACGGATTGTTGTTCATCTCGCCGCCGGTGCGGGCGCAGTGATCCTCCCACCAGTTGATGCGCTCGACGATCTTCTCGCCGACCTCGCGGCTGACGCGCGCGGCGCGTCAGCAGATGCTCGGCGCCGTAGATCTCCGGCGTCTCCGACAGCACCGCCGTGCCGCCGTGGCGCACCAGCAGATCGACCGCCGCGCCCAGCGCCGGATTGGCCGAGATGCCGGAATAGCCGTCCGAGCCGCCGCACTGCAGCGCCAGGATCAGCTCGCTGGCCGGGATCGGCTCGCGCGTCACGTCGTTGGCCTCGGGCAGCAGCTCCTTCAGGAAGCCGACGGCGCGCATCACCGTCTTGCGAGACGCCGCCCTCGTCCTGGATCGCCATCGGGAATGAGCTTGGGCCCTTCCTTGAGGCCCTCGGCATTCATCAGGCCGGAGATCTGGTTGGTCTCGCAGCCCAGCCCCAGCACGACGACCGCCGCCATGTTGGGATGGCGCGTGTAGCCTGCGAGCGTGCGGCGCAGCACGTCCATCTCGAGGCCCGACGCCGCCATGCCGCAGCCGCCGCCATGGGTCAGCGGCACCACGCCGTCGATGTTGGGGAACTGCGCCAGCAGCGGCTCGATGCCTGGCGGCGATCATGCGGCTGGTCGCGGCCGAGCAGTTCACCGTGGTGACGATGCCGATGTAGTTGCGCGTGGCCGCGCGGCCGTCGGCGCGGCGATAGCCCATGAAGGTCGCCGGCGGCGTGATGTAGCTCGGTCGGATGCGCATCGGCGCAGAAGGCGTAGTCGCGCTCGAAGTCGCCCATGACGCAGTTGTGCGTGTGGATGTGCGTGCCCGGCGCCAGGTCGTCGGTGGCAAAGCCGATGATCTGGTTGTACTTGCGCAGCGGCTCGCCCTTCTTGACCGCGCGGGTCAGGATCTTGTGGCCGGGCGGCACGCGCGTCGCCGCGCGCGACCTCGCCCTCGACCGTGGTGCCGGGCAGGATGTCCATGCGCGCCACGACGACGTTGTCGGCGGGATGCAGGCGGATGGTGAGCGGTGCGGTCATGTCGTTCTCAGCGTTCGCCTAGGCGGCGCGCTTGGCGCGGATAGCGTCGATGGCGGCGCAGAGCTTGCGGACGTCGGCCTCGCCGAGCGACGCGCAGCGGCGCGCGCATGCGGCTCCAGGCGACCGGATCGTTGCGGCGCAGGCCGACCAGCGCCTTCACCGCGGCTGTCACGGCATAGGGCAGCACCTGCTTCGACCATGGCGTTGACCCTGCGGCTCCTCGATGCCGTCGATCAGGCGCAGCATCAGGTCGGGCGCGATGTTGGCGAGGCCGGTGATGGCGCCCGAGGCGCCGAGAGTTCATGGCCCGTGGCCAGCAGGCGCTCGTCGCCGATCAGGATGTGCAGCTCGCCGTGCTGCTTCAGCAGCGCCTGCGCATTGTCCCAGTCGCCCGACGAGATCCTTCACGCCGGTGACCTGCTGCGGGAAGGCCTTCTTCAGCCGGCCGATCAGCGCCATCGAGAGGCCGACCGCCGGTCACCTGCGGGATATGATAGAGGATGACGTTGCTCGCCTTGGGACCGAGGCCCGTGAGCACCGCGGCGAGCCAGTCGAACAGACCCTCGTCGCCGGCGCCCTTGAAGTAGAACGGCGGCGCCAGCAGAAAGCTCGGGCAGCCCAGCATCAGCCCGGCGCGGCCCTGCGCGATCGCATCCTCGACCGAGCTGGCGGCGATGCCGACCACGAGCTGGCGTGCGGGATCGACGCCGGCGCCGACCAGGGCGCCCAGCGCGCGCTGGCGCTCGTTCAGTCCCAGCGAAGCGCCCTCGCCCGTGGTGCCGAACACGGTGAGGCTGGTGCAGCCGTCGGCCAGCGACTGGCAGGCCATGCGCCACCAGGCGCGGCAGGTCGATCGACCGGTCCTCGGCGAACGGCGTGGCGAGGGCGACCGGAAAGGCCGAAACGGTTCGCGCGCTAATCCCGCATGATAGGCCGCCGCCGTCCGAAAGGAACAGCGGCCGAAAGAAAGCGGGCCCGCTTGCGCGAGCCGCCTTCCCTGCTCGTCAAGCCACGTTACGCAGGCGTGAGGCCTAACGCGGCGGTTGTCGTAGCGGTCGTACGATTGGGGATGCCGTCGTGATCGCGGTCGCCGTACGGTCCGCGATCGCTGCGGCGCGTTCGTAGCGGTCGGGAATGCCGTCACCGTCGCGGTCCCAGCGGCTGGGCATGGTAGCGCCACTGCTCGCGGCCGCCGACGTACGACGCGCTCCCAGGTATCCGGCACGTACCGATAGCCGACTCGCGCCGCCTCCCAGTGGCCCGGCGTCCAGACATACCGGTCGTTGATCAGCCGGTAGTGGCCCGGCGCCCAGACATAACCGGCACGCGGCGCCGGCACGACCTCGTAGACCGGCGGCCGGCGGCGGCGAGCCGAAGGTGACGCTCACCTGCGCGGCCGCCGGCGTCAGAGGCGCCGTGGCCACCGTCGCCGTTGGAGAAGACTGCGGCGGCGGCAAGGGGACGTGATCGCGATATGCTTCAACATGACTTGCCTCATTCGTGCGCGCGGCTCATAGGAGCTCGCGCCTGCCGAGTACTACGCTGAGACGCCTGCGGCGTGCTTCCGCCGATCAGGGAATTCGCGCGCTCATTCCGCCGCTTTTCGCCAGCTCACAGGGCGCCGGCAAAAGATCAGCCGACCGCCAGGACGCCGATCAGGCCAATGGCGTGCCAGCCGCTCTGCCGCAGGAACAGGTAGCTCAGCGTGCACGGCGCCACGCCGCCGCCATGCGATCCGCCGATCGTGTAGAGCGGCGAGCGCCACGACGGCACGGTGCGCAGGCCGTATTGGATTAGGATCAGGCCCGAGGCGAAACAGAATGCCGCACGCAGGCCAGCGCGGCAGGGTAGCCGCGTCGCTCATGGTCTGCTATGCCCGCCGGCTTCCGATGCGGAGACTGAGGACGATATGGACACGCTCACCTACTGGAACGGCACGTGGCACGAGGGCAACCCGGCGATCCTGGGCCCGCGCGATCACGCCTTCTGGCTGGGCTCGATGGTATTCGACGGCGGCCGCGCCTTCGAGGGCTGCGGGCCGGACCTCGACCTCCATGCGGAACGGGTCGTGCGCTCGGCCCGTGTCGCTGGGGCTCAAGCCGACCAAGACGGCCGGAGAGATCCTCGACGCTGATGCACGAGGCGATGCGCCGCTTCGGGCCCAAGGCCGAGCTCTATGTGCGGCCGATGTTCTGGGCGACCAAGGGCGGCGCCGGGCCCGATCTCGGTCGATCGGCGATTCCGCCAGTTCCTGCTCTGCGTCTATCACTCGCCGATGCGCGCCGGCACGCCGCTGACGCTCGGCCTCTGCCGCACCATCCGCCGGCCGACGCCGGAGAGCGCGCCGACCGATGGCCAAGGCAAGCTGCCTCTATCCCAACTCCTCGCGCGGCGTCGCCGAGATGCTGAAGCGCGGCTTCCACAACGGCATCGTGCTCGATGCGCTGGGCAACGTGGCGGAGACCTGCAGCTCCAACATCTTCCTCGCCAAGAACGGCACGGTGGCGACGCCGGTGCCCAACGGCACGCTTCCTCGCCGGCATCACGCGCAACCGCACCGTCAAGCTGCTGCGCAACGCCGGCGTGCCGGTCGACGAGCGCACGGTGACGACTGGCCGATCTCGACGACGCCGACGAGATCTTCACCACCGGCAATGCCGGCAAGGTGCAGCCGGTCAGCCGCTACGAAAGCCGCGACCTGCAGCCCGGCCCGATCGCCCGCCAGGCGCACGATCTCTACATGGCGTATCGCGCGCACGCAGCGGGTGATCTGACGCGGGACTATTCCGGCAGGCCGGCCTTGCGCAGGCCCTCGACCAGGCGCTGCGTGATCCTGCGGCCGTCGCAGAAGCAGGCGCTCGTTGACCGTTGAAATCGTCGCGCCGGGCTCGATCTGGCGCAGGCGGGCGACGTATTTCGCCGCGTCCGCCGACCGGCCGAGGTTGGCGGCGCCCACTCGCCGCGCGGCGCATGTCGCCGCCGAGAAGGAAGGGTTGCCGCTGGACGCGACTTTTCCGCCCAGGCAAACGCCTCGTCGTCTCGGCCGGCGATGAAGTGGGCCATCGCCATCGCCGCCTGCATCACGAACATGAGCGATCGACCGGGCTCAAGCCGCATGGCCCGCTGAAGATGATCGATCGCCGGCTCAGGTTCGCCGAGCCAGACCCTCACATAGCCGCTGTGGGCCAAGGCCAGCCCGGAGTTCGGCGTAAGCGCCAGCGCCCGATCGATCAGGGCGGCTCCGGCGATCGAGCTCGCCGAGAACGGTGGCGATCGCGAAGCCGCTCAAGCTCAGTGCGTAAGGCATCGTCGCGGCCAACCTCCACCGCCCGCGCAGCCAAGCGCGCCGGTTTCGGCCCGATCTCCTGCGCGGGGTCGGTCATCCAGCCGATTCGCCTTGCGCACGATGTAGCAGCTCACGGCCAGGCCGTACGGCGCGCTGTAGCTCGGGATCGAGCTCCGATGGCCTGATAGGCGAGGCGCAGCGCCTCGTCGATACCGGCCTTGCTCCACGCGCTGAAGCTGGCGGCACGCCGCGCATGCAGGCACAGGTGGGCGTCGGGATTCTCGGTCGGCCGGCGCCGCGCGCGTTCAGTCTCGGCCCGCCTCACCTCCGGCTCGATCGCGCCCACGACGCTTGGCCGTCACCTGATCCTGCAGATCGAACATGTCCTCGAGCCCGCCGTCGAAGCGATCGGCCCAGAGATGCGCGCCGGTCGCGGCATCGATGAGCTGGCCGGTGATGCGCATGCGCGTTCCCGCCTTGCGCACGCTGCCTTCGAGCACGTAGCGCACGCCGAGCTCGCGGCCGACCTGCTTCACGTCGACGGCGCGGCCCTTGTAGGTGAAGGTCGAATTGCGGGCGATGACGAACAGCTAGCGCGATAGCGCGACAGCGCGGTGATGATGTCCTCGACCATGCCGTCGGCGAAGTACTCCTGCTCGGGGTCGCCGCTCATGTTCTGGAACGGCAGGACCGCGATCGACGGCATGTCGGGAACGGCGAGACCGCCGGCGTCGCCAGCGCCGTCGGCGGCGTTTCGCCTGACGTCCACGCGATCAGAGCCGCACGCGATAGACCCGCACCGGCCGGGCGATGTTCTTGAGCTGCTGCTCGCCGTCGTCGGCGAAGCCGACATCGAGCCGGCCCTCGGCGTCCTCCTGCACGCGCGCCGACACGCAGATGCCGCCGGGCTCCGCCAGTGCCTTCGAGCCGGGCCGCCACGTTGACGCCGTCGCCGAAGATGTCGCCGTCCTCGACGATGATGTCGCCGACATGGATGCCGATGCGGAACTCGATGCGCCGGTCCGGCGCGACGCTCGGCATTGCGCGTCGGCCATTCCGCGCTGGACGTCGACGGCGCAGCGCACGGCGTCGACGACGCTGGCGAACTCGGCCAGCAGGCCGTCGCCCAGTGCGTCTTCACCAGGCGTCCGCGATGCTCGGCGAGCTTGGGATCGAACAGCAGCGGCGCGATGGGCCTTCAACTGCCCGATCGTGCCTTCCTCGTCGGCGCCCACCAGCCGGCCGTAACCGGCGACATCGGCCGCCAGAGACGGCCGAGAGCCTCCTGTCCAAACGCTTGCTTGCCAAGGACGTCTCCGCGGCGTGACGGGGCCGACGGCCTCACATGTACCCAAATGTCCGGCGCGTCGCCTGCGGAACTACGGTCGCGGCGCTTGCCACCAGCGCCGCCCCGGTGCTGTCCGACGAGGGGCAGCACCAGCAGCGCCAGCGCGGTGATAGCTGCCAGCATCGCCCAGGCCTCGTTGATGGCGCTCACCAGGCCGGCCCGTTCGACCAGCGGGCGCACCGTCTCGATGACGCTGGCGTCGATCGGTGCGCGTGGCGGCGCTCGCCACCGTCTCGGCCGGGATGCCGACCAGCGGCGCTACCGAGACGTCGCCCTGCTTCAGCCGCTGGCCGATCTGCTCGGCCATGGATCGGGCGCGCGGCCGAGGCAGCACGGTGTCTGATCAGCGCCAGCCCGATCGCGCCGCCGAGATTGCGCATCAGGTTGAACAGGCCGCTGGCATCGGCGACGCGCGTCGGGCGCAAGATGGCCGAGCGCCAGCCGGGTCGGCGGCAGCAGGCAGAACATGATGGCCGAGCCGCGCAGGATCTGCGGCCAGCAGCATCTCGTCGAAATCGGTGTCCCGCGTCTGGAAGGCGCTCATGCCGAGCCCGGCGGCGAACAGCGCGAAGCCGCACGCCGTCAGGCAGGCGCGCGTCGACGCGGCGCTCGAGCTGCCACGGCGATCGGCGCGGTGATGAGCTGGGCGACGCCGGTGACCAGCATGATCTGCGCCGATCTCGAGCGAGCCGTGGTCGCGCACGAAGCCAGGAACACCGGCATCAGGTAGACCGAGCCGTAGAGGCCGATGCCCAGCAGCGAAGCTGAGCCAGCAGCCGATGGCGAAGTTGCGGTCGGCCAGCGCCGCAGATCGACGACCGGCTCGCGGGCGCCGCAAGCGTGCGGCGCACGAAGGCATAGTCCCGCGCAGCGCGACGAGCGCCAGCAGGCCGAGCACAGGCGGCGACAGCCCAGCCGTCGCTCGGGCGCTCTGCTTCAGGCCGATCTCCAGCGCGGCCAGCGCCAGCGCCATCAGCACCAGGGCCGGCCATGTCGATGGCGCGGGCGTGGCTGTATGTCGCCCGCCTCGCGCCGGCAGCAGAGAGCGTGCGGCCAGCAGAGCGGCGACGATGCCCGGCAGCGACATTGACCAGGAACAGCCAGTGCCAGGAGTAGGTCTCGGTGATCCAGCCGCCGACCAGCGGGCCGACGGTCGGCGCCAGCACGGCCAGCACGCCGGCCATGGTGGTGGCGACGCCTTGCTGGCGGAACGGAAACAGCAGGAAGACGGCGGAGAACACCGGCGGGGATCAGCGCCCGCCGGCGAAGCCCTGCACGACGCGCCAGCCGATCAGCGCCGGCGAAGCCGCCGCTCGCCGCGCAGCCGATCGAGGCCAGCGGTGAACAGGCGAGATGCGCCGCGACGAACAGCCAGCGCATGGTCAGCAGCGCGCGTCAGCAGGCCGGTCAGCGGAATGGCGATGACCTCGGCGATGAGATAGGCGGTCTGCACCCAGCTCATCTGGTCCGGCGCGATGGCGAGCGCCTGCTGATGTCGGGCAGCGACGTCGACGACGATCTGGATGTCGAGGATCGCCATGAACATGCCGAGCGTCATGGCGGCAAAGCCGACCCAGGTGCTGACGGCGGCGCGGCCGTCGTCGGGCGCCGACGGTCATCTGCCGAGCGCCGCCGCTTCCGCCCGGATGCGCATCCACAGCACCGCCGCGTTGAGCAGCGAGAAGACGATGCCGTACCAGACCAGCCCGAAGACCAGCGGCAGCACCAGGATCTCGGCCGGCGACGACGCAGTAGTTGGGATGCGACACGAAGCGGTAGGGCCCGCGCTGCGACCAGCGGCGCGCCGGGCAGCACGATGATGCGCGTCGTCCAGCGCGGCCCCAGCGTCGCGATCACCCAGACGCGCAGCGCCTGCAGGACCACGAACACGCCGAGCCAGACCAGGCTCACATCCGTGTCGGGCGCGCGCCAGACGACGAGATACCAGAGCCCGGCCAGCCACGCGGCATGCAGGGCGACGATCAGCGGATAGTGGCCGGCCGCCACCTCGTAGCGCGCCCTGGGCGCGCAGCCGGTCGGTGTTGCGCCTGGCCAGGACCAGTTCGCCGAGACGCTGCAGCGGTGACCAGGCCGAGGATCAACCCCGCCAGCGTCATGCCGCCTCTGGCCAGCGACAGACAGCTGCAGGTGAAGCCCGGCCCCAGCGCGGTCAGCACCGTGCGGCGCGGCAGGCCCTGCCTCGACCAGCCGCTCGAGCACGAACAGCACGGTCGGCGCCGACATGTTGCCGTAGCCTCGAGCACGGCGCGCTCGTGGTCGAGCGTGCCCTGGTCGAGACGCAGCGTGCGTCTCCAGCGCGGTGATCACCTTGGCGCCGCCGGGATGGCAGGCGAAGCGATCGACGCGAACCGCGCGCCACGCCGATGCGCGCCAGGATGCCGTCGACCGCCGACGCCGACATGCTCTTCGGCGAACGGCGGGATGGCCCGGTCGAAGATGACGCCGAGCCCGCTCGGGTCGACCTTCCAGCCCATGATGTCGAGACTGTCGGGCCACAGATGCTCGCCGGCGCCCTCGATGCGCGCCAGGCCGCCCTCGCCGGTGCGCACGACGCAGGCCGCGGCGCCGTCGCCGAACAGCGCGGTCGCCACCATGTTGGCCGCGGTGAGCCGGTCCATGCGGAAGGCCGCGGTGCAGATCTCGATCGCCACCAGCAGCACGGTCGAGCCCGGCCGGGCGCGCGCCAGGCGGCTGGCGATGGCGAGGCCGGACACGCCGCCGGCGCAGCCCAGGCCGAACACCGGCACGCGCTCGACGTCGGCGCGGAAACCCATGCGGCCGGCGACGCGCGCCTCGAGGCTGGGCGTGGCGATGCCGGTCGAGGACACGGTGACGATGGTGTCGACGTCGCGCGCCTCGCAGCCGGCGTTGGCGAGCGCGCGGCTCGCCGCATCGACGAAGAGTTCCTGCGCGCCCTCGAGATAGGCGGCGTTGCGCTCCGGCCAGCCGAGATCGCGTCAGGTACCAGTCGATCGGCTTCACGGTGTGGCGCGTGCGGATGCCCGCGGTCTCGAACACCGGCGCCATGCGCTCGAAGGCGGCGTAGCGATGGGCGAAGATGCGGCGCGCCGCCGCCGCGGCGTCGGACTGCAGCATGCGGTGCGGCGGGACGGCATGGCCGATCGGACAGCAAGGGCCTCGCCACCCGCTGCTGGCCTCGGTTGACGAGCTGGATGCAGCGAGGTCGGACGACATCGGTTTCGTTGTGATGGCAGGAGAGTCCGGGCGCGAACGTCTCTCCACATGAGGACGAACGCTCTGTTGCCAAGTCACAATTTCCCTGGAACGCGTTCATCGCGATTCGACCTCCGGGGTCGAACCGCAAGACCTCTCACGCCAGCGTTAAGCCCTCGTAGCTTGAGCCACAACCTCCGTCCCTGTCCACGTGCAAAATCATCTCTAGCGCTCGCCTCGCGCCGGGATCAGGCTCAAAATCCAGCATGCGCCGGCAATGGAGGTGGTCCCGTGAGCTTGTTCCGGACGATCATTGTTGCGTCGATTGCGGTCTTTGCCGAGCCCAGTGGGCTCGGCGCTCGCCCAAAGGCCGATGCGGTGGGTTCAGCTGATCACGCCCTGGTCGGGCGGTATACGAGGTTCAGTTGCCGCCTTCCACCAGTCCACGCCTATGCGAGGTGAAACTTCCGTTCAAGCCCATGGCGCGCAGCGACAAGGACAAGAGTGCATGGCAGGTCGATCCGTCCGGCAAGCTCACCTCGATCCTGTATGAAGGTCCCGCCGGCCGCTCGATCCTGGAGGCATGCGCAATTACGAGTTCTGGCCCTGAAGTCGAAGGGATTCGAGATCAGGTTCTTTTGCCAGGGCGCGAAGGAATGCTCGCCCGCACCCGCCTTCGGTACTTTAACCGCAGGCAAGTGGACAGATCGGAATGCCGACCACGTGGACACCACCGTCTATCATGCTGGCGGAACGAAATGCGGACAAGGGCAAGGTCACGTCGGCATGTTGGCGTGAGACCAAGCGACCAGTTCCCGGGCGATGACGCCGCATGTCGCCGTGACCGTCGTGGAATCCGCCGGATGGTTCCGACAAGGTGGCCAGGTGGTCGAAGCGAGTGAAATGTGCGCGCCCTCGAACGCGACGGCAAAGATCGCATCTACGGCATTTATTTCGATTTCGACAAGACCCCAGATCGCTGACGTCGAAGCCGCAGGATCGAACAGCTGGCGGTCCTCCTGAAGAAGACCCTCGGTCTCGAGATACCGACTGTCCGGCGCAGCCGTCGGATCAGCGAAGCGCCTTCGACTACAACCTGTCGCTTTCGCAACGCCGTGCGCGCAGGCCGTCGTGGGACGCTCTTCCGTGTCGGGCCACGGCATCGAGCGCAAACGCCTGACGCCGGCGGGCGCCGGCATGGTCGCGCCCGTTGCCTCGAACCGCACGAGGAAGGACGGGCAAAGAACCGCCGTGTCGAGATCGTCGAACGCCACACCGCCGTTGAACAGCGCCGTTTGACCAGCTGGCGCGACGCGACGCTCCATAGAGATTGGCAAGACGCGCGATCAGACGGCGACATTACCATCGCAGCACCTGCTCGATCACGAGCAGGCTGCGCGCCATCCTGGCTCGCGGCAGCCGTTACCCGGAAAATGCACGAAACCCCAGTTTCAGCCCGTCGGGTCGGCGAAGAACAGGGCGTAGCAGCCTGGGCCGTAGCCGGGATACTCGGCCGGCGGATCGAGGATGGTGGCGCTGATCCCGCGACCAGAACATGCAGGCGGTCGATGTCCTGCCGGCTCGCATGCCAGGCGAGATGATGGAGGTTCGCGCTGTAGCGGTCGTGCAGGCGATCGGAGCGTGCTGGCTGAGTCCGATCGAGCAGAGGTCGGCACCGGCGCATCGAGCATCCCAGTCGATCCCGGTCGCATCGTCGCGGGACGCCGGTAGCCGAGAAAGCCCAGCACGGTCTCGTAGAAGGTGGCCGAATGGCAAGCTCGCGAACGGTGAGGTCGAGATGGTGGACTTGCGCCGCATGCTGGCCATCAACGCGCGAAACGGGATAAGGCGTTGCAGCGCCCGCCGGAACAGTTGCAACGGCGGCGGCGGCGCTGTAACTCCACTGGCGTCATGCCGATCCAGGTCGTCCATTGCCATCCGCTCGCTCGAGAGCTACAACCACGCGCTGTTCCGCACCATCGTCGAGACGCTCGAAGCAGAACGGCCACGAGGTCGTGGCGACCGACCTCTATCGCGAGGGCTTCCAGCCGGCGATGACGGAGCACGAACGGCGCACCTACATGGACAGTGTCCTACGACCAGAGCGCCGTGCGCGGACTATGCCGAGACACTGAAGAGGTCGAGCGGCATCATCCTGTGCTTCCCGCACTGGTGGTTCTCCATGCCGGCCATGCTCAAGGGCTGGGTCGATCGCGTGTGGGGCCCGGGCATGGCCTTCACCTACGATCCAGGGACAACCACCTCGCGCCCGCCTCGCGCAACATCCGGCTGTTCGGCGTGGTCACGACGCTACGGCTCGCCGTGGTGGATCGTGCGCCTGTTCGCCGGCGACGCCGGCCGCAAGGTGCTGATGCGCGGCATGAAGCCGATGTGCGCCAGGGGCGTGCGCTCCTTCTATCTGGCCCATTACGACATGGACCATTCCACCGCTCGGTCGCGACAGGCCTTCCTGGACAAGGTCCGCCGCACCGTTGCCGGCATCCGGCTGGACCGCAAAGAAAGTCGCACTTTCCCGCAACCCGCGGGGCCAACCCGGCGTTTATCAGTCGAGGGAGGCTCGTCATGTGCGCGCATCGCATTGATGTCATTGGGAATTCTGGCCGTAGCGCTGAGGCGCCTGCGAGCAAGGACGATCCAGATCGCCAGCCGAGGCGCGGGCGATTACGAGGTCGTGGCCCTGGTGGCTGACTAGGACGACCGAGCCCCAGGGCTGAGCAGCAGCCCGACAGCCCACCGACCCAGCCCACAGACAAGAGCCTCGCCGCGAAAGGCCACGCGCGGTCAGATGCGCCGCACCGATCATGCGGCCAGCGATGACCCTGGGGCGCGTACAGCCGGCGCTGGCGCTTGCATGGCCGCACCAGGCTGCCGGTGCCGATGATGCCCACGCCAGGTTTGGTCACAGCGCTGACACGTATCGGCTCCGCCGTCACTCGTTCGGTAGCACGTCTGGCCATGCGACATGCTCATCCGCATTGCCGTGGGAAGCGATAGCAAACGGGGAAGATCTTCACATGGCGAAATATCTTGTCCTGGCCGCGCCGTCCTTCTCGGGCACCGCCGCGTGCGGCGACACCTGGGGCCAACGCGCCGTCACCGGCGGCGGCATCGGTGCAGGATCGGGCGCCCTGATCGGCGCCCTGACGCCGCTCGGCGTGCTGCCGGGCCTCCTGGTCGGCGGTGCGGTCGGCGCGCGGCGTCGGCGCCGCGACGACGCCCAGACGCTGATCGGCTGGTTACGCCCTCTCTACATCACGTACCCGGCGATGCCTCGCCCATGTCCTTGGGCGGCTTGCCGGTGACGGCGCGCCTTGGCCATCTTGAAGAGCTGCACGGCCTGGTTGGACTTCACGTCCCAGTATTCGGCCTCGGCGATCAGGACGGCGACCAGCGCCAGGTCGGGGTCGGTCGGACCGCCCGGGAAACCAGCCTGGGCGGCGGTGTTCCACATCGCCTTCTTGCGCTCGAGATCCTCGACCACGCGCGCCGCGCCGGAAATCGACACGGTGCGGATCCTTGCCCGGGTCGGAATAGGTCACGTTCACCTCGGGATGCTCCTCGAGATCGGCCACCGGCTGGCCCGGAACGCGACATGAAGAACCACAGCACGCCGCCGCGCTCGCCGCTGCCGTTCTGGGTCGTCATCGGGCGGGAATGGAGCTGCCCGTCGCCGTGACGCGCGGTGAACATGGCGAACTTGATGTCCTTGATCAGGTCCCAGAGCCGCGTCGTGTCGATGGTGTCGGCGTGTCATCGCGGCTGCCTTTCGATGTGGTCGAGAGCTTCGAACGGCCGCGGCGGCCGCCGAGTTCCGAGCTGCACCAGGTCTCCTTCCACGGCCGGAGATCCATCTCGAAGGTCCAGGCGCCGCGCTGCTGGCGGTGGAGCTGCCAGTAGGCCTCGGCGATGTGCGTCGGGATTGAGGATGCGCGTCGGGGCCGGCGTTGTAGCGCTCGGGAAAGTTGGCCTTGATCCATTCGGTGTCGATGGCGCCGTCGATCACGACATGGGCGACGTGGATGTTCTGCGGCCCGAGCTCGCGCGCCATCGATTGCGCCAGCGCCCGCACCGCGTGCTTGCCGCCGGCGAAGGCCGAGAAGCCGCGGCCGCCGCGCAGGCTCGGCGGTGGCGCCGGTGAACAGCATGGTGCCGCTGGCCGCGCGGCACCATGGCCTTGGCCGCCTCGCGCGCCGGTCAGGAAGCCGGCGAAGGCCGTCATCTCCCAGACCTTGCGGTAGACGCGGGCCGTGGTGTCGCGGATGTCGAAGCGCACATTGCCGCCGATGTTGAAGACGAAGACCTCGATCTCGCCGATCTCGGTCTCGATCTCGCGGAACAGCTTCGGCCACCTGCTCCTCGTCGCGCGCGTCGGAGCCGAAGGGATGGACCTTGCCGCCCTCGCTGGTGATCTCGGCCACCAGGTGCTTCAGCTTGTCGGCGGTGCGCCGCGTCACCACCGCGGTATAGCCCTCGCGCGCGAAGCGGCGGGCGATCGCGCCGCCCGTCGCATCGCCCGCGCCGATCACGACGCAGACCTTGTCTCTCGGCCATGGCTGCCTTCTCCTTCCCGCGCAATCTGTCGGCGGGAAGGAGACCGCTCAAGGGAGATTAAGTCATGCCACCGTGAGGCCGCCTGAGCAGGCGGCAGGAACGAGGCCGGCGCGCCGGCGGATCTCGGCGGTCGTCAGGCCCTTCGCCGTCGGGACCGCCAGCCCGGCGGGGCGAACAGGTACATCCACGACTTCGCGCAGCGAGCGCGCCGACCGCAGATCCTTGCACAAGGCCGATCCACGGCTCGAAGTTGACGACGAAGGGATTGTGCGACGACGTGGGATGCGAGATCAGGCCGTAGTCGCAGGGCACGTCGTGCGCGCTCGGCGACATAGCGTGCCGAACAGGCGGTCGAACACGATCAGCACGCCGCCGAAGTTGGCGTCGAGATATTCCGGATTGCGCGCGTGATGGACGCGGTGGCTCGACGGCGTGTTGAACACGTATTCGAGCCAGCCGAGCCTGGGGATCCAGTCGGCGTGCAGCCAGAACTGATAGAGCAGGTTCAGGAACAGCGCCGATCAGCACGACGCTGCGGCGCGAAGCCCAGCAGGACCAGCGGCGTGAAGAACAGCGACGTGCCGGTGAACTTGCCGAACCAGCCCAGCCGATAGGCGGCCGCGAGGTTGAGCTGGTTGGGCGAATGGTGCACCGAGTGCGCCGCCCAGAACCAGCGCGAGGTGTGGCTGGCGCGGTGATACCAGTAGTAGAAGAACTCCAGGCCGACGAAGAGCAGCAGCACGCGACCACACGTTGTCGAGCGACTGGCGTGAACAGCCGGTGCTCCCACACCCAGCCCAGCCAGGGCGCCGCAAGCGTGTAGGGAATGAACGCCAGCGACGCGGCGACCGATCAGGTCGGCCAGCGAACAGGCCCAGGCTTTCCAGTCGTAGCGCTTCGGCGCGCGTGCGCGACAGCCACAGGCCTTCGACGATGGCGGCGCGCCATCACGAACGGCAGGATGACGAGTAGAGGAACGAAAGTTCTTCCATGGCGTACCTCGGGCGGATCTGGCAATGTGATATTATGAGTAATGCTCAGATTCCTTACTCGCGTTTTGCCGGGACCGCGCCGTCATGGCCAAGCTCGCAAGCCGTTGAAAGTAAAGACGAAGTCCCCGACAGGGCGCGCGGGCGAGACCGTGCGACTGATCCTGGAGGCGACGGCTCAGATTCTCGAGGCCGGGCGGTTGCCGGCCTTCACCACCAACGCGGTGGCCGAGCGGGCGGGTCCGTCAGCATCACACGCGCTGAACGCCGTCCCCAGGCGCGGCGCCGATCGCCCGGCAGCAGATGACGCTCGGCCTGGTCGGCATCGCCCGGGCGCTGCACCGGCGAGCATGCGATCCCTCGGCTCGAGGGCCGCTGCGCTCGGCACGGTCGGATGACGTCAACGCCTTCGGCGGCTCGTACACGCGCGATGGCCGACCCAGGCGGATCCGGCGCGATGACCTCTGGCGCAAGGATGGTGCACCAGTGACGATATCGCGCGCAGGCTGGGCACGCCGGTTCGCCAGGCCCGGAGCCGCTGATCGCCGGCCTTCTCACCCGAGCAGGTGTTCGTGCGTCGCGCGACCTGATGGGCACGATCCGAATGGCGGTGATGGAGTGAGCAGCCGTTCCTCAGGAGCCCCGCCTCCCAGGCGAGCGAGGTCGTTGCGGCTGGTCGTGGCCTATCTCGCGGCATCAGGGCGCCCGGCCTGAGCCTCGCGGATCGCCTGCCACACGCGCTCGGGCGTGGCCGGCATGTCGATGTGGGTGACGCCGAGATCGGCCAGGGCGTCGACCACGGCGTTGATGATCACGCCGCAGCGCCGGCGTGATGCCGCCCTCGCCGCCGCCGCGGAAGCCGAGCGGATGGTTGGTCGACGGCACCTCGCTCAGCTCGGTCGTGAACGACGGCAAAGTCGTCGGCGCGCGGCATGGCGTAGTCCATGAACGAGCCGCGACAGCAGCTGGCCGCTCGTCGGGATCGTAGACGCAGTGCTCCATCAGCGCCTGGCCGACGCCCTGGGCGATGCCGCCGTGGGTCTGGCCGTGCAGGATCAGCGGATTGACCGCGCGGCCGACATCGTCGATCGCGGTGTAGCGCGTCGATCTCGACCAGCGCCGGTCTCGGCATCGACCTCGACCTCGGCAGACGTGCCAGCCGTAGGGATAGGAGCCGACCCGGCTGTCGACATCGGCCTGGTCGGCGATCGGTGCCGCGGCGCTCGGCCGCCAGCGCCAGCAGGCCGATGCCGCGGTCGGTGCCGGCGATGGTGAAGCGGCCGTCGGCGAAGGCGATGTCGGCTTCGGCGGCTTCTGAGCTGACAGCGGCGGCGGTTTCGCGGCCCTGGGCGATGATGCCGGAGCGAGGCCTGATGGATGGTCGTCGCGGCCAGCCGGATCGAGGCGGCCGGAATGCGAACCGCCGCGCCGACAGGCGGTCGCTGTCGTCGGTGACGAGGCGCACCTGAGCAATACGTAACTGAACGAAGTACCACCGATTTAC
>ERZ1370068.5389-contig-4411_pt1 | contig 18450 bp, 26 predicted proteins | sample MGYA00561227_ERZ1370068 | MGnify/ENA primary metagenome ERZ1370068 (study PRJEB38410, sample SAMEA6850437) | metagenome | study: Metagenomic assessment of the ecological functions of the soil: analysis of the soil microbiota associated with the...
TGCTGCAGACCACGGCCGTCAATGAGGCGCGCGAGCGCGGCGGACGATGCGGCCCGGCCAGATCACGCCCTACCTTCGGACTCCTCCGTGCGGGCGAAGGTGCTCGGCAGCGTGTGTCGAGGTCCTGTCCGGCATCGGCCAATTTCCCGCAGCGCTCGACGCGCCGGCCGAGACCAACCGGGCGATCGAGACCTTCGTTGCGACGCTGGCGTGTAGGTGTCAGGACCCTCCGGGTCTCGACACCATGACACCGCGCTCATTTGTAGCGTCATGGTATCTGACCCGGAGGGTCAGATACCCCGCACCCGGCCTACTTCGCCGTCTTCATCTTGTCGAACGAGAACACGAAGTCCTGCTTGTCGAGCGGCTTGTGGCAGGTGAAGCAGGCCTTCAGGTTGGCCTTGTCGTTCGACGGTCTTGTCGGCGCTTGAAGGCCTGGTATTCCCACTCGCCGTTGCGCACGTCGTCGGCATACTCGGCGCCCCAGCCCGTGCGCTTCTCCATCACCGCGATGCCTGCGAGCTCGTCCGTCTTGATGAAGCGGCCGTTGGCGTCCTTCTCGGGTTGCCGTCGGCGTCGAGCTTGGCCTTGTAGTTGACCATGGTGAGCACCGTGCCGCTCGGGATCGGCTTGCCCGGCCTTGACGGCGTCGATGGCTGCCTGCGGCGCGTAGAGCTCGCGGAACTGCTTGTTGTCGGCGCGGTCGACGGTGGTGTAGAGCACGCCCTGGCGTAGTTCGGCGGGGAACGCCACCTTGTCGCCGCCGGCGCGCACGGCAACGGTGAGCGGATGGCGGCGAGCGCCGCGATAGAAAGAACATGCAACGGCTTCATGGCCTTCATGACGACCTCCCTGGCAATACGGCGCAGTGGGATGCTACGCAAGCCGGATCGTTTCGATCGTCGAGACGCCGTCGTCCGATCAATCTTTGCGTGACACGCAAGCTCCGGGGTCAGAGTCCCTCGCACTGGAAGTCGCGCAATAGTATCAACGCTCTAGGCGAGGGCTCTGAACCCTCATCAGCACCCATGTCCCCCGAGATCCTCATCGCCTTCATCGCTGCCTGCATCCTGCTGGGCCTGACGCCTCGGGCCCAACATGTCGCTGATCCTGGCCAACACGCTCGCGGCCGGGCTGCGGCGCGGGCCTCGTGCACGCTGGCCGGCACGACGACCGGGCTGGCCTTGCTGGTGGGCCGCCGCGGCCGTAGGCATGAGCCTCGGTGATGGTGTTCATGTCGGAGTGGTTCGATGTGATCCGCTGGATCGGCGCGCTCTACCTGGTCTATCGGCGCCCGGCAGCTGTGGCAGTTCCGGCAGCCGAGCGACCGGGCGCCCCGCCGTCGCTGCCGCGCTCGTCGCGCGAAGCCTCTATGTGCGAGGGCGTGCTGGTCAGCCTGTCGAACCCCAGGCGTGCTGTTGTTCCTCGGCGCGTTCCTGCCGCAGTTCATCGATCCGCGCGCGCGATCCGGTGCGGCAACTGTCGGTGCTGGCCGTGCTGTTCGTCGTCGTGCTCGCCGCCGTGGACGTGGCCTATACGCGCTGGCGGTGGCCCGGGCACGCGCCACCTTCTGATGCCGCCGCGCTTGGCGCTGCTCGACGGCGCCGCCGGGCGTCCTGCTGCTGCTCGGCGGCCTGGCCCTGGCGATGGCGCGGCGGCCGTAGTAGTTGCGGGGTCAGACCCTCGCGTAAACGTTGGTGCGAATCGCAACGTACAGGCGAGGGCTCTGACCCCGATCCACCATGAAACGCATCGGCTTCACCTCCGGCTCCTTCGATCCCGTCACCAACGGCGCACATGGACGTCATCGCGCGCGCAGCGCGCATGGTCGACACGCCTGGTCGTCGGCATCGGCGTGCATCCCGGCAAGGCGCCGCTGTTCTCTGCCGAAGAGAAGATCGAGATGCTGAAGAGCCGAGACCGCGGCCGATCGCCAAGCCAAGACCGGCTGCAGGATCGAGATCGTCACCTTCGACAATCTGACCGTCGATGCGCGCCAAGGCCGCCGGCGCGACCGCTCATCTTCCGCGGCCTGCGCGACGGCACCGACTTCGACTACGAGATGCAGATGGCCGGCATGAACGGCACCATGGCGCCCGGCATCGACACGGTGTTTCTGCCCGCCAGCCCCGGCGTGCGCCACATCACCGGCGACGCTGGTGCGGCAGATTGCCCTGATGGGCGGCGACGTGTCACGCAGTTCGTCTCGCCGGCCGTGCCCAAGCGGTTGAAGGCCAAGGCCGGCCAGGAAGCAGACGTGAGCGCCAGATAGCGCGCGAGCTTGAGCTGGCGCCCCATAGCCATGCGGGCAGGGTCTTAGCATGAATTGCGCGGCGTTCAGTCAGCCCACCGACACCGTCGCTGCCGACTCTCACCAGCAGCTGGAGCATTTCGTGATCCGTCTCGTGCTGAGCCTTGCGCTCGCTTCGTTCGCCTTCGCGTCCGTCGGCCACGCGCAGGCGCCCGACCCGCAGAACACGCTCGTCATCGAGACTGCAAGACCGGCAACGTGCTCATCAAGCTGCGGCCCGACCTGGCGCCCAAGCACGTGGCAGCGCGTCAAGCAGCCTCGCCAAGGAGGGCTTCTACAACGGCCTCAACTTCCACCGCGTGATCGTCAGGCTTCATGGCGCAGACCGGCGATCCGCACGGGCACCGGCACCGGCGGCTCGAAGCCGCCCGACCTGCCGGCCGAGTTCACCAAGAGAGGTCTACAAGCGCGGCAGCGTCGGCGCGGCGCGCACGCAACGATCCCAACAGCGCCAACAGCCAGTTCTTCATCTGCTACGGCGACGGCTGCCGTCAGCTCGACCGGGCAGTACACGCTGTGGGGCGAGGTGATCGAAGGCATGGAGAACGTCGACAAGATCGCCCGCGGCGAGCCGCCGGCGCAGCCCGACAAGATGCTGAAGGTCTATCTGCTGGCGTGACAAGAAGTGAGAGGCAGTGGCGAATAGGATAGGATAGGCAGTGGCGCAAGTCCGCGCTACTCCCTACTCCTCATTGCCCTACTCACTCGATCGAAACGGAGCTTCGAGCAATGGCTGCCATCAAAGACCCCGAGAACACGCTGATCATGGAGACGACCAAGGGCAAGGTGGTGATCGCGCCTGCGCCCGGACCTCGCGCCCAAGCACGTCGAGCGCATCAAGCAGCTGGCGCGCGAGGGCTTCTACGACGGCATCGTCTTCCACCGCGTCATCGACGGCTTCATGGCGCAGACCGGCTGCCCGCAAGGGCACCGGCACCGGCGGCTCGAAATATCCCAACCTGCCGGCCGAGTTCAACGCCGAGCCGCACGTGCGCGGCGTGTGCTCGATGGCGCGCGTCGCAGGACCCCAACAGCGCCAACAGCCAGTTCTTCATCTGCTTCGACGACGCCACCTTCCTCGACAAGCAGTACACCGCCTGGGGCAAGGTGATCGAGGGCATGGAGAACGTCGACAAGATCAAGCGCGGCGAGCCGGTGCACAACCCCGACAAGATCAAGTCGCTGAAGGTGGCCGCCGACGTGAAATAGCGGAACGCCTCTTCACGGATCCTTAGGTCTCGCAGCGAACCGCAACGGGAGAATTTGAGCCTGCGTAAACCGCCGGCGGATAGATTTGCGCCTCGCATCGGCGGTCGCAATGAGGGAGGCGCATGAAATACGTCATCGGCTTTGTGGTCGGCATCTCTGATTGCCGCCGGCATCAGCATGACTGCCTCGTGGTCGCCGCCCGCGGTCCACAGCTCACCACCTCGTTTGCGAACGTGGACGCGCTGTCGAAGTGGATGCACTACTACCTACCAGCACGCGAGTCGCCCGTATCGCGACGCGTATGGCCATGTGCCGTGCCGCCGGCGTGCTCAAGCAAGCGCCGCGCGCGATGATGATCGGCGCCTTCTGGCAGGCGTGATCGAAACCGACCCAGGCGCGCTGGACAAGCTGGTCGAGCGCCTCAAGACCGCATCCGGCGATCAGCAGGTGGACTGGCGCTCGCCGTCGCGCTCGCCGGTCTGCAAGGACCTCGTTCCCGCGCATCAGCGCGACCTGCCCGCCGTCGCGCAGGTCGCCGACAGGCTTCTGCCGGACAAGAATGCCGGCCACGTTCTGCTGGCGCCGGTCGAGCGTTCGCCGCTCGGCCTCGATCTGCAGTGGGCCTATTTCATGGCGACAGGCAAGGAGGAGCCTGTCCTGCGCATCATCTCGGCCTTGCCCGGACTTGATGACAAGGAGAGCCTGAGCGCATGATTAGCGCATATGCCGCCTCGCTGGTCGCTCAGCCCAACGCCGGCCTGCATCCGAAAGTGATGGAGATCTGCCGGCGTGCGGCTGCGGTCGAGCCCGAGCCTGTCGCCGGCATCTGCGCGAGATCATCACTGCCGCCGAGTCGCGCGTGACCACGTCCGCCTGCGCCGAGAAGGCGAGGACGCCGCCCGCGCCTGGAAGGCGCGCCATCGAGGAGAAGAAGGGCTAGGCCGGCGACGCGCCCCTCATTTCTGTATAACGGGCCGGACCCGCATGGGTCCGACCCCGATCATGCGCACCGACCTCTTCGACTTCGACCTGCCCGAAGCCGCCATCGCGCTGGAGCCCGTCTCTCCGCGCGACGCGGCGCGGCTGCTGGTGGTGCGGCCGTCGTTCCCGCTTGCGCTGCGCGAATCCCCTCCTTGCGGGGAGGGGTTAGGGGTGGGGGCAGCGGCAACCCGCCGGTGCAATTCGACGATCGCGTCGTCCGCGACCTCCCTGACCTGCTGCGCCCCGGCGACGCGCTCTGTCTTCAACGACACGCGCGTGATCCGCGCGGCGCTGCAGGGCGAGCGGATGCGCGGGGAGAACCGGGCGGCCATCGCCTTCAATCTGCACAAGCGCGTCGATGAGAGCCGGTGGCGCGCGTTCGCGCAGGCCGGCCAAGCGCCTCGCCGCCGGCGACCGCATCTCGCTTCGGCAACGGACGGCCGCGTGCCTGCTCGGCAACCTCGACGCGACCGTGTGCCGATATCGGCGGCGCGGGCGAGGTCGAGCTCTCCTTCAGCTTGCACGGCGCCTACCTCGACGAAGCGATCGCGGCGCTGGGCGACCCGCCCTGCCGCCCTACATCGCCGGCAAGCGCGCCGTGCGACCCGAGGATGCCGAGCGCTACCAGACCGTCTACGCCCGCCACGAGGGCGCGGTGGCAGCGCCCACGGCCGGGCTGCATTTCACGCCGGCGCTGCTGGCAGCGCTGGACGCGCGCGGCATCTCCCGCCATTTCGTCACGCTGCACGTCGGCGCCGGCACCTTCCTGCCCGTCAAGGCCGACGATACGGCGAGCACCGCATGCACGCCGAATGGGGCGAGGTCTCCGCCGACACCGCCGCGGCCCTCAACGCCACGCGCGCCGCCGGCGGGCGCATCGTCGCGGTCGGCACCACGTCGCTGCGGCTGCTGGAGACGGCGGCAGACGAGGACGGCACGCATCCGGCCGTTCGCAGGCGAGACCGACGCTCTTCATCACGCCCGGCTACCGCTTCCAGACGCGTCGATCTGCTGATGACCAACTTCCACCTGCCGCGCTCGACGCTGTTCATGCTGGTCGCGGCCTTCAGCCGGCCTCGACACCATGCGGGCCGCCTACGCGCACGCGCATCGCGCCGGCTATCGCTTCTATTCCTACGGCGATGCCTGCCTGCTCATCCGGCGCCGAGCCCATGACGGCACCGCTTCGTCTTCAACCTCATCAAGCACCGACGGCGGCGCCCGCCCGGCGAGATCGCCACGCCGCGCGGCACGATCCGCACGCCGGCCTTCATGCCCGTGGGCACCGCCGCGACCGTGAAGGCCGTCACCACCGATCAGCTGCGGTCGGCCGGCGCCGACATCGTGCTCGCCAACACCTACCACCTGATGCTGCGGCCGGGCGCCGAGCGCATCGCCAGGCTCGGCGGCCTGCACAGCTTCATGCGCTGGGACCGGCCCGATCCTCACCGATTCCGGCGGCTTCCAGGTCATGAGCCTCGCCAAGCTGCGCAAGATCACCGACGCGGGCGTCACCTTCCAGTCGCATATCGACGGGGCCGCGCATCGAGCTCACGCCGGAGCGCGCCATCGAGATCCAGCGCCTGCTCGGCTGCCGACATCCAGATGCAGCTCGACGAATGCATCGCGCTGCCCGCCACGCGCGAGGACATCGAGCGCGCGGTCGATCGCTCGCTGCGCCTGGGCCGAGCGCTGCAAGCGGGCCTTCGCGGACGCCGCGCAGGCCGGGCCAGGCCCTGTTCGGCATCGTGCAGGGCGGCACCGATGCCGGCCTGCGCGCGCGATCCGCGGACGCGCTGGTGGCCATGGACTTTCGCGGCTACGCCATCGGCGGCCTGGCGGTCGGCGAGAGCCGAAGCTGCCATGCTCGACACGCCTGGACCTGACCGCGCCGCCGCCTGCCAGCGCGACAAGCCGCGCTACCTCATGGGCGTCGGCACGCCGCTCGACCTGATCGAGAGCCGTGGCGCGCGGCGTCGACATGTTCGATTGCGTGCTGCCGACCCGCTCCGGCCGGCACGGGCAGGCCTTCACCTGGGGCGGCAAGGTCAACCTGCAGAACGCCCGGCACGCCGAGGATGCCGCGCCCGCTCGATCCGGCCAGCAGCTGCCCGGCCGCGCGCGACTACAGCCGCGCCTACCTGCACCACCTCGTCAAGTCGAGGAATACTCTCGCCGCCATGCTGCTCTCCTGGGCCAACGTCGCCTTCTACCAGGCAGCTGATGGCGGCCATGCGCGCGGCCATCGCCGAGCGCCGGTTCGCCGCGTGGGCGGCGGAGACGAAGGTGCGGCTGGCGAGATGGGGTCGGCATGATGGGGGTGATGGGGTCAGATCCCTGACCTCAACGAGCGACCAGGGATGCCGCGTCAGCGTTAGGTCTGACCCTTCGCCCCGCGCTTTCTGACCCCCGCGCGCTGCTTGCCGACCGAGCGCCGCACGCCCGATAATGCCTTGAACCACCTGCCGGCGCAACCCGCTGGTAGGGAGACCCCAAAGTGTTGCAGCAACTCATGAGCCTTCGCGGGAGCGGCGCTGGGATCGCGCGCGCCGGCTGCCCTCTTGCGGTGATGCCTACGTCGGCGCAGCACGCCGATGCCATCGATGGGCAGTGGTGCTTGGGGTCGTCGCATTTCGCCATCGACGGCGCCGAGCATCCTCACCTCCGGCGGCAACCGCATCCAGGGTCAACCATATCTCGGCACGGGTTTGTCTCATGTCGTGGCCGGCGAACGAGCCGGGCATGCGCGTGGGCGGCGAGATCGACATGGTGCTCCTCAACGAGACCGGTCGCGGCTGACCTCGCAGCGGCCGACGTCAGGCCCCGAGATCTCGGGCGGCGCTGCAAGCCGCGACGAGCTGTGGAACAAGCGACGCTCCGACATTGGTCCAGATGCCGATGACCTTCACACCTGGCAGCAAGGCGCGCCAGGCCGCACGCGCACCCTCCGGCGCTCGAAGCTTTGGCCGCCGATGCGCCACGCCGCGATTTCGAGCGCCTGCTGCTTTCCGGCCGCTCAACTGGGTGCCGCCGGTTGACGGGCCCCGACGGCCGGCCGCGCGCTCGACGTGCTCGTCATCGGCGGCGGCATGGTGCGGGCAGACGGCGGCCTTCGCGCTCGCCCGCGACGGCGTGCGCGCACATCGCGCGTCATCGACCGCTCAGCCGCGCGGCCGCGAGGGGCCCTGGGGCACCTACGCGCGCATGGACAACGCTGCGCTCGCCCAAGCACCTGACCGGCCCCGATCTCGGCTTCCCCGCGCTGCACGTTCCGCGCCTGGTACGAGGCCGCAGCACGGGGCCGAGGGCTGGCAGCGCCTCTACAAGGTCGCCACCGCCGATTGGCTGGCCTACCTGCTGTGGGTGCGCGACACCGCGTGCCAATCGCCATCGAGAACGGCGTCGAGGCGACGCTGGATCGATCTCCGACCGGGAGCTTCGTTCGCGTCGCAGTTGGCCGGGCCTAGGGCGCCGAGACCGTGTACGCGCGCAAGGTCGTTCTGGCCGGCGGGCGCGATGGCGTCGGGCGCGCCGCTACTGCGCCGCCGTTCCCCTCGCTGGCGCGCACGCGCAGGCTGCGCGGGCAGCGCGTCTTCCACTCCTCCGACGAGCATCGACTTTGCCCGCTTCAAGGGCGGCGAGGTCGGCGTGCTCGGCGCCAGCGCCTCGGCGTTCGACAATGCGGCGGTGGCGCTCGGAAGCTGGCGCGCGCGAGGTGCGCCTGTTCTCGCGCGCCGCGCACCTGCCGCAGGTCAACAAGTCGAAATGGACGGTCTTTCCCGGGTTCTTCCACGGCTATCGCGATCTCGACGATGACGCGCGCTGGCGGATCTACACCTACATCTTCGCGCGAGCGCGTGCCGCCGCCGCACGAGTCGGTGCTGCGCTGCGACCGCCACGCCGGCTTCGCCTGCATTTCGCCGAGCCGTGGATCGACGTGATCGCCGCAGCGACGGCGTCACCGTGGTGACGCCCAAGGCGCGCTACGGCTTCGACGCCGTCATCCTGGCCACCGGCTTCTCCGTCGACTTGGCGCGGCGGCCGGAGCTGGCGCACCTCCACGACAAGATCGCGCTGTGGGCCGATCGCGTCTCGCCGCAAGGAGGCGTCGCGCCATCCCGAGGCGGCGCGCTTCCCCTATCTCGGTCCGGGCTTCGAGCTGATCGAGCGCACGCCGGGCGCGGCCCCGGCCTGGCCAACATCCACTGCTTCAATGCCGGCTCGACCATGAGCCATGCGGCGCGTGGCCGGCGATATTCCCGGCGCTCGCCTTCGGCGCCAACCGCCTGTCGCTGCGCCATCGCCCGCAGCCTGTTCGCCGCCAGCGCCGACAAGCTGCAGGCTGCCCTGCACGCGCCACGACGACCGCGAGCTGGAGCCGACGCGCTATTTCCTGCCTCGGTGAGGCGGATCGCCTCGTAGACCGTGAGCACTAGCCCGTCCTCGGCCAGGACGATGCGCGGGTCGCTCACCTCGCCGCGCCGCGCCAGCATCGGCTCGGCCATGTGCGTGAGCAGGACGCGCTTGGCGCCGATGCGGTCGAGCTCTTCGGCAGATCTTCTGCCAGCTCATGTGGAAGCGCGGCGCATCCTTCGAAGTGGAAGCATTCCATGATGAAGAGATCGGCCCCGCGTCCGGTTGGAACGAGCGTGTCGGTCCACTCCGTGTCGCCGCTGAAGCTCAGCACCTTGCCTTCGAGTCTCGAAGCGCAGCGCATAGGGCGGCGCGCCGCAGGGGTGCTTCACCTCGAATGGCGTCACCCGTACCGAGCCGACATCCATCGGCTTCTCGCGCGTCATCTCGAGGTAGCGCAAGTCGTAGCGGCGCTGAATGCCCGTGGAGCCTGGAAACAGCGCCTCCGCCGCGGCCTCGAAGCGCGCCCGCACGCCCTCCGGGCCGACGACTGGTGAGGGGGAGGTGCGCTTGGCGACATGCTGGGCATGGACCAGCCACCAGACCAGGCCGGCGAAATGGTCGCCGTGCAGATGTGAGATGAAGATCGTCTCGACGGTGTTGGGATCGATCCCGAGCTTGTTGAAACCGATCAGCGTGGTGGCGCCGCAGTCGATGACGAAGCGCGTCTGCGAGGTCTCCACGTGGTAGCAGGTCTGCAGGCGGCCGCCTGAGCCGAACGCGTCGCCGCAACCTACAACCGTCAGTTTCATGGCACGTGTTCTCGAACGGGACGACATCGTCCCTCAGGCGTGGACATAATCGGCCCAGGTTGTCTGTTCCCTAGGGAACAGGCTACACCCGCGCGCCGCCAGCGGCTACGTTCAAGCCTTGGCGCTCGGCCGGGCCGAGACCTCCTGATGCCAGCGCGCGAGGTTGTCGAGGCCCGGCGGACGCTCCACCCTGGCTGGCTTGGTAAAGTCGACTGCCACCAGCGCCGTGATGTCGGCCACCGAATACTCGTCCCCGGCAATGAAGCGCCGCTTGCCGAGCTCCTCGTCGAGGATGCGCAGGACCTCCTGCGCCTTGGGCTTGTTGGCCTCGCCCCAGGCGGGCACCTGCGGCACCTCGAGCTGGGCCGCGGCCGGGTGCAGGTGGCGGAATGCCTGCAGCGACGCTGAGCCAGCAGCCCCAGCTCCATGCGCCGGTTCCACATCTCGATCAGCGCGCGCTGCTTGGCGCCCTTGCCGAACAGGGCCGGCTCCGGCTTCGTCTCCTCGAAATAGCGGCAGATCGCCATGGTCTCGGCGATCGCCGTGCCGTCGTCGAGGATCAGCACCGGCACGCGCTGGAAGCGGGTTGAGCCGGGTGAACTCCGGCGTCTTCAGCCCCTTCAAGATGTCGAGCTCCTCGTAGGGCACCTCGATCCCCTTCTCCGCCAGGAATATGCGCACGCGGCGCGGATTGGGTGCCGTCTTCGTCTGCAGGATCTTCATCGGGGCTCTCCCCTGCTCATCTATTTTGAACAGTGGTAAAGGAGCCCGGTTGACCGTGCAAGGACGAGCGTTGGTGCCTCTTGCAGCCATGCTATCTGGACGCTCGTGGGCCGCCAATTGCGCTAACCGACGGCCGTAAACCATTGATAAACTAGAATTTAGGGATTTCCCGCGAGATTTGACCTGTCGGGCGCATTCACGCCGAACGTGCCTGCGCGTTTGATCTGCATCGGCCGGCTGGCCTGGCGAGGGAGACGATGCAAGGCGGCGACGACATCACCAGCCCTGCAGCACCGCCCGCGCGCCAAGGACCCGCGTGCGGCGCTGCAGGCGCACATATCCGCGAGCTGCGCGCAGCGCCTCTCCCAGGGCACGGTGCTGAAGCCGGAGTTCGAGTACGAGCTCTTGTCGATGTTCGTCAAGAACGAGCTGTCGGCCCGCGTCACCATCCCGCTGCTTGCCGTCATCTTCTCGCTCGCCTCCATGTTCTGGGCGCCCGTGGTGCAGGCCTCGGCGTGGCTGGCGGCCGTCATCTCCATGAAGTTCTTCATGATCGCCGCCTGCCACAAGTTTCCGGCCCAGCCGCGCGGCGAGAGTGCGCGTCGACACCTGGCGCGAGACTGTTCATGTGGCTCGAGCTCGCCACCGGCATCGCCTGGGGCGGCATGGCGGTGGTGGGCCTTGGGCACCGACCGACGCCATCAGCCACGTCTTCATCCTGACCTCCCTCATCGTGCTGCTGGCGATCCGCATGACGTTTGCCTCCGCGGTGATGACCGATCCTCTACGCCGGCACCATCCCGATGACGCTGGCGGTCTGCGCCCGCCTGCTCATGCAGGGTCACCCCTTCTATCATGGCCATGGCGGCCATGGCGGTCGGCCTGCACGTCTATTTCATCTTCCTCGCCAAGGGGCTCAACTCCACGGCGCTGGCCATGCTCGAGTTCCGCGCCGAGAAGGATGCGCTGATCGCCGAGATCGAGGAGGAGAAATCGATCTCCGACGAGGCGCGCCGGCGCGCGGAGGCCGCCAACGTGGCCAAGTCGCGCTTCCTCGCCACCATGAGCCACGAGCTGCGCACGCCGCTCAACGCCATCCTCGGCTTCTCCGAGGTGATGAAGTGCGAGCTGCTCGGGCCGATGCAGAACGCGAGCTACCAGGACTACGCGGGCAACATCCACGACAGCGGCCGCCACCTCCTGCAGCTGATCAACGAGATCCTCGACCTGTCGCGCATCGAGGCCGGCCGCTACGAGCTGCACGAGGAGCCGATCCGGCTCAACGAGATCGTCGAGGATTGCCATGCGCCTCCTGGCACCTGCGTGCGCGAGAGCAAGGGCCTGCAGGTGGTGCTCGAGTTCGCCAAGGGGCTGGAGCAGATCTGGGCGGACGAGCGCGCCATCCGCCAGGTCTGCCTCAACCTGATGTCGAATGCGCTTGAAGTTCACCCCGCGCGGCGGGCGCATCACGCTGCTGCGTTGTCGGCCACGCCCGACGGCGGGCAGACGCTGAGCGTCAAGGATACCGGGCCGGGCATCCCCAAGGAGGAGATCCCCCGCGTCATGCAGGCGTTCGGGCAGGGCTCGCTGGCCCACGAGACCGCCGAGGGCGGCACCGGGCTCGGCCTGCCGATCGTGCAGAACCTGGTCGACCCTGCACGGCGGCACGTTCGAGCTGCGCTCCGAGCTGCGCAAGGGCACCGAAGCCGTTGTTTGCCTGCCGGGAAGCCGGGTCTGCGCACCATGCCGCCGCTGCAGCCGCTGGGCCAGGAGCGCCACCGGCGTCCAGCCGCGGCCGCGCCGCAGCGGCGCAGCCAGGCGCGGAAGCACTGGGGCAGGCGGTGCCGGAGTGGCGGAGAATCCACAGTCGTCCGCTGAGCCACAGTTGCCATGGGCCCGGCCGCTTCCTACATTCCGGCAGGCGATGCGGGAGACCGATTCTCCGCACTCGGCGGATATGCTGAGGCCAATCCAGATCCCCGTGCATCAACGTGTGCGTGATTGACGCCGAGCACCGGGGCTGTGCGCGGGATGCGGCCGGTCGCTCGAGGAGATCGCACGGCTGGGCAGCGATGACGGACGCGGAGCGCCAGCGTGTCATGCGCGAGCTGCCTGCGAGGCGAGGCTCAGGCGCGGCAGGCGGCGGAGAGGTGAGCATGGGAGCCTGATTGCCCTGACGCTCCTCGTGATTGCCGGCCTGGCGCTGCTTCTTGCGCGGCGACGCGGGCTCGATCGCCGGCTTCGACCCTTCCGATTTCGCCATCGCGGTCGCCAGCGTCGCCCTGCTGATCTTCCTGGGCTCCTCGATCGCCGGCAGCTATCGCGGCAGGGCCGGCCACGCCGTGCGCGATCTCCTGACCTGGTCGCTGGTGGCGCTGCTGCTCGTCGCCGGCTACAGCTTTCGCGAGGAGATCTTCAGCCTGGGCCACCGCGTCGTCGGCGAGCTGCTGCCGCCGGGCAGCGCGCCTGCGCGGCGAGGCGCAGGTCGAAGGCGAGCGCTCGGTGCGCATCCGGCGGCCGACCCGACGGGCATTTCGTCGCCAAGACGCAGGTCAACGGCGTGTCGCTGACCATGCTGGTGGATACCGGCGCCTCCACCGTGGTGCTCAAGCCCGCCGATGCTCAGAAGTTGGGCATCGACGTCGACCGGCTCAAGTACTCGGTGCCGGTGCAGACCGCCAACGGCACCACCTACGCGGCGCACGTGCGCCTGCGCAACCTGACGCTCGGTCCCATCAGCCTCAACGACGTCGACGCGCTGGTGGCCAAGCCCGGAGCGCTCAAGGAAAACCTGCTCGGTATGAGTTTCTTAAGCCGCCTGCGCTCTATATGAATTCACCACCGATATGCTGACGCTGCGCAGCTGAGGCGCGCATCTCGCCTGGGGATGCCGGTCATTCGCACGCCGGCATCCGGTGCAGGGCGAGCGTGTGCATGGCGTTATCATCGGGTGCGCGGCAGGCCGCGGGCATGGCGGCGGGGTGGCTGGTGGTGGCCTGCGCGGCTGCCGTTCAGCCTCGATCTATTTCAGCGAGATCAAGAGCGCGGCCCGCGACCTCGGTCCTCGGGCCTGCCGAGTGCACGAGCGCGCCGCGCCAACCGCCCAGCCGCGACGCCCAGCCATGCCGCGCAGCGTTGGCGCGGCCGCACCGTCGAGATCAGGGCCGGCGCGCACGGCCACTATTACGCGAGCGTCGAGATCAACGGCCGGCCCATCGACGTGACTGGTCGACTCAGGGCGCCTCGATCGTGGCGCTCACCTACGATGACGCCCGAGCGCGCCGGCGTGTATATTCGCGACCGCGACTACACCCAGCGCGTCAACACCGCCAATGGCCTGGCCCGCATCGCCCCGGTGGTGCTCGACCGCGTCAGCATCGGCGACATCACCGTGCGCAACGTGCCGGCGGCGGTGAGCGAGCCGGGCAGCCTCAGCACCTCGCTGCTCGGCATGTCGTTCCTGAGCCGCCTGCAGCGCGTCGACATGCGCAGCGGCGTCGCTGGTGTTGCAGGAGTAGCGGCGCATCTCCGGGGAGCTGACTGCGCCAGCATCGCACTTGTCGCAGGCAACCCGCGCCGCGCCTTTGGCGTTGTCCGATCCGGGTGTGATAACCCAGCAGGCGATCTCGCAGGGGGTCGCCATGCATGTTTCCCAAGCCGCGCGCCGACTTGCAGCCCAACACGGCCGACTTCGAGCGCCTGCCGCTCGTCAAGCCGACGGGCTTTCGCGAGTACGACGCGCGCTGGCTGCTACCCGCAGGACATCAACCTGATGGGCCTCAACGCCATCGGCCTGGGGCTTGCCACGCTGGCGGGCACGGCGCGGGGTGGCCCAAGCGCTTCGTCGTCGGCCACGACTACCGCTCCTATTCGGCCGAGGTGAAGCAGGCCTTGATGATCGGGCCTGCTGGCCGGCGGCGCGCGAGGTGCACGACATCGGCCTGGCGCTGTCGCCGATGGCCTATTTCGCCCAGTTCGCGCTCGACGTGGAGGGCGTGGCCATGGTCACCGCCAGCCACAACGACAACGGCTGGACCGGCATCAAGATGGGCTTCGCAGCGCCCGCTCACGTTCGGTCCCGACGAGATGACGGCGCTCAAGGAGATCGTGCTCGGCGGCGAGTGCCGAGACCGCGGCCGGGCGGGCGCTACGTGTTCGTGCCCGACATGGCCGAGCGCTACGTCACGGCGCTGACCGACCGTCCCAAGCTGAAGCGCAAGCTCAAGGTGGTGGCGGCCTGCGGCAACGGCACGGCCGGCGCCTGGGCGCCGAAGGTGCTGGAGGGCATCGGCTGCGAGGTGGTGCCGCTCGACTGCGATCTCGACTACACGTTCCCGCGCTACAACCCCAACCCCGAAGACATGAAGATGCTGCACGCCATGGCGCGACGCCGTGCTGCGCGCACAAGGCCGACGTCGGCTTCGGCTTCGACGGCGACGGCGACCGCTGCGGGGTGGTCGACAACGCAGGACGACGAGATCTTCGCCGACAAGGTCGGCGTCATGCTGGCGCGCGACCTGTCCGCGCGGCACGACAAGCGCGATCTTCGTCGCCGACGTGAAATCGACGGGCCTGTTCATGACCGATCCCGTGCTCAGCAGCCAACGGCGCGCAGCACGCTCTACTGGAAGACCGGCCACTCCTACATGAAGCGCCACACCCACGAGCAGAAGGCGCTGGTGGGCTTCGAGAAGTCCGGGCACTTCTTCTTCCAGCCGCCGCTCGGCGCGCGGCTACGACGACGGCCTGGTGGCGGCGATCGCCGTCTGCGACATGCTCGACCGCACGCCGGGCAAGTCGCTGGCCGACCTCAAGAACGCGCTGCCGAAGACCTGGGGCTCGCCCACCATGTCGCCGCACTGCGCCGACGAGGTGAAGTACGGCATCGTCGACAAGATCACGGCGCAGTATCAAGGACGCCGCCGGCGCGGGCAAGCGCGGTCGCGGGCCAGAAGATCCGCGACCTCGTCACCGTCAACGGCGTGCGCGTCGTGCTGGAGGACGGCACCTGGGGCCTGGTGCGCGCCTCCTCCAACAAGCCCGAGCTGGTGATCGTGGTCGAGAGCCCGACCGTCGGAGGCCAACATGCGCGCCATCTTCGCCGACATCGACGGCCGGCTGGCCAAGTGCCCGGAGGTGGGCGAGTACAACCAGAAGATCTGAGGCGATTGGTGCCGTGTAGGTTGGGTCCGCGCGAAGCGCCGACTCAACACCATTGTGGAAAACGCCCCGTGTTGGGTCATCGCTGACGCTCGACCCAACCTACGCCGTCGACACTTGCCCTCGACATGCGCCAGTCCTAAGGGATGGTGCATGGCCGACGCATCCGCCTCTGCCTGCGCGCCCCGCATCGGCGGCCCGCGAGCTGCTCACCGAGCCGCAGCTCGTCAGCGCTCCGCGAGCGCTCCCTGTGGCGCGGTCTGCGGTTGATCGCGCATGCCTGGGGCGTGATCCTCGGCGCGATCGCGCTGGTGGCCTGGTGGCCCAATCCGCTGACGGTCACTGCTGGCGGTGGGCTGATCGGCTCGCGCCAGCTGGGCTCGCCATCCTTATGCCACGACGGCGCGCACGGCTGCTTCTCCACCAACCAGAGGCTCAACATGGGGCTGAGCCAATGGCTGTGCGCCTATCCCGATCTTCGCGGAGACCGCGCCTACCGCCGCTATCACCTGCAGCACCATCGGCGCACGCAGCAGGAGGACGACCCCGATCTCGTGCTGTCCGCGCCGTTCCCCGATCACCAAGGCCAGCTACCGGCGAAAGTTCTGGCGCGACATCACGGGGCAGACCGGCTACGAGCAGCGCAAGGCGCAGCTGCGCATCGCGCTCGGCGATCCGAGCTGGCCGCTGCGGCAGCGCGCCGCGCACTTCTGGAGCAAGCTCGGGCCGCAGGTCGCTGGTCAACGCGCTGCTGTTCGCGGCGCTGGCGGCGGCCGGCGTGTGGTGGGCCTATCCGCTGCTGTGGCTGCTGCCGCTGCTGACCTGGTTCATGGTCATCACGCGCATCCGCAACATCGCCGAGCATGCCGTCGTGCGGCGAGGCCGACGATCCCCTGCGCAACACGCGCACGACGCTGCCAATCTGGCTGAGCGCGCGTTCATCGCGCGCCCCACTTCGTCAAACATCACCTGAGCACCATCTCTTCTACTACGTGCCCTGCTACAACTCGCCTGCCGTATCGCATCCTGCGGACGGCCCGCACGGGCCGCGCATGGAGATCGCGGAGAGCTACGCGGCCGTGCTGGCAAGGCGACGGCGCGCCCGACAGCGAGGACCGCCCCGGCAAGCTCGTGCACGCCTGCGCCGGCAGGCCAACGAGAACACGACCCCGTCAGGATTTGAGGGACTCCTCTCCCGTGAAAAACGGGGAGAGGGAGAAGGCTTTACCAGGCGGCTGCCGTGCCGGCCAGCGGCCACGGCCGCGTCGCCTCGAGGCGATGCCCGACACGCCGATGCCGCCGACGATCTTGCCATCGATTGATGATGGGCATACCGCCTTCGAGCGGTGTCGCGCTGTTGAGAGCAAGCAGCCGTGCAATCCGGCTCCACCGGCAGCGATGGCATCCAGCGCCTCTTGGTCGGTGGCGAAAATCCACGCCGTACGCGCCTTGCCGATCGCAATCTCGATGATGCCGTCTGCGTGCTGCCTTGAGTTTCTGCAACATTGCGAGAGACCCCGTGGTGTCGACGATGGCGATCGCCACCGGCCAGTTGTTCTTTTTGGCTTCCGTTTCCTGGCCGCCGCCATCGCCTTCTGGCGGCATCGAGATCGGCGCGCCGCAAGGCGCGGCGGCTGCCAGCGCCGCGGCAAGCGCAGTGACGGAGAGCGGTCACGGATAGCGGCAGCGGGCCGCCAGGGTTCTGGATGGCGTTCATGTTTCCTCTCCGTCGAGCTGATTTTCACTGGCCAGGCGTTTTCCCGCGGCGATTTGTTCGCATGCCTGACAAAGCGCGCGCCAGTCACGTTGGCGTGCGTGCCGCGCTGCCTGCAATCGCCTCCTGCAGCTCCCCGAAGGTCGCCAGCCGCGTCTCAACGCTCCGCCATCCTTCGCGAATGGCGGCCGGCGCGCGGTCGGGATGGCCGGCCGTGAAGGGCGGCGCGGGGCCGTACTCGATCGAGAGCTGGATTTGCTGCGCCGTCTCGGCACCGGCCACCTCGGCGGCGACGGCCAGCGCAAAGTCGATGCCGGCGGTGACCCTGCCGCCGGTGAAGACGCTGCCGTTGTCGCGCACGACGCGGGCCTTCTTCTCGTGGTCGCCGCGCCGACCATGGGCAGGAGACCCGCGTAGGCCCAGTGCGTGGTGGCGCGCCGCCCCTTCAGCAGGCCGGCAACGCCCAGCACGAAGGCGCCCGTGCAGACGGAGGTGACGGACCGGCGCGCGCGCCCTGGCGGCGCACGAAGCGCGACGGTCGCCCTTTGTCCGCAATGGCGCCGGACACGCCGAAGCCGCCGGGTACGCAAATGAGGTCGAGCTGCCCACAGTCGGCAAACGTCGTCGTCGGCACCAGGCTCAGGCCGCAGTCGCTGGGCACGGGATCGCGCTGTCTTGGCGGACGATGTGGACCTTGGAGTCGGGCAGCCGGTGCAACACCTGCAGCGGCCCCGTGAAGTCGAGCTGCGTCAGGTCGGGAAAGAGAACGAAGCCGATGTTGAGCGAAGCATTAAGTTGCCTTCCTGTCGTCGTGTACAGGCCCCTCTCCCCGCGAGCGCGCGCTGGCGGAGAGAGGGAGCCTTTGTGGCGTCTCAGCGGATTTGCGCATGGGGCCACCGTCGAGCCGGTCCCGCCCTGGATCTTCATGGGCTGCATCACGAAGGCGAACTCGTAGACCAGTTGGCCGCCCAGCTCGTCGAGCTTGAGGTTCTCCAAGAGGTGCATCGCCATTCACCACCAGGGCCAGCTGGTGTGATGCAGCAGAGCTGCGGGTCTGATTTGGCGCCACCTCTCCACCGGCCAGTTGTGTCGGCGCCGATCATCATCGATCCTGCTGATGAGGAATTGCGCGGCCTTGACGCCGATGCCCGGGCAGGTCTAGCAATACGTAACTGAACGAAGTACAA
>ERZ1370068.431-contig-1039_pt1 | contig 18431 bp, 19 predicted proteins | sample MGYA00561227_ERZ1370068 | MGnify/ENA primary metagenome ERZ1370068 (study PRJEB38410, sample SAMEA6850437) | metagenome | study: Metagenomic assessment of the ecological functions of the soil: analysis of the soil microbiota associated with the...
GGACATGCGCAAGGCGCTCGGCGACTAGCGTTGCGGCGCTGATCTGGGCGGTAGTGCTTGTTGCCATCCTGGTCCGCAGAGATCGTTCTCACCTTTCTCGCCGAGCTGCCGACCGGAGGTGCGACGCAGGCGCGACGGTGACGTGTGCCAGCCGCCTCTCGATGGCGATGGCGGCGGCGAATCCGGGCGGGGGCCGGGAAGCGCTCTCAGCGACCAGCGACCGGTCTCCTCGGGGTCCCAGGCCGTTCGCGTCAGCCGCGCGAGGCCGTCCGGGTCCACGCACACGTCGAAGTCCGCGAGCTGAATGCCGAGCCCGCCGCCCTGAGCCTTGATGAACGCCCTGCTGCGTCCAGAACGCGAAGAACGCTCGCGCCCGGCCCGCCGAAGGCAGCCCCATCAGCGTCGCCGTCTCTTCCGAGGAGAGGGTAGCGGGCGATCGTCGTAATCTACCGTCGGTCGGATCCGCTCGAGGTCGATCCCGGAGTTCCGCGCCGTGCGACCGCGAGCAGCGCCCTGTCCTCGGAGTGGGACGGTTGAAGCGCAGGCGGCCATCGCCAAACGAGCCGCGGCTTACCTTGGGGGCCATACGAAAAGGCGACGGCGCTCGGTGGTGCCAGGTATCGCGCCAGGATCTCGCGCAGCTGACCGCGCCCGGCCACGGCAAACGATCGCGGTCGCGCCGAAGTAGAAGCGGCCCGCGCGCTCCAGCTCGTCGGCGGACGCAACTTCGGAGGGGCCTGGAGTCGCGCCGGCCCGGGATCGAGCCGCAGCGACCAGACGTGGACGTCATCCGCCTCCAGCGGCGGCGGGGTCTTCCGCGCGCCGCGCCCCGTCATGCCGCCAAGAACACGCATAACGAAACACCACGAGCACGACGTAGCTCGTGCGATCGCCAAAATCCTCCGTCCTCAGAGGAACCATTCCAGCATCTCGGGGTGCTGAGGACCCAGCCGAGGAGCGTCAGGTAGGCGCCCGTCAGCCTGGCTCGCGGGAGCCACGGTCGCGGGCGATGCCCGCGCAGAAATCCGTCTGAAGTCCTCCAGTTGGCGGCGTTGGCGGAGTTCACGGACACGCTGATCGTGGCGCTGAGCAAGCGCGTGGTGTGCCACCAGCCGGCAGGGGACGAACAGGGACTCTCCTGGATTCAGGACGAAGCGGGTCGCCCTGGCCTGGGCGAAGAGAGAAAACGCCCGAGGTCGGGATCCTCGACGTCGTTCACCAGCGACTTGTTGGCCTCGATCCCGGCTCGCGGATACATGAAGGGCGACTGCTCGGGCGGGTACGACCAGAAATTCCTTCTGGCCGTAGATCTGCATGATGACGGCGTGGGTGTGCAGCCCGTCGTAGTGGAGCACCGGGAAGGTCGCTCCCCGCCCGCCGATGTAGACCTCGAAATGCTTGAGGGACTGTCGCGCGGGAAAGAAGGCTCTCCAGCCAGTTCGGCTCGGGTGCACAGCAGCAGCGGCGTGACGTCGGCCGGAGCTCCGGCGGCACTGCGCGGGGAGCTGGTTGCGCAGATAGGGCGCGGGACGTTCGGGGCTCGAGACCAGCACCCGGGCGATGAGCTCGCGCATGGCCATCGCGCGAGCCATCGATGTTCACCTCCAGTCCGCCGTAGCGTTCGCCGAAAAACTCCGGCGTCCACCGCGCGCAGGGCCGCCCAAGCCGATGTGGAGTCGGTGAGGATCACCGGGCGCCAGCGGGCTGAGGTATTCACGCACGAAATCGCGGGGTGAGAGATTCTGGCATCTGGTCGATGCTCATCCGGAGACCCGCAGCGAAGCCCCCGGTCGAAGCCGGCCTGGGCGCGGTCGAGCAGCGCCCTCAGTTCACCGGCCAGCCACCGCACGTGCGGCTCGCGAGCATCACGTCGCCATTGCCAGATCGCGCGGGCCGGTCACCACGTCGAAAGCCGTCCCCGGACTGCGCCCTCAGTCCATCGGCCGGTCGTAGGACTTCGCCCACTCACTCGCTGGGCAGCACGAGGAGATGCGTCCGTCGAATGGCCGGGGCGAATGAGACGCGGATCGCTGCGAGGGTCGCCCGCTCCACGTTCTGGGAATAGCGACTCAACGGGTCGACCACGCCCGAGGCCAACTTCGCAGGCTCTCGGAGCGTCCGGATGAGATAGCCGCCCGTGCTGGGCGGGCGATCGCCACAACAGTCCGGCCGTGGCGGCCGACGCGTTCGATGAGCTTGCGCGCACGGTTGCAGGTTCGGAATGCCACCGGGTGCGGGCTGCCCATGAGCACAAGCAGCCGGACATCTTCGCCCTGTTCCCGGAGCTGGCGCGCGGTCTCGAAGGCCACGGCACCGCCGACGCAGAAGCCGCCAAGCAGGTAGGGCCCCCGGGAAGGAACGCGCGCAGCTCCCCACGAAGTGGGCGGCCAGCGCCTCGATCGTCTCGGCAGGGGCCCGCGCCGCATCGAGCCCCGGCGGCTGCAGCGCGTGGAACGGCTGGTCTTAGCCGAGACAGCGAGCAAGGTGCACGTAGCAGAACACGTCGCCGTTGTGGGCGGGCACCGCAAGAACGGTGGCCTCGTCCTCCGGATCGGACGGCGACCACGGTCGTGGCGGGGGCGGCGACGGGTGAAGCGGCGGTGCGAATGAAGGCCAGGATCTCGTACTTGCGGGCCATCAGCTGCTCCCTCATCTCCAGAGTCGAGGACGCCCGGCGGGGCGCTCGGGCTGTCGGTCCCCTTCCGCCCACACGTCGACGTCGAGACGGCGCATGTGCGAGAAGCAGCTCGGCCACGGTCATAGTCTCGAGCTCCTCACGGGCGTGAGCCTCGTCCGGGGTCCAGGGGCCCCGGCGCCCGCCGCCGCCCAGCGGGCGGCCTCGGCCAGTTCAGCCAGCGCCGCGAGCGTGCGGGCCTCGAGACAGCCGGCGCAACGGCATGTCCACTCCGAAAGCCTTCTGGACGCGGCCCATCATGCGCGCGGCCATCGGAGTCGCCACCTAGGTCGAAGAAGTTGTCCTGCAGTCCCACGCGCGTCGATCCCCAGGACCGAGGACCAGATGCCGGCGAGTGTGGCCTGTGACTCCGGTCAGCGGCGGCTGGAAGCGCACCTCCAGCTCGGGCCGGCTCGTGTCCGGGGCCCGGCAGCGGCGCGCGCGTTCGACCTTGCCGTTCTCGGTGAGCGGCATCGCGTCGAGGAAGACGAGCGACGCGGGGATCATGTATTCGGGCAGATTGGTGCGCAGACGGCGGCGCAGGCGCTCTCCGACGGCGGACCGATCCCCGCCCGCGACGACGTAGGCGGCCAGCCTCTTCTCGCCGGGGCTGTCCTCGCGCGCGAATCACCGCCACCGAGGACACCTCTTCGTCCCGACTCAGGACGGCCTCGATCTCACCCAGCTCGATCCGGAAGCCGCGGATCTTGACCTAGTGGTCAATCCGGCCCAGGTACTCGAGCTCCCCGTCGGACCGGCGGCGGGCGAGGTCCCCGCTCCGGTAGAGGCGGGCCTCGGGGTCGGACGAGAAGCGGTCCGGGCACGAAACGGGCCGCCGTCAGCTCCGGCCGTCGGAGGTAGCCGCGCGCCACCCCCGCCCCTCCGACGTAGATCTCGCCCGCCACCCCGATCGGCACGAGCTCGCCGTTCGCGTCGAGCAGATGCACCTCGAGGTCCGGCAGCGGAACGCCGATCAGGCTTCCCGCCCCCGCCTCGACGTCGGCGGAAGCGGATCTCGCGGTACGTGACGTGAACCGTAGTCTCGGTGATCCCGTACATGTTGATGAGCCGCGGCCGTTCGTCCCCATGCCCGGACGAACCACGGCCGGGTCCCTGCAGCTCCAGCGCCTCGCCGCCGAAGATCACGTATCGCAAGCGCAGGCTCCCGCGCCGGGCGTCTCCCGCGTCTGCCTGGGTTCAACGCGCGAAAAGCGGACGGCGTCTGGTTCAGGACGGTGACCCCCTCGCGGTGCAGCAGATCGAGGGAAGTCATCGGGGGCCCGGCTCACGAGGCTGGGCACCACCACCAGGCGGCCCCCGTAGAGCAACGCCCCCAGAACTCCCACACCGAGAAGTCAAAGGCGTACGAGTGGAAAAGCGTCCACACGTCCTGGGCGTCGAAGGCGAACCACGCATCGGTCGTCTCGAAGAGACGGGTCACGTTGTAGTGCGTCACCAGTACGCCCTTCGGCTGCCCGGTGGAGCCTGAGGTATAGACGACGTACGCGAGGCTGGACGGCATCGCGCGGAAGGTGGGTCGTCGCCCGGCTCGTCGCCTGGTCTCGTCCACGAGCACGGGCTGGACGTCGGAGGAAAGCGACGCCGCCAGCGCCTTCTGGGTGACCACGATCGCCACCTCAGCATCCTCGAGCATGAAGGTGACCCGGTCCTTCGGATAGGTAGGATCGAGGGGCAGGTAGGGCTCCACCGCGCCTTCGGGATACCGGGGATGCCGATGACCAGGTCGATGGATCGCTCCGCAGACGAGCCCGACCATGCGTCTCGGCGCCGACACCGCGAGCGATGAGCCGGTGGGCGAGGCCGTTGGCGCGCCGGTTCAGCTCCCATAGGTGAGAGACGTCCCCTCGCACGCCACTGCCGGAGCGTCCGGAGTCTGTGCCACTTGTCGCTGGAAGCGCTCGATGAGCGTGGGACCGTGGGCCTCACGGCGGTGCGTGAGCTCCGCGGCCGGCCGTTCGCCACGCACCTCGAGGGGAAGGCGGCTCAACACCCGAGACAGGTCGGCAACCGCGGCCTCGAGCAAGGTCGGTAGTGGTTGAAGCCACCGGCGCTCAGTGGCCGCGTCGAAGCAGGTCTCGGTTGTAGTTGGCGGCCATGCATCAGACCGTGGCCGGTGTCGAGGACGTCCAGACTGAGCTCGAAAGCCGTAGTAGCGCTTCGGAGGCACGATGGGCTCGACCGCCAGACCGGCGAACGCCGGGCGGAGGTCCTGCCTGTCACGTTGAACGTCACGGTCACGGGGGCTGCGGCCGGCGTCTCGGGGCAGCCTGAGCCGTCGCACCACGCTCCCGAACGTGGCCTCCTGGTTCTCGAACACGGCGAGAAGGTTGCGGCGGACTTCCTTGACGTGGTCCGCCAGGGACACTCTCACCGCGAACCCGCGAACGCATCGGCAGCGTGTCCACGCGGTGGCCAGCTAGCTGCCCGTTTTCCAGACGGGCCTGGCCGGCGACGGGATGCCGATCGCGAGATCCGTCTGTCCCGTCAGGCGGTGGATCAGGACCTGGAAACCGGCCAGGAGGATCACGTACAGCGTGGCGCCAAGACCCACGCCGAGATGCTTGATCGAGCGGTAGAGGTCCTCTCCGATAGGAAGGACCTCCTGCCCCCGCAAACGTGCGCACTGCGGGGCGTGGCCGGTCGGCCGGGAGGTCGACCGTCGGCACGAGGTCGGCGAGTTGGGCCATCCAGTAGTCTTCGGCCGTCTTCCGTCTAAGCGCGGCTTCGGGGCTCGTCTCCCGCGCACGTGATCCATCGTAGGAGGCCACCGGCGGCAGCGAGGCCGGCAGACCCTTCGTGTTGGCCGAGTAGAGAGCGGCGAGGTCGCGCAGCACGATGCCCGCCGACCATCCGTCGCAGGCGATGTGAGTGGGCGGTGAGGACGAGGACGTGGGTCTCGTCGTCCTCGCGAACCAGCCAGGCGCGTATCAGCGGTCCACCGGCGAGGTCGAACGGCTCCCGGCTCTCGCCTTCCATGATGCGCTCGAGCTCGTCCGTGGCCTCGGCGCGTGTCCGCGACGTCAGGTCCACGAGGGGCAGCTCGATGGAGAGGACCTCGTGGATGCGCTGTTCGCCCTCGGCGTCGAACGTGGCGCGCAGCGCGGCGTGGCGGTCCACCACTCGCTGCAGGGCTCCGCGGAGTGCTTCCACGTCGAGCCGGCCCGTCAGGCGCAGCGGGCAGCACTGGTTGTAGGAGCACGACGCTTCGCTCCCCATCTGCACGGCGGCCCACATCTCGCTCTGGGGCTCGGTCATGGGCAGCACCGTGACGGCAGGCCGCGCGAACGGGTCGTAGTCGACGGGGATTAGTCGCACTCTGGGCGTCCTTGCGCTCAGCCATGAGCCTCTTCGACTCTCAGGTACTTGCCGGGCCGGGCCGGATCGGGGACGAACCAGGCCTCATTGCCTGAGGCGTCGCGTCCCTTGCGCGCGCCCGCAACCGGTGCAGGAGACGCCGCCCCCGGGAAGGAAGGCGGCCTCCTGCATCTCGGCCAGCGTCTCGTCGAAAGCCTCCACCACCCGCGCCACGTCTGCCTCCGTGTGAGCGGTCGTCAGGGTCCCGGCCGGCCCTCCCAGATGTGAATGCCCTTGTCGCGCAGATACGCGTAGAAAGAGGCTCGCCAGGGGCAGCTCCGGTGGGAGATGGAAGGCAGAAACCAGGAGGCGAAATGGGTGATGCGCACCGGAGCCTGCCGCCGGTCCGCACAGCGACGCAGCGTCTCGACGAAGGCCGTCGTCCGCTCCCCGAGCTCCCGCTGCAGGGCCGGACCTTCCCGCCTGAGGTGCTCGAGCACAGCCACCGCGGCCGCAAGGGCAAGCGGATGGCGCACGAACGTGCCCGCGAAGAACGTGACACCGACGTCCGGGAACGGGGCGTCCCCGAAGCTCCAGCCGCCGCCGTCGAGCGCGTCCATGTACTCACGCCGTCCGGCCACGACTCCGATCGGAGGCCCCCTCCCACCACCTTTCCGTACGTCGCGAGGTCGGCGCGCACGTCGAAGAGGCCTGAGGCCCCGCCGGGAGGCCGCGCCGGAAGCCCGTCACCACCTCGTCGAAGATCAGCGCGGTCCCCGAGGCGGCGGTGAGGCGACGCAACTCCTTCAGGAACTCTCGGGGCTGAAGCTCGGGTCGCCGGCTCTGCACGGCTCCACCAGGACCGCGGCTAGCTCCCCGCCCCGCGCGGCGATCGCTTCGAGGGCCTTCGGGCTGCCGTACTCGAGCACGAGGATGTTGTCCGCCATGCTGGGTGGGATGCCGGGAGCCACGAGGGCGGAGCGCAGCGTCCCCTCCACGACGGTCGGCCGGACGAGGACCTCGTCGAACGTGCCGTGGTAGGCTCCGCCGAAGCATGGCGATACTGATCGCGGCCGGAGACCGTCCGCGCGCCACGCGGAGGGCCGCTGTCATCGCCTCCGAGCCCGTGTTGCAGAAGGCCGCCCGTTCCATCCCGACCATCCGCACAAGCGCTCCGCCACCTCACCCGCCAGCGGGGTCTGGGGCCCGATCTCGATCCCGCGCCGGAGCTGCCGCTCGATGGCTTCGGAGATGAAGGCCGGCGAGTGCCCGAACAGGTTGACGCCGAATCCGTTCACGAGATCGACGTACTCGTTTCCGTCCACGTCCCAGAGCTTCGAGCCCGCTGACCGCTCGACCACGATCGGGTAGACGCTCTCCTTCCAGGCCATGCGCGAAAGCCGGCCACCGAGCGAGGATCCGCGAGGTGCGGGCGGTTGCCGGGCAGTGATACTGCTTGGACCCCGCCGTGCGCCGCGCGTAGCGCTCGACGAACCCGGCGAGGCGTCGTTCCTGCTCCGGCGTCACTCCGGCGTCGATCCCTTCGGCGACGGGCGGAAGGCCATGCGCCGTCTGGTCGGACGCGTCGTCGCGGGCCGCCGGGGCATGGCCGCGGGCTGGGCCTCAGGCGGGCGCAGGCGGGGCGCCCGGCGGCGGCGCGAGGCCGCGCCGAGGAGGGCGCGTACGTCCGGACAGCCGTGGCCGTCCTTCAGCATGTCGAGCTGACGCGCGATGATGGACAGCTGCTGGCTGAACACCCTCTCGAGTACGCTCGCAGCCGGGCTGCGCCGGCCGTGGCCGGGAGCGGCGGACGCCGGCGGCGCCGTCACGACTGATGCCGAGGCGGCGGCGGGCGAGGCTGGGTTGGCCGCGCCAGCTGCCGGCCCGGCTCGGGCGGCAGCGCTCGGCGATCCTTCCCGCGAGGCTGTCGATCGTCGACAGATCTTCCACCAGCTCACGGAACGTCACCTTTCGTCCGAAGGCCTTCTGCACGCCGTGCTCGCCTGGGTCAGGAACAGCGAATCGAGCCCCAGCTCGAGGAGAGCTCTGTTGCTGAGTCGAGGCTGCCGGCCGTCCAGGCCCGAGAGGTCGGCGAACAAACGCTGAAGGCGCTCGACGACGTTCTGACGCGGGTCGACGCCGGTGCGGCTGGCGAGGTCACGGGCGCCGGTCGCGGCAGCTGCGGAGAACTCTGGAGGTACAACGAGCGGCCGCTGCACGGTAGGTTCCTCCTGATCGTCCAGCGGCGGCTCGACCAGAAGCGTTTGCGTTCGAACGGGTAGGTCGGCAGGCTGACGCGCCGGCGCGTGCCGCGCTGAGCTGGGCCCAGTCGAGAGCCGTCCCCGCCAACCAGAGTCGGCTGCCGCCATCAGGGTGCCGAGGTCGGCGTCGGCGTTCGGACTCGGCGCCAGCGAGCCCACCACCCTGCGTCCCGCGGCTGGGGTGCTGGCGGGCCAGGCCGAACAGCGCCTGACCCGGGCCCACCTCGAGCAGGACCGTCCCCGTATCCGCGAACAACCGGTGCAGGCCTTCTGGAAGCGAACCGGGCTCTCGCAGCTGCCGAACCCAGTAAGGCGGGATCGGTCGCCTCCTCAGGCCGGATCCAGTCGCCGGTGAGGCTCGAGACCCAGCGTGCGTGCCTGGCTCCTTCAGCGCCAGCCTGTCGAACGAGGGCGGCGAAGGGCTCGAGGACCGGGTCGAGCATCGCGCGAGTGGAACGCGTGGGAGGTGGCCAGCGGACGAGCGGCCACACCACGCCGCGCGCGGCGAGGTCCGCCTCGAACGCGTGCACCGCGTCCACGGTGGACCGGAGACGACCGTCAGGCTGAAGGGCTGCTGATCGGCGGCCACGGCGAGCGCCGGCGGCAGCCGACCGGCGAGCGTCCGCCGCCGCGGCGCGGATCGCGAGCATCCCGCCGTGCGGGAGCCGCTGGTACGAGCGCGGGCGCCGGCGCGCGAGGAGCACGCAGCGCGTCGTCGCGGCTGAAGACGCCGGCGCCGGCACGCCGCGACGTACTCGCCGAGGCTGTGCCCGATCATGGCCTGCCGGCTCGACGCCCCAGGAGCGCCAGCAGGCAGGCGAGGGCGTGCTCGACCGACGAAGAGCGCGGGCTGCGTGAGGCGAGGTCTCGGCGAGCTGCGCGGCGACAGCGCTCTGCGTCGTCCCGCGCCGCGCGCGAGGGTAGAGGACCTCGCGCAGGTCCAGGCCCAGCTCGCGGCCGCAGAACCTCGGCGCAGGCTGTCGACCTGGCGCCGGAAGACGGGCTCCGGCCTGTACAGACCGGCGTCCCATGTCCACGTGCTGCGCGCCCCGTCCGGGGAAGAGGAACGCGACACGACGCGAGCGCCGCGCGGGGCTGCCCCGGTCGCGACCGCCGTGGGTCGAGCGCTGCACGAGCAGGCGCAGTGCGTCGTTGCGGTCGCGCGCGACGAGCGCGCGGCGGTGAGCGAAACCCGGCGGCCCAGCCTGGAGCGTGAAGGCGACGTCGGCCAGGTCGGACTCGGGATGGCTCTCGAGGTGGTGGCGCAGCGTTCGCGGTCGCCGCGTCGAGCGGCGGCGCGCGAACGGGCCGACAGCACGAGGAGCTGCTCGGCCCGCGCCGCCGCCGGTGCCGGGCGTCGGCGGCGCTTCTTCGAGCACGACGTGCGCGTTCGTGCCGCCGACGCCGAGCGAGCTGAGGCCGGCGCGCGCGCGGGGTTCGTCCTTCCGGCCAGGGCGAGCGGCGTGCGTGTTCACGTAGAACGGACTCTCCTCGAGGCCGAGCTTGGGTTCGGCGACTGGAAGTGCAGGCGTCGGCGGGATCGCCTTGTGCTGGAGCGCGAGCGCCGCCTTGATCAGGCCGGCCACGCCCGCGGCGGCATCGAGGTGGCCGATGTTCGTCTTGAGCGAGCCGAGCGCGCAGAAGCCGCGGTCCGGCGGTCCTGCGGCGGAAGGCCTGCGTCAGCGCCGCCACCTCGATCGGGATCGCCGAGCGCGGTGCCGGTGCCGTGCGCCTCGACGTAGCCGATCGTGTCCGGGTCGATGCCGGCCAGCGCCTGCGCGAGCGCGATCGCTTCGGCCTGGCCGTCCACGCTCGGCGCGGTGAAGCTGACCTTCGAGGAGCCGTCGTTGTTGAGCGCCGGAGCCCTTGATCACGGCGTAGATCGTGTCGCCGTCGTCCAGCGGCATCGGCCGAGGCGCTTCAGCACCACGATGCCCAGGCCGTTGCTGAAGACGGTGCCCGCGGCGCTGGCGTCGAACGCGCCGGCAGCGGCCGTCCGGGGACGTGATCGCGCCGTCCCGTGCAGAGGTATCCGCGCGTTCTGGGGAAGCGTGATCGACACGCCGCCGGCCAGCGCCATGTCGCACTGGTACGTCAGGAGGCTCTGCACGGCCTGGCAGACCGCGACGAGCGAGGTCGAGCACGCCGTCTGCGATCGTCAGGCTCGGGCCGCGCAGGTTGAGCTTGTACGCGACGCGCGTGGCCAGGTAGTCCTTCTCGTTGCCCATCATCGTCTGGAGCGAGCCCACTCGAGCGATGACGTCGGGCGCCCATGCAGGTTCGGCGAGGAGATAGTGTTGTTGCTCATCCCCGCGAAGACGCCGATCGCGCCCGGGAACGCCTGGGGTCGTAGCCCGGCGCGCTCGAGCGCCTCCCACGCCGCTTCGAGGAAGAGGCGCTGCTGGGGATCGATCACGTCGGCCTCGCGCCGGCGAGATCCCGAAGAAGCCGGCGTCGAAGAGCTCGACGCCGTCGGCAGGATGCCGCGCGCTCGCACGTAGCCGGGCTCGCTCCGCGCGCGCCATCTCCTCCGGGCTCCCGCCGGCTCCAGCTCGTCCTCGGCGAAGCGGGCGATCGATTCCCTCGCCGCCGGCCAGGTTCCGCCAGAGCTCGCGCACGTTCGCGCGCGCCGGGGAAGCGCCCGGCCATGCCGACGATGGCGACACCGTCCCGCGGATCGTAGGCCGAGGCGTAGGACATCTAGCGCTTATCCTACTACGGGGCTGCGCGCGTGAGAGGGCGTCCCTGTCCGGCGGGCGCGGTCGGCGGCGTCGATCCCTGCGCTCGCTGCGGGCTCAGCCCCTGCCAGGTGTCGAGCCAGGGTCCGCATCGTCGGATGCTGGAAGAGCGCCACGATCGGCAGGTCGTCTGCCGAAGCTCCTCGCGCAGGCGCGCGTGAGCCGCGCAGCAGCAGGCAGCGAGTGGCCGCCGAGATCGAAGAAATTGTCGTCGAGGCCGACCTGGCTGACCTGGAAGAGCTCCGCACCACAGCGCGGCAATGCGGCGCTCCAGCTCGGTGGACGGCGTCGCCGGGCCGATACCGGGCGGCGCAGCGGCGCCGGCCGCCCACTTCCGGGTCGCCGCGGGGCAGCTGCGCGGAGGAGATGCGAGCGGACGCGTCGCCGCGGCGGAACGCGCGCGAGCAGCGCCGCCAGGTCTTCGAGCATCGCCTGCTGCCGTGGCGCGCGCTCGATGCGGTTCCGGTGGTACAGGAGGCGACCGCGGAGCTCGGGCGCCGGCTCGACGCGCGAGCGTGACCGGATAGTTCGTGGCCTCGGGCGCCGAGACGATGTCGATCTCGACCGTCGCGGCCAAGACGGCGCGCGCCTTCCTCGACCACGTAGTTCTGGAAGACGATCAGGCTGTCGAACAGACGTAGCCGCCAGGGGATTCGCGGCCCACTCCTGGATCTGGTCGATGAGGCGCGTACTGGTGCTGGGCCGCCTCGGTCTGACTTTCCTGCAACTCGCGCAACCAGGAGACGAGCGAACGTGCTCCGTCGAGCCGCGACGCGCACGGGCAGGTTGTTCACGCGCAGGCCCACCATCGCCGTCGATGCCCGGCAGCTCGGCGGGCCGTCCGGAGAAGGCGGCCCCGAACGTCACGTCGTCGTCGCCACTCCAGTGCCCGAGCAGCAGCGCCCACGCCGCCTGCACCACCGTGCTCAGCGTGAGCTTTCGGCTGCGGGCCAGCGCGTGAAGGGCGCTCGTCGCCTCGCGGCAGGCGCGCGCGACTGCTCGCCGAAAGGATCCTCGCGATCGCCGGCAGGTGGTCCCTCCGACGGCAGGATGACGGTCGGGCCGGCGAAGCCAGCCAGGGACCGTCGCCAGAACGCTTCCGAATCCGGCGCCGAGTTGCGGAGCCAGGCCAGGTAGCCGCCGTACGCGCAGGCCGCGGCGGCGCGGCGAGCTCGCCCGCCGCCGCGGCTTCGTAGAGCGCCGGACAAGTCGCGGAACACCAGAGGCCACGACCAGCCGTCCACGTGGAGGTGGTGCGTGCTCCATACGAGCTCCCCAGACTTCGTCCTCGAGGCGCACCAGCGTGAGGCGTGTGAGGGGCGGCCGGCCAGATCGAAGCGGTGCGCGCGCTCGGTCGATTCGAGCGCGCGTGAACGTGCCTCCCCTGTTCTTCCCGAGACAGGTCGCGCCAGTCCTCTCTCGTGCCACTCCGGACGCACGCCGCGGACGATCCACCTGCACCGGCTCCGGCAACGCCGTCGGCCGCGTAGGCGCTGCGCAGCGCTCGTGCCGCGCCAGCACGTCGTCCCACGCGGCGCGGAGCGCTGCCGGATCGAGCGCTCGCCCCGCAGCCGGAAGCCGCCAGGGCTCGAAGCCGATGCCGGCGGGAGCCGACTCCATCGCGTGGAAGAGGCGCTGCATCGGCGCGAGCGGCAGCGTCCTCTACTGCGTAAGTCGAGGTCAAGGCGGTCGATGGCCGCCTGATCGAGCCGGACGAGCGGAAAGTCCGACGGCGGTGAAGGCGCCCGCCGACGCCGCGCCGGCAGTGCCGTATGAGGCGCGAGCAGTTCCGCGCGGAAGGCGCCGGCCAGCCGCTCGATGGTCTCGGCTCGGTGCCGGCTGACGCCGTAATGGAAGCGGACCTCCAGGCATCCTTCCGTGGACGTAGGCCGATCACCTCGATCAGGTGCGTACGCGGACCGCGTGGGGCGCGCCAGGGACCGGCGGATTCCGGCGCGAAACGGAAGAGCGACGAACCGGCCACCACCTGGTCGAGCTGCCCGAGATAGTTGAAGAGCAGGTCGGCTCGAGGCAGCGACGACGGTCGCGCGCGGGCGCTCGTGGTCCAGATAGCGCAGGGCCCCGAAGCTCAGCCCGCGATCGGGGAGCGCGCCGAAGCTGTTCCTTGACCGCCTTCAGCGCGCTGGCCTCGCTCGCATCGGCGGGCAGGTGCAAGGTGAACGGGAAGAGCGTCGTGAACCACCCCACCGTGCGGGACAGATCGAGATCGGCGAACAGGTCCTCGCGCCCGTGGCCCTCGAGGTCTATCGCGAAAACGGTCGCCGCCCGTCCAGGCCGCCATGGCTCGAGCGAGCGCGGTGAGGAGCGCGTCGTTAATCTGCGTTCGGTACGCGGCCGGCATCTCCTGCAGGAGCGCGAGCGTCTCCTCGCGCGCAAGAGACACGACGGCGGTCGCGGACGCTGGCCTCGGTGTTATCGCCGGTCGAATGGTCCGTCGGCGAGGGTGCCGGCCGTGCCCGCAGTCAGCCAGTAGGGCAACGAGCGACGGAAGCCGCCCGCGGCGGCATGCGCCGCAGACGCTCCGACCACTGCTGGTAGGACGACGTTCGCGCCGGCAGGCTCGCCGGGCCGCCGCTTCGCGCCATATGCGCCTGCTCGACGTCCTCGAGCAGGATCCGCCACGCACACGCCGTCCACGATGAGGTGGTGGAAGATGAGGATCAGCCGGCCGGGCCGGCCCGGCCCCAGGCTGACCAGGGCCGCCCGAGCCAGCGGTCCGCGCTCAGGTTCAAGTCGCCATGCAGCGCGGCCGCCGCCATCTCGAGGCGCGCGGCCGCTCGCTTCGCCGCAGCGATGACAGATCGATCCGCTCGAGGGCCAAGCCTGCCCGGGCCTTCGGCGTGGGTCTGCTACCAGGTCGTCGGCGTGACAACGGAACCGGAGCCGCAGCGCATCGTGGTGTCGCGCAACGACCTGGAGCGCGGCTTCGAGCCGTCCCGACGTCGATGTCCGCCGGCGTCTGAGAAGAGGAAGCGCCTGATTCCAGTGATCGGATCGGGCAGGCGCAGCTCGAAGAACCAGCGCTGCGACAGGAGTGCAGGAGGGCCAGGCCCTCGCGCCGCAACCGCGGGCCTGGCTTCCGCGGCATGCGACCAGAACGGCGACCAGCTCGGCCGATGGTGGGCCGTTTGAACAGATCCCGCGGCGTGAAGGACAGGCCTCTGCGCGGGCGCGAGACCACGACCTGGATGCTCAGGATCGAGTCGCCGCCCAGCTCGAAGAAGTTGTCGTGGATGCCCACTCGCGGCACGGCAAGGCCCGCCGCCCAGATTCCGCGCACAGCACCTGTCTCCGCCGCGGCTGCCCGGAGGCACGTAGTGACCGGCCAGTCGGCCCGCGCGCGGGTCGGGGCCGGCAGCGCTTCCGATCCACCTTCCCGTTCTCGGTGAGGGGCAGCCTGTCGAGCGAACACGAATGCGGCGGGACCATGTACTCGGGCACGGCCGCCGTCAACCGCGCGCGGAGCTCATCGGCGAGGAGCACCCGGTCGCGCCGACCGGTCGCTAGGTAGGCGACGGGCCGCCGGTCGCCGGGCGTGTCCTCGCGCGCGAGCACCACCGCCTCGCGCACCGCGCCGGATGCTGGGACGAGCACCGCCTCGATCTCGCCGAGCTCGATCCGGAAGCCGCGGATCTTCACCTGATGATCGATGCGGCCGAGGTACTCGAGCGTCTCCGTCCTCCGAGACGACAGCGCCAGGTCGCCGGTGCGGTGGAGAGTCGCGCCGTGGGACGCTCCGGAGAGGCGGATCGCGCACGAAGCGGTCCGCCGTCAGCGCCGGGCGGTTCAGATAGCCGCGGGCCACGCCGGCTCCGCCCACGTACATCTCGCCCGGGCACGCCGATGGGGACGGGCCGGCCCTGCGGGTCGAGCAGGCGCACGTAGAGGTCGGGGATCGGGACGCCGATGACGCGCTCACGGCTCCCGCCTCCACGAGTCCATCGTCATCGCGGTCGGTACGGTTACGTGCACCGTGGTCTCGGTGATGCCGTACATGTTCACGAGCCGAGGCTGACGGTCGCCGTTGACGCGCGATACCACGGGCGCAGGCTCTGCAGGTCGAGGCCTCGCCCGCCGAGATCGACGTAGCGCAGGGCCAGCTCCGTCCGGCGACGCGCCCGGCCGCGAGGTCTCGGCCTGGATGAGCTGCCGGAACGCCGACGGCGTCTGGTTGAGGACGGTCACCGCTCGCGGCGCAGCAGCTCGTGGAACGCGTCCGGCGATGCGGCTCACCCAATACGGGACGACCACCGAGCCGGCCCACCGTAGAGAAGGGCGCCCCAGATCTCCCAGACCGTGAAAGTCGAAGGCGTAGAGGTGGAAGAGCGTCCACACGTCGCGGGTGCCGAAGCCGAACCAGGAGTCGGTGGCGTCGAAGAGCCGGCGTTACGTTGCCGTGGGTGATCTGGCAGCCCTTCGGCTTCCCCGTCGGAGGCCACGACGTTGTGGGATCATCGTAGAGTCCAGATTCGCGGCGCAGGCCCCACTCACGGGCGCCCTCGACCATTCCCGGATCGTCGACGAGCACGTGGATCGCGGACCCGGACGCCCGGGAGTCCCCGAGCGACGCTCGGTGACGATGATGGAGACGCGCGCGTCCTTCACCATGAACGCCAGGCGGTCCTTCGGATAGGCGAGGATCGAGGGGCGAATGCGCCGCACCGGCGCGAGGATCCCAGGACGGCCGCGACGAGGTCCAGCAGACTCAGGCTGAGGCCCACAGTGTCTCGGGCCCCACGCCCATCGATCGCAGTCGGTGGGCGAGCCGATTCACCTTCCGGTTCAGCTCCACTGTATCAACGACGCGCCCTCGAAGACGGGGGCTGTCGAACTCGGTGAGACCTGGGCTTCGAACCGCTCGTGGAACACAGTCCCGCGGTGGGGAGGCGCGCCGCGACCGGCGGCGCAGACTGGATTTACTCGGCACTCAGGATGGGAAGGTCGCCACCGCGGTGTCGGCGAGCGGCGGCCATGCCCTCGATCGTGACCACGTGGCCGAGCAGCGCCGTCCGCCGCGTCCGGAGATGCGCGCGATCGTGCTCCACGCGAAGAAGAAGCTCCTGGTCGCCGTATCCAATCAGGATGTCACCAGTGGATTGGTCTGTCCCGGTAGATGAGCGGCGCCTCGACCAAGCGCCTCCCAGGCTGCGCAGCTGGCGGCCTCCGAGCGTCTCGTTGTCAGCCACGGGCTCTCGAACGACCGGCCGCGGGGACTCCAGCCAGCCTTCACCTTCCTGGCGGCGTGCTCGTGAGGACGGAGATGCAATCTGGATCGCGCAGCCGACCAGAGGACGAGCGCCGCGCGCGGCTCGACACGGTTTACGGATGGGCAGCGTGTTGACAGGCCCACCAGGTCGTCCGCCCCGCCCAGCGCGGGCGCCGGCAGGCTGGGTGGGCATGAATACGTCCTCCTCACACCCGAGTAGCGGTGCAGGAGCAGCGCGGCTTGCTTGGAGGGCGTGTTCAGCGTGAGGTCGTGGGTCCGGGCAAGCGCGCAGCGCGCTGTGCGAACTTCCGAGGCACCTCGCACGCACCCATGCCGTCTTCGGCCGCGCCCGGCACTCGCGGACGCCGACGGGCGTGGGCGCGCGGAAGCCTTCGGCGTCCTCGTCAGTACTCCTCGGCGCGTACATCCCGCCCTCGCAACCACACGATAACCAGTCGCGATAGGACCTCGGCGCTGGCGGCTCCCAGGCTTCGCCGGTTGCGGAAGCTTCGTAGGCGGCGAAGACCTCCGCAGCACGAGCGGGAACGCGCCGGAAATCGAGGAGGCGATGATGGAAGCTCCAGAGGAAGGTCAAACGCTTCGCCCTCCGCCACGAGGGCGAAGCGCATCAGCGGCACGCGCGCATCCGCGCGCGAGGTCGAAGGGCAGGCGCCGGTCGGCGCGAAGCGCCTTCCCGCCGTGGCATATTTCGACCGAAACGTCCCGCCAGTCTAGACGCTCCCACGCGACGGTGACGTGGCGATGCACCTGCCGAGGGGGCCGTGAGCGTCCATCGGAGGCGGTGCGGAGGATCGTGGCGAGCGATCACTCGTTCCCAGGCCTCGCGGAACGCGGTCTCGTGGAAGCACTTACTCTTCGAGCGTCCCCACGCGACCTGCTCGAAGATCGACGCCGGTGAGCCGTCGTCTAGGCCGTGGAAAAGCATCCCTTCTTGCGTAGGCGACGGCTTTCGTATGCGTCTTCGACGTCGGCTCAAAGATCACCCTCGCCCCCGCCTCCTGGCGCAAGGCGATCGCAAGGGGGGCCGTTGCCAGCTTTAGAAACCTCCTGTGATTCTCCGAATGCATGAGCTTGGAGGCCGGAGCGATGGTCCGGCCAATCGGACAACCCGTAAAGTTGAATCAGGGAATCCCCATTCGTGCAGAGGTGAATCCCTGAGCCGGTGTCGTCTCCGAGGAGATCCCAGGTCTGAGGTGGGCGGACCGTTCTTGTCTCCTGTGACGCTGAACGTGCCGCCGCACGTCGAGACCGGCCCGTTTGTCTGGAGCCGGGAGCGAAGTTTTCGATCATGACGTCACGCACCCTGCAGAAGGTGGAATCCGAGAGGGTTGGGTGCACGACAGCCGGCCTCGAACTAGGTGAGATCCGACAGCCGGTTCGCTGGCTCCCTAATTACACCGTTTTACTGTGGCTGCTCAAGCTCGGCGCTCTCGTCAATCTCTACCTCCTCGCACACGCCGGCGCGGGTTGCGCCGGGCGATCCATCGTGCTGCCCGCCCAGATCTTTTCATCGTCTCGCTCTACACTGCTGCATTCCCGGTCCGGTACGAACACAACGTCATTCCACGACTCCATCTTCTGGCGTCGATCTTCGCGACACTATCCGCGACCATCGCGGCGGTCGCCTACATCTACCGGGTTCTCGCGCGTGCTGAGACTGTCAGCGTCGGCAGGTCGGCTGGGTGGACGGATCGTTTGGCTTGATGGTCGCGAGCGCCACGGTCGCCCACGTATTCGTGGACCGCGGTGCCTGACCGGGCGGCTCGAGCTGTACTTCTTCAAGAGCTCACTGGCCTGGCTGCTGATCTTCCATGGCCAACGCCGCCGGCCGCCGCCCATCTTTTACCTGATCACGGACATGCACGGAGGTCGGCAAGCGCTGCTCGTGACGAGCCTGGTCGGCGCCGTTACCTGCCGTTCCAGCTGATTCATCTGCGTGGCCTTCGAGCCGCGGCGGCCAAAGCGGCTCGGCACAGTCGCGGCGTCTTGCGGAGGGCGTGAAGCAATCGATCCCTGGTGAAGAGCCGGCGCACCGACGCGCCGCGGCGTGGGGGCGGCTGAGGTCGGCGTGCTCTGGATGATCGGCTACTGAACCACGCTGATCCCGGTGTGGGTGTACTGCAACGTCGTGAATTCTCTCGACGTTGAATGGACGAGTGGCTGCCCCAGTGAAGGTTCATGACCACAGTAGCGCA
>ERZ1370068.10145-contig-8868_pt1 | contig 18425 bp, 27 predicted proteins | sample MGYA00561227_ERZ1370068 | MGnify/ENA primary metagenome ERZ1370068 (study PRJEB38410, sample SAMEA6850437) | metagenome | study: Metagenomic assessment of the ecological functions of the soil: analysis of the soil microbiota associated with the...
ATTACGTATTGCTCGTGATGTCGCGGGCGACCGTCAGGAGCGCGGGCTCACCGCCGAATGTCAGGCGGCGGCTGTAGAGCTCCGCCCAGACGCCCTGCTCGTCGTGACTGATGAGCTGACCTCGAACGGGACCAGCGACTCGGTGCTCTCCGCGTCGGGGCCGACGTGCTTGCGCATCCCCGCGCGGTACGCGGGTCGCAATAGGTCGGTGATCGGCTTGCCGATCGAGAGCATCGGGATCGACGCCGAAGAGCTCTGCCCGCTGCGCGATTCGCATAGAGGATCGTCTGCGTATGGATCAGCGCGGCCTCGGGCAGCGTGTCGGCCAGCTTGTCGAAGAGCTCGCCGCGGTCGCTCGCGGGCGGGTCAGCGACTTGCGCCGCGACGCGAGCCACCTCGTCGCTGCGGTCGAGCAGGCGGTTCATCGAAGCCGTGATGTCGACGAACGCGCTCAACCGGCCGTTGACGGGGATGCGCTCGGCCTCGCCCGACGCCAGCAGGTTGTGCAGATCGTCGCGCAGCCTCTCGACCTCTCGAACGTAAGGCCTACGGGAGCCGGCCCAGATCAGCGCGCAGACGAGCAGCACGACGACGAGCACCGCGAGCAGCATGATCGGATCGGCGAGCAGCTGCGTCATGCTCCGCCGCTCGCAGCCGCGCCGTTCAACGGGCGCCCGCTGCCCCATGAGCGCCGGCGCGCTGTGAACGGAGACGGGAATCGATCGACGGACAGCGACGTCCCTGCTGACACGTGAATGCGAAGCCCCATGTGTTCCTCGCGCTTCGCTGCGCGGATGCTTGTTCTTGTTGTTAGCGCGCATCCTGCGCGTCTCGCGGCCTCCGCGTGTGCACGAGCCCCGAGTCGCCAAACGGCTGCTTCTCCTCGCTTTGACGATACAGCAAGCGCCCGAATCGCCGCTTCGAATTGACCATAATTCTTCACATACCGCCTTTGTATCGCATCAATAAACTTCTTAACCTACCGCGTTCTTCAGCAGCCCCGGCCCCCCACAAGTACACGCATGAACTTCGACGTCGCACGTACCCAAATGCTCGGCCAGCAGCTGCGGGCATGGGAAGTGCTCGATGACCGCGCGCTCTACGCGCGTTCGCAGAGACGCCGCGCGAGAATTTCGTCCCGCGCGAATACCGCGACCTCGCGTTCGCGGACACCGAGATCCCGCTCGCCAATGGGCAGACTATGCTGGCGCCGAAGGTCGAGGGCCGCGTTCTGCAGGCCCTTCAGGTCGAGCCCATCGACGAGGCGCTCATCGTCGGAACCGGCAGCGGCTATCTCGCGGCCTGTCTCGCGCGGCTCGCGAAGCGAGTCACGAGCGTCGACATCTTTCCCGAATTCGCGACAGCGGCCGCTCCCAAGCTCGCGGCGTGCGGCATTCGCAACGTCCAGCTCCAGACTGCCGACGCGCTGAGCTTGACGCACCGCGGACACTTCGACGCGATCGCCGTCACGGCCGTCCGTGCCGACTCTCGACGACCACTTCGTCTCGATGCTGCGCCCGCAGGGCCGCCTGTTCATCGTCGTGGGGCGCGAGCCCGCCATGGAAGCTCGGCTGATCACGTTGCAGCCGGACGGCACGACGACGACCGAGGGCTCTTTCGAAACGGTGCTCGCGCCGCTGATCAACGCCGAGCGGCCGGAGCCGTTCGTCCTCTAGGCAAGCGACGTTAGAGCCATTCTCATGCCGGGCGTTCCGGAGCTAAGTCCCCTTCAGTTCACCGCGCGTTGGCCAAGCCACGCGGACAGCGGCGAGGTCGTGCTGCTCGACGTGCGCGAGCACGACGAGCTCGCGATCGCGGCGGTCGACGGCGCTCTGCACATCCCGATGCGCGAGGTGCTCGCGCGCCTTGCCGGAGCTCGACCCGACCAAGCCGCTCGTCGTGATGTGCCATTCCGGGGCCGTAGCCGGCGCGTTGCTGAATTTTTGAAAGGAAACGGCTTTCCGAACGTATTCAATCTCAATGGCGGTATCGACGCGTGGTCCACGCAGATAGACTCGCGCGTACCGCGCTATTAGTCATTTCCAACAACGACGTCTGAGACAGGGATAACAAGCGATGTCAATCACGAAGCACTTATTGGCGCTCGCGCTCGGCGCGTGTCTCACTGCACGTTTCGGCGCAGGAGTTTCGGCGCAGGAAAGCCTCATCGAGGTGTATCAGCGCGCGCTGCATGAACGATCCGGCCATTCGCGAGGCGGAAGCCACCTATCTCGCGCACGGCTGAGGTCAAGCCGCAGGCGCGAAGCCACGCTCGCTGCCGCAGCTCGAACCTCGACCGCAAGCGCTCGCAGTAACGATTACCGAGACATCCCGAGCGGCTCGGACCTCGACGGCGGCATCACGGTCGGTTCTCGCACCAGTCAGCGCCAGACAGTCGGAGCAGGACTTGGCCGGCTACCGGATCAGCCTCTACGCAGTCGGTGTTCAATTGGTCGCGAGTACGCGACGCTGAAGCAGGCGGACAAGCGCGTCGCGCGCGCCGAAACCGATTACAGAGGCGGCGCAAGCAGGACCTCATGCTCCGCGTGGCGACAGCGCTACTTCGATGGTGCTCGGTGCCGAAGACAATCGTCGCCTCGGCGATCGCGCAGCGTGACAGCGATCTCGCGCCAGCTCGAGCAGGCGCAACGGCGCTTCGAGGTCGGCCTGATCGCGATCACCGACGTGCAGCAGTCGCAGGCCGGCTACGACGACTGCCGTCGCGGCCGAGATCGAGGCGCAGAGACATGCTCGTCGACGCGCCTACGAGCTCTTGCGCGAGATCATCGGCGAGATCGTGCATGGACCTCGCGTCGCCGACGGACGACCTGCCGCTGCTGGCGCCGGACCCGCAAACGCCGAGCGAGTGGGTGCGAGTCGCGCTCGAGTCGAACTCTGACGCTGCCAGTCGAGCCGGCTCGGCGGCCGACGTCGCGCACGATGGACATCGACGATTCAAAAGCGCGGCTCGCGGCTCCCGACGTTGAGCTCTGATCGGCGAGCTACAGCGACGACGAGCAAGAACGGCGTCGGACATTGAGGCTGTTCGGTAACATTCTGGTCGAAACTATCGCCGGTCGACGCACGTAGCCGGAAGGCCAGCACCTGGATCGCTCGATCTGACGTTTCCGATCTACGCCGGCGGGCTCAACCGCTCGCGCGTCCAGCAGTCGGTGTTACAGCCATCGTGCGGCCCAGCGAAACGCTCGAGCGCATCGCGCGCCAGACCGAGCGACAGACACGCGACGCCTACCTCGGCGGTGATCTCGAGATCTCGCGCGTGCGCGCGCTTCGCCAGTCCGTCGAGTCGAACCGGACGGCGTTGCGCGCGACGGAGGCCGGCTTCGAGGTCGGCACGCAGACGACGGTCGACGTGTTGGCTGTCGCAGAGACTACCTGCGCAGTCGCGGAGACGACCTACTCGCGCGAGCCGCTACGACTACATGCTGAACGTGCTGCTGCCTGAAGCAGGCGGCGGGTAACGCTCACGGAAGTCGACGTACAGCAAGTCGACGGCTGGCTGCAGCAGTAACGCCGCCGCTTGGCGGCGACCGCCATGGATGGCGGAGTGCCGGCCGCCGTGCTAGCGATCGCCGCGCTTCAACGCGTCGATCAGCGCGCTCGTCGAGCGTCCTGGCTTGAAGCCGAGCACGCGCACCTCGCCGCCGTTCTTGAGCACGGTATCGCCGCCGGCGATCTGCTCGACGCGGTAGTCGCCGCCCTTCACGAGCACGTCGGGCACGACTTCGCGACGAGCTCGGCCGGCGTGTCCTCGGAAAACGGCACGACCCAGTCGACGGACGCGAGCCCGGCGAGCACGGCCATGCGGTCGGCCAGCGAGTTGACGGGCCGGCTCGCGCCTTTGAGCCGCCGCACCGAATCGTCGTCGTTGACGGCGACGACGAGCCGGTCGCCGCACGACTTCGCTTCCTCGAGGTAGCTGACGTGGCCGGCGTGCAGGATGTCGAAGACGCCGTTCGTCAGGACGACGCGCTCGCCGCGCGCTTTCGCCTCGGCGACGAGCGCGACGAGCTCCGGCAAGTCGACGAGCCCGCGCCCGCCGCTGCCCTGCGAGTGCAGCGCGCGCTGCAGCTCCGAGCGGCTCGCCGTCGCGGCGCCGATCTTGCCGACGACGATGCCGGCGCCGAGATTCGCGAGGGCCGCCGCATCGGCGGCCGTCAAGCCCGCGGCTACACCCGCTCCCAGCAGCGCGATGACCGTGTCGCCGGCGCCGGTCACGTCGAAGACTTCTCGCGCCTGCGTCGGCAAGCGTCAGCGGCTCCGCGTCTTGCTCGAACAACGTCATCCCCTGCTCGCCGCGCGTCACGAGCAGCAAATCGAGATCGAGGTCTTTGCGCAACGCCTCGCCTTTGCGCAGTAACTCGGCTTCGTCGCTACAGCGGCCCACGACGGCCTCGAATTCCGAGCGGTTCGGCGTCAGCGCATAGGCGTTGCGATAGCGCTTGAAGTCCGTGCCCTTCGGGTCGATCAGCACGGGAGTTTTGGCGGCGAGCGCGGCCGCGACGAGCTCCTCGACGCGGCATAGCGTGCCCTTCCCGTAATCCGACAAGATCACGACGTCGGCCTGCCGCAAGAGCCGCTCGTACAGCGAGCCGAACTCGTCGGCACATGCTTGCAAAGATTGCTCGGCGTCGATGCGCAGCAGTTGCTGGCTCCGAGCGAATACGCGCAACTTGTGAATCGTCGGCAGCGTCGGGGAACGGAATAGCTCGCAGCGCACGCCGCGCTGCTCGAGAGCCCGCGTCAACGACGCGCCGCGCTCGTCTTGGCCGACGACGGCGGCCAGCGTGCTGCGCGCGCCGAGCGCCGCAACGTTCAACGCGACGTTGGCGGCTCCGCCCGGCCTCTGCTCGGCCGAGCGCTGACTCACGACGGGGACCGGGGCTTCCGGGGAAATTCTCGCCGTATCCCCGAACCAGTACTCGTCGAGCATGGCGTCGCCGGCGACGAGCACTTTGAGCTTCGAGAAATCTGGAACGGTCAGGGTCACTGGACGTTACCGGTGCTTTGGACCGCGTCGGGCGAGTGGCGCCATTCTACGGGAAAAAGGGTCCGCCCCGATTTCTCAAAGGGCGGACCAACGGCGGACTGGTAAAAACCCTAGAACCGCAACCCCGTTCGAAGCCGGCACGTTCCGGCCGGCGCCATCAACCGCATTTCGAATACCCGCAATTCAAGCAGGTCATGCAACCGTCGAGCATTACGGCCGCGGCTGTGTTGCACTTGCTGCACAGCTGCGCGCCCTCGGGAAAAGTGTTGTTCGCGAACGCGTCCTTCTGGCTGCCGCGCGCCTCGAACTCGGCCTCTTCTTCGCGAGGAAGTCCTTCTGTTCCTTGCTCAAGTCCGGACCCTTGAGCAAGCCGATCTCGATCAAGTGCTTCTCGACGATGTGGCCGAGCTCCGCGATGATCGACGGCATGAACTTGCCGCCCGGCTGCCAGTAGCCGCCGCGCGGATCGAAGACGGCCTTCAGCTCGTCGACGAGGAACGTCACGTCGCCGCCCTTGCGGAACACGGCCGACATGATGCGCGTCAGCGCGACGATCCACTGGTAGTGATCGAGGTTCTTCGAGTTGATGAAGATCTCGAACGGACGCCGCTGCTCGTGCGGCGTGCCTTCGTTGAGCACGATGTCGTTGATCGTGACGTACATCGCGTGGTCCGACACGGGCGTCTTCACCTTGTACGTCGAGCCGATGAGCATCTCGGGACGCTCGAGCTTCTCGTGCATCCGGATGACGTTGGACTCGGCGTCGGGCTTCGGCTCGGGCGCCGGCTTGGCCGGCTCCTCGTCCTTCGCGACGGAGTACTTGACGATTTTCTTGTCGATGGTGATGCGCGCCATGGTTGTTCTCAGAGCTTGCCGTAGTAGCCCTCTTTGAGGGCGTCGAAGAGATTGGCCGCCGTGTGCGTCTCGCCGTCGTAGACGATCTCCTCGTCTCCCTTGGCTTCGACCACGGTGCCATCGTCCAGCGTGAACTTGTACGTCGTGTTCTTGAGGTCCTTCTCTTTGACGAGCACGCCCTGGAAGGCTTCCGGATTGAAGCGGAACGTCGTGCAACCCTTGAGGCCCTTCTCGTGGGCGTACAGGTAGATGTCCTTGAAGTCCTCGTACGGATAGTCCGTCGGCACGTTCGCGGTCTTCGAGATCGACGAATCGATCCACTTCTGCGAGGCCGCCTGAATGTCGACGTGCTCGCGCGGCGAGATGTCCTCGGAGCTCACGAAGTAATCGGGCAGCTTCTCGCCGGGTTTCGTGGAGCCCGGCAGCGCGCGCGGATTGACGAGCGCGCGATACGCGAGCAGCTCGAACGAGAAGACGTCGACCTTCTCCTTCGACTTCTTGCCCTGCCGGATCACGTTGCGGAAGTAGTGGTGCGCGAACGACGGCTCGATGCCGTTGCTCGCGTTGTTCGCGAGCGACAGCGAGATCGTTCCCGTGGGAGCGATCGAGCTGTGGTGCGTGAATCGCGCGCCGTGCTGCTCGAGCTCGTCGACGAGCTCCGGCGCGACCTCGCGCACGCGCTGCATGTAGCGGCTGTAGCGGCAGTGCAGGATGCGGCCCGCGATGCGCTGACCGACCTTCCAGCCGTCCGCGGCCATCTCGGGCCGCTTGCGCAGCATCGTCTCCGTGACCTCGAACTCCTCGAGCAGGATCGGCGCGGCGCCCTTCTCCTTGCGCGAGCGTCGAGTCCTTCCTGCCAGCCCGCGATCGCGAGCTCGCGCGAGACGTCCTCGGTGAACTTGACCGACTCCGGCGAGCCGTAACGCATGCCGAGCAGCGTGATCGCCGAGCCGAGACCGAGGAAGCCCATGCCGTGCCGGCGCTTGCGCACGATCTCCTCGCGCTGCTGCGCCAGCGGCAGGCCGTTGACGTCGACGACGTTGTCGAGCATCCGCGTGAACACCTTGCACGACCTCGCGGAACTCGTCCCAGTCGAAATAGGCCTGGTCGCTGAACGGCGCCGCGACGAACTTCGTGAGGTTGATCGAGCCGAGCAGGCACGCGCCGTAGGCCGGCAGCGGCTGCTCGCCGCACGGGTTGCGTGGCGCGGATGTCCTCGCACCACCAGTTGTTGTTCATCTCGTTGACGCGATCGATGAGCACGAAGCCCGGGCTCGGCGAAGTCGTACGTCGACGACATGATGACGTCCCACATGCGGCGCGCCGGCAGCGTGCGATAGACGCGGCACGCCACGAGGCCGCGGTCGTCGACGACGTAGCTGTCCTTCGTCGGCCACTCGCGCCAGACGACTTGCTTCGCGTCGTCGAGGTCGATGTTCGTCTTCCTCGGCTTCGCGCCGCGTCAGCGGGAACGCGAGCTGCCACGGCAGATCGGCCTTCACGGCCTGCATGAACTCGTCCGGTGATCAGCAGCGACAGATTGAACTGGCGCAGCCGGCCGTTCTCGCGCTTGGCGCGAATGAAATCCATCGCGTCGGGATGGCCGACGTCGAACGTGCCCATCTGCGCGCCGCGGCGGCCGCCGGCCGACGACACGGTGAAGCACATCTTGTCGTAGATATCCATGAACGACAGCGGGCCGGACGTGTACGCGCCGGCGCCGCTGACACGTACGCGCCGCGCGGCCGCAGCGTCGAAAATTCGTAGCCGATGCCGCAGCCCGCCTTCAGCGTGAGGCCGGCCTCGTGCACCTTGTCGAGGATGTCGTGCATCGAGTCGCGGATCGTGCCCGACACCGTGCAGTTGATCGTCGAGGTCGCGGGCTTGTGGTACTCGGCGCCGGCGTTCGACGTGATGCGGCCGGCCGGAATCGCACCGCGCTGCAGCGCCCAGAGGAACTCGCTCGTACCACTCGCCGCGCTTGGCGCGGCTCTTCGACGGCCGCGAGCGCCTTGGCGACGCGCTCGTAGGTGCCGTCGATGTCGCGATCGACGGGCTCGCCCGACTTCGTCTTCAGGCGGTACTTCGTATCCCAGATATTTAATGAGGCTTCCTGCAGAGCAATGTCCGCGAGTCTCGTGGCTTTGAGCTCAAACGCCATGTTCATAGTCTGCCTTGATCCCCCAACGCCGACGCCGTAGACCCCACCCCGATTCACGCGTCTCATTGGACCGGCCGGGCTTCTCGCAGTTTTTCGGCGCGAAAAACTTCCCGCTGGCTGCTGCGCGCAGCCATCAAACCGGTCCATGAGTTTTCGACAAAGACGCGACACAAGATCTTGTGTCGTTGGAACGTAGAGTAGGCCTGCTCAGAATAGCTGTCAAGGTTTTATGACAAATATCTAGCGCACCTAGAAATCATTATAAAACAATGGGTTACAGAAACACCTCCGAACTGGATGAAAATTTTTTGCGTGACCTCGCGGTCCTCGCCGAAACGTCCTGCGAACCACAATATATTGTGTTCAGGCTAACCCCAGGCTATCCCCCGTCTGAGCCACAGGAAATCCACAGGCACGCGTCGCTTCGAGAACTCCGCGGCGGCCACGCGCTCATGCTTAAGCTCGATGCGCTAGACCGCGCATTCGCGTCCGATCTCAGCAAGGATGTCCTGATGACCCACGGCTCGGACGATCGACCCGAGACTTGCTCGCGCGCATTCGCGCGCACTGCGCGTCGCTCGCCGCCGTATGCAGCGGCGGTCTCGCGCTCGCGCAAGCGAACGCGCCACGACAGCTCCGACGTTGGCGCCGATGATCGAGACGGTCTCGCCCGCCGTCGTCAACATCGCGGTGACAGCGAGCATCCGAAGCGAAGCGCCGACGCCGCAAGACGAGTTGCTGCGGCGCTTCTTCGACTTCGAGGCGCCTCCGCGGCGATCGCGAGGTCGAAGGCGCGGGCTCGGGCGTCATCGTCGACGCCGTGCAACGGCTACATGCTCACGAATCACCACGTCGTCGCGAACGCCGACGCATATCACGGTCGACGCTGCTCGAGAACCGCAGCCTCACGGCGCGCGTCGTCGGCTCTGACGAAGGGCTCGGACCTCGCCGTGCTGCAAGTCGAGCCGGCGCATCTCACGAGCATCCCGCTCGGCGACTCCGACGTCGCTGCGCGTCGGCGACTACGTCGTCGCGATCGGCAATCCGTTCGGCTTCACGAACACGCGTCACGTCGGGCATCGTCAGCGCGCTCGGACGCAGCGGCCTCAACAACGGAGCCGTTCGAGGACTTCATCCAGACCGACGCGTCGATCAATCCCGGCAACTCCGGCGGCGCGCTCGTCAACTTGAACGGCGAGCTCGTCGGCATCAACTCCGCGATCATTTCGCGCACCGGCGGCAACGTCGGCATCGGCTTCGCGATTCCGGTCAACATGGTCCGCGCGATCATGCAGCAGCTGATCGCGACGGGCACCGTCCGGCGCGGCGTTGCTCGGCGTCAAAATCCAAGACGTCACGCCGGAGATCGCCGCTACCTACGGCTTGCCACGACAACTCCGAGCGCTGCTCGTGATCGACAGTCAACGCCGGACTCGGCCGCCGAGAAAGCGCGGCATTCGAATCGAGGACGTCATCGTCAGCATCAACGGGACGCGCGCTGCGCGACTCCGGCTCGCTGCGCAATGCGATCGGCTTGTTGCCGCCGGGCGAGACAAGTCGCGGTCGGCTCTGATCCGCGACGGCCGCGAGCAGACCGATCACGGCCGTGCTCGGCGAGGTCGCGTCGGCGCGCCGTGACGGCCGCGCGCTAGAGACGAGGAAGACGACGCCGATCTCGATCCGGCATGTTCGAGGGCGCGCGAGATCATCGAGAATTCAGGCCCGAACGGCCGGCCTGCTCGTCGCGCGCGTCGACCCGAACAGCCCGGCCGCGGCAACGCGGCTTGCAGCAAGGCGACGTCATCACGACGGTGAACCGCGTGCCTGTCCGGACGATGGCCGATGCGGTCCCGATCATGGAGAAAGCCCGCGCGATCCTGCCGTGGTTCAGCGGGCCGATCGCAGCCAGCTCATCCTGATGCGCTGACGTCTCCGCTCGGCGTCGGCGCGCGGGCTTTCGCGCCCAGGCGCGCAGCTTCGCCTCGCGCTTCTCGGCGTCGAGCTTGGCAACCGCCTCCGCGTCGGCATAGAACCCGCGAAGGCCCACCTCGTCGAGCCGCGCACGCATCGCCGGCAGCCAGCGCGTATAGTGGCGACCGACGCCAGCGTCGCGTTGTTGAGCGGCTGAGCGAACCACGCGTCGTAGTCGGTGCTTCCCTGCCAGCTCGTTTTCAGCGCTTCGTACTCGCTTCGCAGCGTGTCGAATGCGTGCTGCTTGTCTTCACGCAGTTGCTCGCGGGAGCGCCGCTCGCGTAGACAGCCCGGAGCCGAGCTTGTTGCGCGGCAATGAGCTCGCCGAACTGCTCGCGACGCTGGCGCCTCGTGCGATAGCGCTCGAGGTCCGCTGTCGGTTCCGTGCTCGGACAGCCAGCGCTCTGTGCCGAGCTCCTCGACGACCATCGCGAACGCCTCGCTGAACTCGCTGTCGCTCTTGACGTACAGACGTTGGTGGGCGAGCTCGTGAAACAGCAAGCTCGCGACGTACTGATCGCCGCCGGCGACCATCGTGCTCAGCACCGGGTCGTCGAAGTAGCCGAGCGTGGAGTACGCCGTCGATCCGCCGCTCGTAGATGTCGAGGCCGTCCTCTGCCAGCTTCGCCGCGAAACGATCCGCACCGGCTTCGTCGAAGTATCCGCGATAGGCAACGCAGCCGGCGAACGGGAAGCACCAGCGCTGCGGGTCGACGGAGAATTCCTCCGTGGCCACGACGTTCCAGACGACGTACGGCCGATCGAGCGCGACGTAGGTCGCATAGCTGTCGTTGCTCGGCAGATCGAGCTCGTCGACGGCGAAGCGGCGCATCGTCTCGACGCGCGCGCCAGCGTGCTCTTCAGCGTCGGATCGGCGGCAGGATCCGCGATGACTCCGTCGATCGGCTCGCGCTTGCGTAGGAGCTCGATCTGACCGCCGATCGCCTGCCAGTAGTACGGTCGCCGCGCAGCTGCTCGTCGCGGCCGCGAGCGCGCACACGCCGAGGGCTTTCCCGAAACGATTCATGGCGACGACCCTAACATGCGTGACGCGTATGATGCCGGCATGAAGGTCTACGAGGTAGGCGGCGCAGTCCGTGACGCACTGCTCGGCCTGCCCGTCGTGAGAGCGCGATTGGGTCGTCGTCGGCGCATCGGCGGAGCGAGCTCGAAGCTCTGGGATATCGGCGCGTCGGCAAGGACTTCCCCGTGTTCCTGCACCCGCAGACCGGCGAGGAATACGCGCTCGCGCGCACCGAGCGCAAGACGGGCCGCGGCTACACGGCGTTTGCGTTCGACGCCGCGCCGACGGTCACGCTCGAGGACGACCTTGCAGCGCCGCGACCTCACGATCAACGCCATTGCGCGCGCCGAGGACGGCGAGATCGTCGATCCGTGGGCGGGGCGCGCGGATCTGAAGGCCCGCGTTCTACGTCACGTATCGCCTGCGCTTCAGCGAAGACCCGCTGCGCGTGCTGCGCGTCGCACGCTTCGCGGCGCGCTTCGCGCCGCTTCAGTTCACGATCGCCGACGAAACGCTCGAGCCTCATGAAGGAGATCGTCGCGGCCGACGAGATGGAGGCGTTGCGGCCCGAGCGTGTCTGGCAGGAGACCGTGAAGGCGCTCGCGACGGAGCGTCCGGACGTCTTCGTCGAGACGTTGCGCGCGTGCGGCGCGCTCGCACGCATCTTCCCAGAGGTCGACGCCTTGTTCGGCGTTCCGCAACCGGAGCAGTGGCATCCCGAGATCGACTCCGGCGTGCACACGTTGATGGCGCTGCGCATGGCCGCGCAGCTGTCGCGCAGCGAAACGATGCGCTTCGCCGTGCTCGTGCACGACTTCGGGCAAAGGCGCGACGCCCGGAGAGCTGCTGCCGCGACATCATGGGCACGAGCAGCGCTCCGAGGAGCTGATCGAGCGGCTGTGTGCGCGCTTGCCCGTGCCGAATCAGTTTCCGCGATCTCGCGCTGCATCGTCGCGCGGCATCACGGCACCGTGCATCGAGCCGCGTGAGCTCAAGCCGCAGACAGTGTTGCGTCTTGATCATGGCTGCCGACGGCTTGCGGCAACCCGAGCGGTTCGACGAGATGCTGCTCGCTGTGAAGCCGACGCGCGCGGCCGCAAGGGCCTCGAGAACCGCAGCTACCCGCAGGCCGACCTGCTACGCGCGGCGTTGCGCGCCGCGAAGAGCGTCGACGCCGGCAAGGTCAAAGCGGAAACTGGGCTCGACGGCGAAGCCCTCGGCCAAAGCGCTGCACGACGAGCGCCTCGCCGTGATCAAAGCGCGTCCTGCGAGCCTCAGCCTCCGTAGATCAAGAACGATAGGCCGCCGTAGTAGCCGTCTTGAAGAAGTCGGAGCGCCCCTGCCCGAGGTTGACCTCGAGATCGACTCGGCGCACCGATCGGAAACAGCACGGCCGCTTCAATCGTTTCGAGCGCGGCGCTGTCGATCGCGGATTTGTCACTTCGCCAGGCGCAAGCTCAGCACCGTCGCTCGGCCGAAATCGCGCCTGACGGCGATGAAGCGGTCGTGGTCGAGGAAGCTGTTCGCGAGCGTCAGCGTGGACGCGCTGAGAAAGTTCAAGCTCGCGATCCGGGGCAGCACGGCGAGATCGCGCTCGTAGTCGTAACTCCTCGAGCCCGACGTACAACCGCCAGCGTTCCGCCAGCGTCACGTTGGCGTCGAATGACAGGCCGTCGGCGGCCAAGTCGACGGTGCGGCTGAACGTACGGCCCAAAGGTCCCGTCACCGTGAATGGAATCTCGATGTTGCGGTGCTCGTAGCCGAAGCCGATGCGCCAGCGGTCGCGCCGATCGAGTAGACGCGACCCCGAGAAGTCCGTCGTCTCTAGCCTCGCCCGGAGTCGCCCCATCGCTCCGCTTCGAGCGTGAAGCCGACGTTGTCGAACCGATGATCGATGCCGACCAGAAGCGTGCCGGCTTCGATGTCCGTGCTCTCGATCGGCGACGAGCTCTGCCCGCCGACGAAGGTGAGCCAGGTACGCGAGCCGACGCCGACGTAGGACGTGGCATACAAGCTGCGCCCGTCGTGCTCGTCGGCCTGGGCATTGAGCCCGAGCATCCAGCCAGCGCGGTCTTCGTCGAGCGGTGTCGATTGCGCCATGGCCGGCGGCAGCCGGCGCTAGCGCCGCGGTCAGCAGCGAGCGGCGCAACCGAACTGCGCGGCGAGTGCATGCAGGGCACCTCTTGCGGGAGAGAGGCGCGACGATCTTACCAATTGCGCGGACGTCTCTTCCGTGAAACGGGTCGCCGTGACAGCCAGCTCCAGAGTCGACAGCGGAAGTCCTGCCCGGAAACTCGGGCCGCTCACGCTCCTTCCGCAGCAGCAGCACCTTGAAGCGCTCGCCCATCTCACCGGGCAGGATCAGCGTCTTCATGGCGCTCTGCCTCCGCGCGGGGACTTCCAGGTCGCCGGCGAGTCTCGGGCGGCAACGCCGGCGAGCACGCTCGAAGAGGTATTGGCCCTGCGTCGTGACCGGCCACGTCGAAGCCGGCGCGGCGGCGTCGGCGCAAGCGCTGAAATCCGACCCAGACCGTGATGTCTGTGCAGCCCGGGATAAGCGAACGGATCGTCGTGCGCGCGGTGGCGGTAGTGGCAGACGAGCGTCCCTGCGGAGCGCTGCTCGTGATAGTAGTCGGAGCGAACGAGGCCCGTAGTCGGCGAACAACAGGAGCCGCGTTTCAGCATCGCCGCGAGCGCCGCGAACCAGGCGAGGCAGCGCTGAGACAGAACTTCCGAGCTGAAGCCGTTCGGCAGCGGCCGCTGCAGCGCGCGCTCGAGCTCTCGCACCGCGGCGGTCAGCTCAGCATTCGCGCGCGCGTGGTCCCCAGCGGAGGCCGTCGACGCCGGCGACGACGCCGAGTGCACTGGCTGCTCGCCGTCGACGATGAAGCGCGAGACCGGCAGCGCGTCGAGCACCTCGTTCGCCACGACGACCGCTGCGAGAAGCGACTCGGGCAACCCGATCGAGCCATACGACCTTGCCTCGCGAACGACTCGAGCGCGCGTTGCTGCCGTTGCCGCAAGTCCGCGCTCGGCTCCGGGGATCCAGTAGCGCACGCGTCGCGGCCGAGCAGCGCGAACGTGTCGAGCAGTTGAGCCGGCCAGCGCGCCGCTGCCGGCGCCGAGCTCGATGACGTCGTTCGAGCCGAGCGCCGCTGAGCTCGGCGTCGAGCGTCAGCGCGATGGCGCGGCCGAACGAGCGCTCAGAGCTCGGGCGCCGTGACGAAATCGCCGGCCGCACCGATCTTCAGGCTGCCGGCGCTGTAGTAGCCTGCCCCGGCGCATAGAGCGCGAGCTGCATGTAACGCGCGAAGTCTGATCCAACCGCCCGCGCGCTCGATCTCGTCGCGAATCTGCGACGAGCGCGGCGCTTTGCTGCGACGCTTCGTCGCTCGGAACGGGCAGATCCGCTCTACTCATCGCCTCAAAATCATGGCGTGTCTCGGATAGTGTAACCTGAGGACGGACAGCCTGACGTTGGAGCGAGGGTGGCGGGTTCGGAACGACAGGTGAGCCTCGACGGGCGCTCGCGCGCTCGTGACGGGCGCGGCGAAGCGCATCGGCGCCGTCATCGCGCGCACGCTGCACGCGGCCGGCGCGAACGTCGCGATCCACTCACCAACCGCTCGGCGACCGAAGCCGAGCAGCTCGCCGCCGAGCTGAATCGCCGCCGCGCGAAGTCTGCGTTCACGGTCGGCGCCGACATGCCGCGACTATCGCCGCAGGTCGAGCGCATGGCTGCGCAGGTCGCTCGAGCGCACGGGCGGCCGGCTCGACGTGCTCGTCAACAACGCGTCGAACTTCTATCCCACGCCGATCGGCACCATCACGCTCGGAGCAGTGGGACGATCTCTTCGGCAGCAACCTCAAGGCGCCGCTGTTCCTGTCCCAAGCTCTGGTGCCGGCGCTACGCGCGGCGCGCGCGGCGTCATCGTCAACATCGTCGACGTGCACTCGCAGCGGTGCAGCGCTGCGCGACCATCCCGTCTACGGCCCGGCCAAAGCCGGGCTCGCGATGCTGACACGCTCGCTCGCGAAAGATCTCGGCCCCGACATCCGCGTGAACGGCGTGTCGCCGGGCGCGATCTTCTGGCCCGACGAAGGACAAGGAATGTCCGACGCGCTGCGCGCCGGCGATCATCGAGCAAACGGCGCTCAAGCGCAGCGGCGAGCCCGAGGATATCGCGGCGGCGGTGCTGTTCCTCGTTCGCGACGCGCCTTACGTCACCGGGCCAGGATCATTGCCGTCGACGGCGGACGCAGCATCGGCCGGTAAGCGGCGAGCTTCTGTCCCGTGACCGGGTGGACGAGCTCCGGCGCGAGCTCGGCGAGCGGGACGAGCACGAACGGCAGCGTGAGGACCTCGGGCCGCGGCAGACCGTCGCTCCGCATCCACTCGGCAACCGTACAGCAACAAGTCGAGGTCGAGCTCGCAGACGGCCGCATCGCGGACGCGGGTCGCGTCCGGCGAGCGTTTCGATCGCACGCAGCTCGTCGCGGCAGCTCGATCGACGTCGAAGTCTCGGTCGTCGAGCGCGACGACGAGATTCAGGTAATCGGCGGCCGGCTCGCCGACGGCAGGCGCCGCGGTACACGCTCGAGCAGCGCAGCGGCCCGAACCGCCGCTCGAGCTCCGCCAGCGCGCGGCGCAGCCTTCGTTCGGGATCGGCATTGCTGCCGGCCCCGATGAAAGCCTCAGGCATAGTCGTCCGGCGTGCGCTCGATGACGATGCCGACCTCGCGCGCGCGCCGGAATCGCGCCGGGCTTCCGCGACCGACACTTTCGACCCACGGCGCGCCGAACTCGCGGATCACGATGCGGCGCGACGGCGGTCGCGAGCGCCTCGACCATCTGATACTGCGACGCGCCGACGAACTCCGATGAGCCGTTTCGCGAAGCTGCTCGTAATTCAAGGTGCCGGCAATGCCGTCGCTCGCGGCAGCGACGCGCGTCCGTGCCGATCTCGAGGTCGATGCTGACGACCTGCTTGATCCGCCGTTCCGCATTCCCAGAAGCCGATGATCGTCTCGACCCGAAGGCTCGCGAAGGAAGATCTTTGTCCACTCAGGTTCCTTTCTTATGGCGGCGGCTCGAGCTCGTCGAGCGGCCAACGCGGCCGCGCGACGATTCGCGGCTCATTCGCGCCCGCCGCGCGCCGGCACCACCCGGCGTAAGCGATCATGGCGCCGTTGTCCGTGCACAGCGCCGGCTTCGGATAGTACACGCGCGCGCCGACTCGGCGGCCGAGATCCGCGAGGCTCGAGCGCAGCGCCCGGTTCGCGCCGACACCGCCGGCGACGACGAGACCGAGTGAGACTCGTCGCCTCGAGCGCCTGCCGGCACTTCCCGTCAGCGTGTCGACGACGGCCGCCTGAAACGACGCGGCGACGTCGGCGCGCACCGACTTCGGGCAACGAGCCGTCGGCCGCGCGGCACGCGTCGATCGCGAGCCGCGCGGCCGTCTTCAACCCGCTGAAGCTCGATGTCGAGGCCCTGGTTCTTGAGCGGCCGCGGCAGGGCGAAGCGCCGCGTCGCCGCTCGGCTAGGGCCGCGAGCTCCGGGCCGCCGGGATACGGCAGCCCCAGTAACCGCGCGACCTTGTCGAACGCCTCGCCGGCGGCGTCGTCGAGCGTTTCGCCGACGATCCGGTAGCGGCCCAATCCCAAGACCTCGACGAGCTGCGAATGACCGCCCGAGACCATCAGGGCGAGAAACGGAAACTCCGGCGCAGGCTCCTCGAGCATGCAGGCCAGGATATGCCCTCCGAGATGGTGCACGGGGATTGCCGGGATCTTCAGCGCGTAGGCCAGCGACGAGGCCAGCGACCCGCCGACCATCAGGGCTCCAATCAGGCCCGGGCCGGCCGTATAGGCAATCGCGTCCAGGTCGCCGTAGCTCGACGCCGGCGTCCGCGAGCACCGTCTCGACCATCGGCAGCAGCTTCGGCGATATGGTCGCGGGACGCGAGCTCCGGCACGACGCCGCCATAGGCGGCATGCAGCTGGATCTGGCTCGCGAGCCGCTCGGCCCGAATGCCGATGCCGGCCTCGTAGAGGGCTACGCCCGTCTCGTCGCAGCTCGTTTCTAGCCCGAGTACGCGCATAAGCAGGCTTTACAGCTTACGGGAGGCGCGGCTAATATGCCGCTCTTCAGCCGGCTCAGCCGGCCGATTTTTCTTTACACCATTCATTTCGTGGGTATTCGATGCCGGGCGTCAGAATAAGAGAGAGCGAGCACTTCGACGCGGCGCTCCGCCGTTTCAAACGTGCCTGTGAGAAAGCCGGCGTGTTGACCGAGCTGCGACGCCGAGAGTTTTACGAGAAACCCACTCAGGAACGCAAGCGCAAGAAGGCCGCTGCCGTGAAGCGGCACATGAAGCGCAACTCGCGCACCCCGACCACAAGGCGTCGTCGACTCTACTGATCTCCTGCTTCCCGGTCATGTCGCTCCAAGGCCCGTTTGACGGAAGACATGCAGGCCGCGATGCAAAGCGGCGACAAGGCGCGGCTGAGCGTCATTCGCATGGCGCTCGCCGGCGTCAAGCAACGCGAAGTCGACACGCGCCGCCCACTCGACGATGCCGGCGTTCAGACCGTCATCGAGCGCATGATCAAGCAGGGCAGGACGCTCTCGCGCAATTTCGCGAAGGCGGCCGCGCCGATCTCGTGGGCGAAGGAAGAGGCCGAGCTCAAGGTTCTGCAGACCTACTTGCCGCAGCCGTTGTCCGAAGCCGAGCTCGATACGTTCATCGCCGAATGCATCGAGCGCCGCCGGCGCCACGAGCGTCAGGATCTCGGCAAGGTCATGGGCGTCATCAAGACGCGCGCCGCGGGACGTGTCGACATGAGCACCATCAGCGCCCGCGTCCGGACGATGTTGACGCCCGACGTAATCGAGTCGCTTCTCTCGGTGCGGCCGTTGTAGTCGCCGCGCAAGCTCGGATAATCCGCGGACATGGCCGGGCGAATCCCAAAGTCCTTCATCGACGACCTCGTCGCGTCGCGCCGACATCGTCGAGGTCGTCGGCGCGCGCGTCACGCTGAAGCGCGCCGGCAGCAACTACAAAGGCCTCTGCCCGTTCCACGGCGAGAAGACGCCGTCCTTCACGGTCAGCCCCGTCGAGAGGGATTCTACCACTGCTTCGCTGCTGCAGCGAGCACGGCACGGCGATCGGCTTCCTGATGAGCGTACGACAACCTCGAGCTTCCCCGGAAGCCGTCGAGGCGCTCGCGGAGATGATGGGGCCTCGAGGTGCCTCCGCGCGAGAGCTACGGGCGTACCTCGAGCGCAAGGACGACAACGATGAGTCTCTACGCAGTTGCTGCGCGAGGCCGACCAGATGCTGCTCGCGCGGCGCTTGCGCAGCAGCGATCGAGCAATACGTAACTGAACGAAGTAATAC
>ERZ1370068.1873-contig-11824_pt1 | contig 18425 bp, 26 predicted proteins | sample MGYA00561227_ERZ1370068 | MGnify/ENA primary metagenome ERZ1370068 (study PRJEB38410, sample SAMEA6850437) | metagenome | study: Metagenomic assessment of the ecological functions of the soil: analysis of the soil microbiota associated with the...
CCAAGCTGCTGTATTGCTCCGGAACTTACGTTCCTGCTTTCCCTGCCACCAGCGAGCGGAGGCTAACGGTGCCGACGAACGAACAGCCCCGTCCCTTGATGTTTGCGATGTATCGGTTGCCAGATTGGCCGTCACCAAGCGCCTTGCGGATCGCGGCCACGTGGACCCGGAGGCTCCCCTCCTCCACGGTGACGTCCGACCAGACGCGGTCGATGAGCTCCTGCTTCGCGATGACCTCACCTGGGCGGTCGGCCAGGTAGATCAAAATATCCAGCGCCTGACTCCCCGAGGGGAAGCACCTGACTTTCGTCGCGCCGAGAGCGTCGCCCTCGCCAACCGAAAGTTCGAAAGGGCCGAACCTCAGCTTCCTATGAACTACGGCGCCATGGCATGTGTATCAGCCAAAATGAAGCGGATTTCCCGGCTCGTATGCCGGCAAATGCCGCGACTGGCGCGCGCTGCCGTTAAGCACGGCCAGCATCTTGAAGGCTTCTGGTCGGGTGATCTATTGCACGTGAGTAGTATAGGTTACGCATGTGGTTGCGCTGCCTAAACCTTGGTTTAGAACCGCGCAGAAAGGGCTTTCACGCCTTAAGCTGTACCTTCGTCACTTCAACAAGAGAGCAGACCGACAGGATGGAGGCTGTTTGCCGCTGACCGCACGCCCACGGATTGATCATGTCAGAGGCAGGGACGACGGATATGTCAGCTTAGGCCCTTGGTGACTTCAGGTACCAGGCCGGAGCCAGCCGCCATTCTGCCGAACTCGGGAAGGGACAGAAGTGTTCATCTTCCGCATCACCTGGCTGCGGTGGACCTTCACCAGCTTCCCTAATACCAAAATCGCCGGCAATCTGTTTGCTAAGGCGACCGCGCGCGACCTGAACCACGATCTCGCGCTCTCTGGGGCTTAGCGACGCGAAGCGTTCCCTGAGGGCGGCCATAGCCTCTTCTCCGTCCCGCCGGGCACGATCGCGAGAGAGACCGAGCTGAATGGCGTCGAGAAGCTCCTGATCACGGAACGGCTTCGTAAGGAACTCAATGGCACCACCCTTCATCGCTTGCACCGACATCGGGATGTCGCCGTGCCCTGTGATGAAGATGATTGGGGATTTGGCTGTTGGCGGCGGCGAGCTCGCGCTGAAGATCAAGGCCACTTTGCCCGGGCAATCTGACGTCGAGCACCAGGCAGGCCGGAGCCATCCGGCGGATCGGACGCGAGAAACTCAGAAATGGACTCAAACAGCTGAGCATCCTGACCGAGCGATCGCAACAGACGCCCAACCGAGGCGCGAAGGTTTGCATCGTCGTCAATGATCAAGACAGTGGACTTTGCGTCTGGCATTGCCGGTACTCACGATCAAGGATCACCGAAATTGTCTCGATCGTAAGTTCGCTGAGTTCGTACGGCCGTGTAGCTCAGTAGCCTAGTCCCAATCCCTAGATCTGAACAGGCTCATTCGCCGCCAGAGGACACGCGCGGTATAGATCCAAGGTTTATGCGCGACTGACATTGGTTTGGCAGCGTCTTGGCGCTCAGGTGGTGGATTTCGCGTCCGCGAATAAACCAAAGTTTACTGGTGACTGGCATTGCCCCAGCAGAACTCTGGGCGCGATTAAGGAATTCGCATGCGCGCGCCATGGCATAGTTGGATGCACGTAGGGCGAGTTCGGGCGAAGTGTCCGGAGGCCATATGTCGAAACCGTCATTGGTCTCGGTCGTTGAGGATGATCAGTTCTTTCGCGAGTCCATGCAAAGGCTCATGAGGTCGCTGGGCTACACCGTTGAGGCTTTCGCGTCGGCAGCCGATTTCCTCGCATCCCCTCGTATGGACGAAACTGCCTGCTTGATCGCTGATGTCCATATGCCTGCGATGACCGGAGTCGAACTCTACAGACACCTCGTCAATGCAGGGTACACGATTCCGACGATACTCGTGACTGCCTACCCCGATGATGTCGACCGGATCCGCGCCTTGAACGATGGGGTCGTTTGCTACCTTCGCAAGCCGGTTGATGAGACAGACATCTGATACGGTGCCTTCACGCGGCCTCTCACGTCCGGTGAATGAACGCCTGAAGAAAATTCATGAGCTCCTCGTCCGCGGCTGGGCAAGGTGAACTGAAATATGGTGCCGCGAGGTTCATTCGCCTCTGCCCACAGCCGGCCCCCATGGGCGTCGATGATAGACCGGCAAATCGACAGCCCCATCCCCATGCCGCTGGACTTCGTGGTGTAAAATGCATCGAACACGCGCTCGAGATGCGACGGATCGATGCCCGGCCCGGAATCGCGCACTGCCACAAGGACACCTGTGCGGTCTTGCTCGGTGCTGATCAATAGCTCTCGCGGCGCTGCCTCAACCGAGCCCATTGCTTCGACCGCGTTCAGGAGCAGGTTCAGGACCACCTGCTGCAATTGAACGCGATCGCCGTGAATGGGAAATAATCCCTCAGAAAGCCGGGTCTGGACCCAGACGCCATTTTTGATGATTGCGCTTCGGCCCAATACAATTACCTCGTTGATCGCCTCGTTAAGATCAAATTGCTCCTTTCGCGGAGGCGCCTTCTTCATGTGATCACGGATCCGGTCGATGATGTCTCCGGCGCGATCGGTATCGCCCACAACGCAGCCGAGTGCCTCCCTGACCTCGCCCAAGTCCGGCGGCTGCATGTCCAGAAAATTCTGGGCCGCACGGGCGTTGTTGCGGGCGCTGGCGATCGGTTGCGTGATTTCGTGAGACAGCGAGGCGGCCAATTCTCCCATCATGCTCACGCGGTTCATGTGGGCGAAATCCGATTGCATCTGCTCCAATTGCGCCAGCGCTCGTGTGCGATCCTCAATGTCCGTCAGTAGAACGTACCAGCGCGCGATGCGCCCGGAGTCATCGCGAATTGGGACGCCGCGGTTGTCAAACCACCGATATTCGCCGTCGAAGCGCCGCAGGCGTAGTTCGATGCTGGAAGGGAATCCCGGAGGCCATCGCTCTCTTAAAAAGTTCAACAACACGGGGAAGGTCTTCAGGATGCACCGCATCGTTTGTTCCCCAGTTCTTTATCCATTCCAGCGATCGGCCAAAATACTCGAGGAGTTGGCGATTGGCGGTTTCGAGTTCACCGTTCGGGGCCAAGACCGAAACCAGACCGGCTATCCCGTCAATTGCTGAACGTGCACTTCGTTCGCTTTCACGCAGCGCCTCCTGCGCGCGCATGATTGCTGTCACGTCTGTACCGGTACCTCGATAGCCACGGAATTCTCCGTTGGCGTCAAACACCGGCTTGCCGCTGGCCCTCACGTACATCGGAGAGCCGTTGCCGCCCATCCCGCGATATACGAAGTCGCGGAACGGTTTGCGTGAATCGAGGTTGCCTGAACAAGCCGCCACTTCTCCGGTTCCGTTTCAAGGTCGAGGGCGTGATCCCAGCACGCCGTGCCGATCTCGATCGGCCGGCGTCCGAACCAAACGCATTCTCGGTCAGCAGCGTGAATTTGTAGTCCGGACCGATCTCCCAAAACCAATCGGAGGCGGTTTCGGCGTAGTCGCGGAACTTCGCCTCGCTCTCCCGCAATGCTTGCTCGGCCCGCTTGCGCTCCGTCACGTCGATGCCCGTGACGACAATCTCTGAGAAGCTCTCCGCTTGCCGAGAGAACACAGGATGGTTAATTGCTTCGATGTGTTTGACGCGTTCCATCGGGCAAGTATGATTCTGAACTCGCTCGTATAGCTCTCTTTTCGCGCAGCGCCGCGCTCGATGTCTTCGTTCACCCTGTCGCGGTCGTCTGGATGGATCCGTTGCCATCACCGCTGCGCGGCTCGGAATGCCCTGCAGCGGATCAAACCCCCAGATGCGGTAAGCACTCCTCCGACCAATAGAGAATTTCCGTCTCGGTTGTAGGCCGCAGGAACCGGTGTGGCTCAGCCTCTGTGCTTCCGCCAGATAGGCTTCGCTGCTGGCGTAGGCCGGTCTTCGGCCTTCTTGGCTTCATCGATGTCAACAGACAGGCCGTACCACTGGACGATCCGCCCGTTCGGTCGCGCAGCGGCTCAGCCGCGAGCATGGTGCCAACGATACTCGCCGTCCGCCCGGCGCAGACGGTGCACAGCCTTGGTACGAAGTTCCGGTCTGAATTGCGTGGTAGAAGGCCTTTTGCAGTTTCTGGAACGTCGTCCGGGTGTAGAATGCTCCGCCAACCACGATGCTTGAAAGTCCTCAAATGGCTTGCCGAAATAGTCCAAAAGGCGCTGATTGACATGGGTCGGCTCGCCGTCGGCGGCCGATGACCAGACGTGAGGCCTGGTACCGTTTCGATGATTTGACGGAGCTTGTATTCGCTTTCCCGCAGGGCTTCCTCGGCGCGCTTGAGCTCTTCAATATCCAGATTCACCCCAATCCACAGCAGTAGGGTTCCATCGCTTGCCCGGAGCGGTTCGGCGCGAGTGAGGAACCAGCGGTAGTCTCCTTGAGCGTCACGGACTCGATAACTATGCTCACCGCCCTCGCCCGTGCGCAGACAGTTTGACCAGTATTTGCGTGCTTCTTCGCGGTCGTCCGGATGCAACAACGGGATCCATGTGCGTCCCACTGTGCGCCAATGTCGATGCCGAAACGCAGGGGATGATCTTTCGAACACCAAGGTAATCCGCTAGTTCGTTTATTCACGAAGGTGAGGCTGCCGGACGGAGTCGCGTACCAGGTATACGCCGGAAGCACATTTAGAATGGCTTGCACCTGTGCCATGAATCCGGGCTGTACTTCGGCCTTCTTGCCTTCAGAGCCGTCAGCCGTTGACCAGATGAGGCCCGGTTCCGTTTCGAAGATTTGACGGAGCTTGTATTCGCTTTCCCGCAATGCCTGCTCGGCCCGCTTGCGTTCCACGTTCTCGATCCGCAACGCTTTGTTAGTGACTTCCACCTTTGGTTGGCGTCGCGCAGCGTCTCACAAGTCCTCATATGATCACGCGTTGTTCGACCCGAACTCTCGTTACCAGGAAGTTGATGACGAGCGAGGTAATCACAAACGCGGATATTGTGATGAGGTCTTGTGGGTAATCGACGCGGAAGCTGTAGATCGGAGGAGCGAAAAAATAACTCAGGCAACAGACGCCAATGAAAGAAAGAACGATCAAGGAAGAGAGGTTACTTACAAGGGACAACAGGACAAGTACGACCAAATAGGTGAACGCCGCTGCGACCAGGGGCACGTCCAGCCAAAAATACAGGCCGGTCACTGTCGCGAGCGAAACAAGGCCGAGCAAGAGGTATCCTGCTTCGTGCAATAATGCTGTGTGCCTTTGGCGCGCTTCCATTTGATGAAATGACCGATTTGACTGCTACTCGACAGCGGAGGGACGTCCTCGTGGTCGCGCCCGAGCCACGTCAGCTCTGGTATCCGCGTTTGACACAGATCACTCCCACGTCTGATCTGATGGCATGATCATCCCTCGAATGGTCAATCCAGAGCCGCCGTCCGAAATGCGACCTGAAACCAGATCGTCGCAAGATACCGTGTCCCGCTGCTTGACGACGAAACGCTCATCATAGTGCTCTCCTTCGCATGGTCGGAGCGGAGCACAACCGTGAGGCCTCGTCCGATGATGTGAGTATCCCACGATCATCGTGCTCTTCTCCCTCTGAGGGGGCTTGATCCGGTCCGGAGGCTTTTGCTTTTCGGTGGAATTTTGGGCTGTGGCGCCTTTTAGAGACGAAGTCGCAGCCCACCTCGCCCAAATCTGGGCAATGGGTTACGTCGGGGATCGGTAATTTGGCGCGCACTTTGCTAAATAGACAGAAGGCGAAAAACAGCTCTCCGTCAGTTGCCTTTGGCGATCGTGGGCCCTTCAGTGTGAGTACCATGGACACCGCCTCGACAAATACCCTTGTTTGGCGTGTCCGCGGGTGTCTCGACGAGTCTGCGGCGCTTCGCGCTCGTCGCGACAGTGCGTTTCGCCACGGCCGGAAACTGGACCGGCGCGCCGTCGCGAGGGAGCGCGTCCATAGTAAACCAGGGTGACGGTCGATGGGACTTCTCGGAGCGATCTGCAAGCTCGCTCGATACTGTCGCGGGGCACGCTGAACACGTTTATTCGGTTGCCGAGGGGCGACGCCTCCGCCGGGGATAGAAGCGGTATCAAGCTCCTGGCAAAGATCAGCGAACAAATACGGCGTCGATCCAGTCGACAGCACAGGCGCCACGCATCCTCACGCCTGGCGAGCTGAAGACATTTTCGCGGACCGCTGGATGAGCTCATCTTCAGCGCCCAAGAGGAGCTCGATCAATTATACAAGGTGGTTCGGGAGGCCGGATATACCGTCCTGCTCTGTGATAGCTCGGGCGTCGCAGTCGAGCATCGCGGTGACGATGCGCAGGCAAGCCGCTTCGAATATTGGGGAACTTGGCTCGGCGGCGTGTGGTCCGAGGAGGTGGAGGGCACGAACGGCATCGGCACCTGCATCGTCGAAGAGCGACCCGTCACCGTTCACAGAAGCCAGCATTTTAGGTCGCGACACATAGACCTGAGCTGCTCCGGCGCGCCGGTGTTCGGCGTCGACGGAAGACTGATAGCAGTCTTGGACGTATCTGCCATCGATCCCGAGCTCTCGGAACGAGCGCACGCGCTGACTGGCGCCCTTACAGTAAGATCGGCGCGCGCCATAGAAGAGCGATTTTTTCGAGAGCAGTTCCGTCGAGAGTGGATCGTCGCGGTAGCGCCGCCGGAGGGCGGCGTTCCAGGCATGCTGCTGGCGATTGACGGCAACCAACGCATCGTCGGCGCAAACCGGGTCGCGCGCACGTCCCTCTTGCTCGATGATCGCGGGCTGCGGGCCGGTATCAGCTTGTGGTCGATCTTCGAACGAGACCTCGACCTCTTCCGGCGCAAGGACCGGACCGATATCTCCGACGCGATTGCTGGTCGCCGGCAGCAACGACAGCCGCCCCGCGCTTGTGACTCCACCCGATCACACTACGAGCGCCTCGAGCAATCCAACGAACTGCAATCTGCATACGCGCCCGCGCCTGGATTCGATCGGCAATCTTCTGAAGCTGCGCGCCAGCACCGCAGGCACACGGCGGACTGTCGGCCGGCGCGATGCGTCGGGTACGGGAATACGTGGACGTGCATTTGGGCGAAAGTATCGATCTGTCGATGCTGGCTGCAGTCGCCGGACTATCGGTGCATCATTTTGCGCGACAGTTTAAGCAATCCGCCGGTGTCACGCCGCACCGCTACCTCACGCAAAAGCGAGTCGAACGCGCCCAGGAGATGTTGGCTCAGACGGATCTCTCGTTAGCGGAAATTGCGTTCATGCCGCAGGCTTTTCCGACCAAGGCCATCTAGCGCGTCATTTCCGTCATATGCTCGGTACTACGCCTCGCGAGTTTCGGTGGTCGAACGCTGAAACAAACGGCTTTTGCAAGACACCTCGGGACGGCAATAAGCTGACGCTCGATTGGTATGCACGGCCTGTGTTCCAGTTATGGCCAGCGGGCAAATCAGTTCAAGCTTTCTACGCTCTGCCTGATGAATTCGCCACCCTTCGCCCGGCTTGCCGCGCCCGAACGCTCGTCTGTTCGAGGATTCGTCTCGCCAAAATGAGATCGGGCGTTGCGAGACCTTCGGTAAATCGACGGTAAATGGGTCCAATGAGATCATGGGCCCTCTGCATTTGACCTCAATCAATCCAGAGTCGCGCGAGTTCCAGTCCCTGCCACGCAACTCGAACGAAAGCGCAGATTGTTGCCCTGCCAGCGCCATCGCCTTCTCGAAACACCCTTGAGCCGACCTAATCTGTTCGACTTCGCCGCACACAAGCGCCATGCCTTTCGCCAAAAAGAGCGCCGGAAGGTGAAGAGGCCTCTTCAAGTTAAGCTGCGTTGCGATCCGAACCGTCGATGAGAGCCAACGCTTCCGCGCCATCGCTTTGTTTTGCCAGACTAACCGCCAATTCGGAGACAAAATCTGTTACAAGCATTTCGTATCGCAGAACCCGTAGCTTCTCCAAACTATCTTGCAGATGCCGTATTCCATCCGTTGTCTGCGCCCACGCAGATCAAATGCCGTCCCCTGAGTCCCGTAGCGACTGCGCGAAATGGCTCCAACGAATACTTCTCCGCGGTGAGCTCAAGCTCCGAGAGGTCCCGCTCGACCTTTCCCAAATGCGCCGATCCAGAAGTAGAACGGCATCGTCAGAATAAAGGCTCGACACAGGGCGATCGGATGGTCCGATCTCTCAGCTTCCTCTATGGTTCTTTCAGCATAACCGGCGGCCCTATCGAGATTGCCAGCGAACCAATGCGATCGGGTAAGGTTGAATAGCGATGTGGTGCGGAGATCAAACAGGTGCTGAGTTGCGTTGAACCGTCGGGAAGCCGGCGACCTGTGCAGGGCCCGTTCGAGGTGTTTTGGCGCGCGGACGTGGTCTGCAAGCATATAGTACGCTGCTCCCAGCATCGAATCCGCGAGGGCTGCATCTTCCGGGCTTCCTGTCTTCTTCGCGACAGACTCGGCGCGTAGCGCAACTTCAAGGCTACCGGCTCGCGTCGATCGTACGATGAAGATACATCGATAGCCCGCTGAGGAGACGCAATTGTAGGTAGGCATCCTCATGCCGCTCTGCGAACGTCAACGCCGTATTGAAGGCATCGCGAACCCTTTCGCTGTTCCCGGCGGTGAACATTAGCGACAACGCAAGCGAAGCGTGGATTTCCATCTGGTCCCGCGGGTCGCAGTCCGCAGCCATCCGATCGATCGCTCTCTCCATCCAATCTCGGCACTCCACAAAAAGCGACTTAGCCAGAAACAACTGCGAGGCCACCGCCGCCATTCCGTATGGCCACGCCATCGCTTCCATCAGGACCAAAGCTCCATTCAAGCGCGGCACGGATATCTCCAAGATAGTGCTGTATGGCGTCTGCCAGAGATCGTCCGGGCACCAGATCGAAAAAGATTGCCCCCGTTGTTTTCCAACAATTGACTCGAAATGGCTGCAGTGGCGCGCCGCTATGGAATTATGTTCGGCGCTCGCGGCGAGCTTCTCCAAGGCATAGGAGCGCGTCGTATCGAGCAATCGGTAAAGCATCCCCCGGTAGCTGGGCCACACGACTATGAGCGATTTGTTGACAAGATTTTCTACCGCGCCCTCGATCTCAGACTGGTCAATTCCGCCTTCCTCTCGCCACGGCGAGCGCGGCCTCCAGTGTGAAGGGCCCGATGAAGATCGCGACGCGTCGCAGCACAACTCGTTCAACCTCGGAAAGGTGATCATGGCTCCAGTCCAGCGTCGCCTTGAGCGTCTGATGCCGCGGATTGGCGGTTCGACGACCGAACTTCAGGTGCTCGAGGTGCGAACCCAGCTTTGCCTCAGTGTTCCTGACGCCGAAGACAGCGGCTCTTCCGGCGGCGAGTTCGATTGCGAGGGCAATCCCGTCGAGCCTTGCGGCAGATTTCGGCGACAATAGGGGCTTCGTCATCACTGAGTGAAAACTCGCCGCGGCGAGCACTGACGCGCTCGGCGAACAACCGTACGGCCGGATAGGCAATCACCTCTGACGCAGTCAGCCCTGGCTGCTCCGGCGGGCAATCCAGTGGGCAAAGACGAAGTACGCGTTCACCCGGGACGTGCAATGCCTCCCTGCTGGTCGCCGAGTATGCTAGATGTCGGGGGTATTTTGAAAAATATAGTCGGCGATCTCCGCGGTTTTCTCGATGAGATGCTCGCAACTATCGAGAATGATAAGCACCCTGCGAGAGCGCAGAAAATTCAGCAACGCCTCCTTTGGATCGACCAACTGCAAGTCGAGCCCTACCGCGGAAGCGATGGCGCCGATGAGATGCTCGTTGTCGCTTACGGTTGAAAGATCGACAAAGAATGCCGCGCCGGCAGAAGTCCGCCAGCGCCCCGTGTCCGACTGCCAGGGCAACCGTCGTCTTGCCCATACCGCCAGCCCCCAGAATTGTAATCAGGCGCTGGTCCGTCTGGAGCCAACCTTGAATCTCACGAACAACATTGTCACGACCGACCATGCGGCCCAGAGCGGGCGGCAGGTTGGACATTCCCGCGGATGCACTACCTCTGTCATGGTCGGCGGGAAGGCGAGCGACCGGCGCGATGAAGCTGTAGCCTTGGCCCTGTATGCTCGCAATGTACTTGTTACCGAACTGACCATCGCCCAGTGCCTTGCGCAGCGCCGACAGAATGGACGCGAAGACTGCCTTCCTCGACCGTTACGTCAGGCCATGCCTTCGCGATCAGTTCGGCTTTTCCGACAACCTCACCGCGCGTTTTCGAGAAGCGCAATCAGGATGTCGTAAGCTCTGCCACCAAGTGGAATGACCTCGGTTCGCCTTCCTGAGGGAGCGCTCGGCGACATTGAGCTCGAACGGGCCAAAACCTGAGCCGGATTGCACTGGGTGAGCCAATTTGTTGAGATCGACATGAGTTATTCCGCCAAGATCCTCGACGATTCGGTCGGTTCGCCGTTCGTCGTCGGTCTTGTGCAAATACACTCCCAGCCCATCAGAGTGTTAGCCGAAACCTCCTCCAGCAACAAGCTGTCAGTGCAACGCGTTGATGTCGCTGTCGGGTCGGTATGAGCCGTTCAACACCTGCTTGGCCAACCGTAGATCGAGAGGTCTCGAAGGCCTTCTCGAAATTTCGCGTGGGTGGTTTGCAGGGTCCGCCACGCGGCCTCCTTTCGGCCCGTCGAATTTTCGGCAACCGCAAGGCTGGTCGCAGCCCTGAGCGCCCACGACAAGCTCGCTTGCTCGGTCGACAACTCGAGGGCGCGGATAAAATACTCCCTGCAAACCGCCAGCCCTTCGTTATTGCCCAAGGCCAGTTCGCCCCTGATGCGGAGCAATTCCGGAGCGTACCATTGGCGTTCATCAAGGTTGATCTTCGCAGCTTCGAAGATATCGAGCGCCTGCCGCGGCCGGCCGGCGGCGGCCGTGCATCTCGCGAGTTCTGCCTGCAATGATCCAATTGAAAACCCCGTAGCGCGCCGCCGACAGCTTCTCCAGACCGGAATAGAGTGTCGCAGCCGCTTTCAGCGTGCCCGCGCCTGGCGCCTGCAGAGGGCCTGCATGGCGAGGCCGAACCCGTGATAGCTTTCAACGGCGTATTTTCCGGCGTGTTCAACAAGCTCGTTGGCAAGCGCTTCGGTCTCATCATCATCCGGGTTTGTCAGGTACATGTTGAAGCTCGCCCAGGTCAGCGCCACACACAGTGGCACGGTGTGATCGAGTTGGCGTGCTTCGGCGATCGACATTCGATTGAGCCGCCGCGCATGGTCGGGAGAGCCGCGCAGCCAAACCAGGTTGGCCAGAACGCCCAGAGCATCGGCCTTACGGTCGTAGCCAAATCGCTTGATAAGAGACTGTCGCGAGGCTTCGTCGTCGCGGTGCAGTGATAGTTCGAGACAGCCTTCGGCCTCCAGTATCCGCCCTGAGTGGTGGTAGGTGACTCCGCGCATGTAGTTGGCCATTGCGATGGCGCCGCGATCGCCGCTCCGCTCTGCGACATCACCGCAGCGGTCGGCCAGTCCGATCGCCTCCGGATAGTTTGGGATGCGAATCTGGTGCGCCCAGAGAACAAGCAGGGAGACCAGCTGATGTTCGGTATCCTTGAGGCCCTCGGCAAGAAGGCGCGCTTTGGCCCAGGTCGCGTAGGACTCATCGGTCATGCCACCCGTGAACATCATGCAACTCGCGAGCGCCGACTGAATGACCATCTCTTGCCGTGTGCCCGAATTGACGTCGTCGAGGCGACTTATGGCCGTTCTCATCCACTCCCGGCATTCGGTGAGCAGCGACATACCCATCCAGGTGCTTGCCGATGCCGCAGCGAGTTCGATGCCGATTTCCGCATCACCCGCGGCGGAAAACGCCCAGTTCAGGGCGGCTCTGAGATTGTCGACCTCGATCCCGAGCGCCTTGGGCCAGCCCGATCCATCCATCGCGGCGCCCTGTCTGAACAAGTCGCTGAAGTAAAGGGCGTGACGGCGGTGAAAAACGTTCTGCTCATCGCTCTCGGCCAGTCGCTGCAACGGCAAAGGCGCGAGTGGTATCGAGCAACCGCAGCCGCGACTCCTGTCCATGAGGCGGCAATCATCGATTTCGACCGAAGCTCCCAAACGCAATCCGATACATCTTGCTTCATCCACCTTGTCATCCGCGACAACTGCGATCGCCGCCTCGAACGTAAATCCGCCGGCAGAAAACGCCGAGCCGGCTCAATACGCGCTTCTCTGCGTCATCGAGCAGGCCATAGCTCCATTCAAGCGTGGCATTTAGGGTCTGGTGCCTCGGCTGCGGCGGTCCTGACGCCCCGCCCATGACAGATTCAGGTGGCTCGTCAAGCAGGCTTGCAGTCTTGCTAAGACCATAAACTGTCGACCCTGCAGGCCGCGAGTTCGATCGCCAGGGCGATACCATCCAGACGCCGGCAGATTCCGGCTGCAATCGGCGCATCAGCGTCGGCCAGCTCGAACTGACCTCGCACGGCCCGCACGCGATCGACCAACAGTTGAACGGCTGGATATTGCGAGCGCATCGCGATGCCGATAAGTCGCCTGATCGTCCGGAGGACATGCAAGCGCGCAGAGTTCGTGGACATGTCTCACCTTCGACACGCAGCGCTTCCCGGCTGGTCGCGAGCAGATGCAATGTTGGCACACGGCAAAACAGCTTCTTCTGCGCAGAGCGGATGCTCCATCGATCAAGATGTTCGCAACAGTCGAGGACGATGCAGCGTCGGCAGCTTCCTGCAAACGATCGATCAGGGCTGGCACGACATCGTTTGTTTGTATCGCCAGTGCCGAGTGATGCTCGCCACGGCTGGCGCAACGAGCGAAGCGTCGCCGAGAGCGCTCAGGTCGACGAAGCGAATCCGGCTCGTTGAAGATGGAGCGCATCTCATGGGCAACTGCCACCGCAACCGGTGGTCTTGCCGATACCGCCGGGACCGACGATCGTCACGAAACTTCTGCGCGGCCAGCTTCATCTGGATCGTGGCCGATGGCGTCGCTTTCGACCAACCATGCGCATCAAACGCGCGGGCAGTCGGGACCTCGAAGGTGGAGTCGAGTCCCCGACGTCGCCGCGGAAAGTGACGTTACCGGTACGACGAAGCTGTACCCGCGGCCGGGTACGTTCGCGATGTATCGCCTGCCGGGATCGCTTTGAGCCAGCGCTTTCCGCAGCGCCGAGATGTGCACGCGGAGGCTGACTTCGTTCAGCTCCTCGCTTTGGCCAAACGCGCTCGATCAAGGTTCTTCTGCTGACGACCTTGTTCGCTTGCTCCACCAGGACGATGAGGAGATCCATCGCGCGCGCGCCGAGCGGCACGACCTTTGTGCCATTGGTCAGAAGTCTGTTTCCGATCGACAGTTCGAAAGGGCCGAAGCTCAGCACTTTGCCGCGTTCTGACCGCTCATGGGATGTTCTCGTCCGCGCTGGTTCTTGAAGTGACCTCGCCAGGGATTCCGCGCTCGCGTCGCCAGCTGGCCGGACTTTGACCAAAGGCCTGTCTGAAGAGCCTGCATAGATGTGCTTGATCCGAAAAGCCTACGCTCAAGGCTATTTCGCTCAGTGATGCCGCACTGGTCATCATCAGGTGGCAGGCTCTCTCCAGACGCCTTCTCACCACGTAGGCATGTGGCGATTCGCCAACAGCCAGCTTGAACTTCCGAGAGAAGTGCGCCGGGCTTCGACGCGCGACCGCACTGAGATCCCGGATGTGAATGGTGCGGTGTAAATTGCTGTCAATGTAAGCTCGCACGCGAGCGATCTGCCAAGCCGCCAGACCGCCCCTTGTGGAGCCGTTAGCGCCCGAACAGCGCTCGATCTCCGCTTGCAGGATGTGCGATGCTGTGACCAGCGACGCCTTGGCCGCCTCCCGATCGCGCTCTAACTCGCGCCTTGCAGTTTCAAGCAGCTTGGCCACGCTGTTCGCAACCAGGTGGAACTGCTGATCGGCTGCAGAGGAAGACTCTGCGGCGGTGGTTTGAAGTCCTTCCATCGATCACTCCCTCGACGAACCATCCGAGACTTCGGATCGGCGAGAGAGTGCAAGCGAGGCGCCTCTTGGCTCGTTAATCAGCGTTATGGAAGGTTAATGTTGCCCCGCACCACGAAACGACTTTAACGTAGTATATCAATATCTTACGTCCTGCTAACCTGAATCGCAACACTATTCAGCGCTCAGGCTGAAACGCGAGACACTTTCCTCACCTATCGCAAGAACATCTCCGCGCCGAGGGTCTCCGCGCGACGGGGGTGCCGCGGAGACCCTCTCGGCGAAGCGAGGGGACTGTACGCTTCGCCGTTACGGCAGGAGTGTTTTCAGTCACCTACGAGCCATGGTCCTCGAGGATCTTCAGATCGCTAACTGAGTAAGAAAGTGAGTAACGGAACCCGGACTCGATCCTGTTCGGCGCGAGCGCGTGGAGTTCTTCGCCATTCGCTTCCGGAAAATTAAGCTCGCCCTTCCCGATCCATGCGCCGGCAACGGTGAGATTGTCGGTGATCGACATCGCCAGCTCGTTGACCGCAGGCTTGTCCTGGTATCCGGCCGCCAGTCTCGGGAAGTATCGCAACAAGACCGTGGGTCGGCTGAGGAGAGACAGTCCGTTTTCGACCGGCTTGTGCAAGGTGACGCAGGCTTCCGCAAGACGCTGGCCATGCGCGGAGAGGCTCGCGCCAAATCGGCTGCCGGACGCAACCGGCGCCGCGGCGGGGCCTGCGGCCGCAAAGGAGCGCGTCTGAAAAATGCTGCCCATTTTCTTTGGAAACCCCTGCGTCCAACCGCACGCAAGCGCAGCGTCATTGTCGACATAAATGTACGGACACCACATGACCGGCACGTCGCGATACATTGCGTCGACCAAAATAAACGCCTCGCGGTATTGATAACGAGCCGGATCGAGATATTCGTCGTCCTGGGCCGTGAATTGCCAATCCAGAAACATCATGACGGCGCGACCGTTTGACTTCGGATCTCGGGAAAGACCATTCGGCAATGTCGCTGCCGTCGCGTCGGGGTCCGTCCAGAACTCGACTCCAACAGCATCGCCGGCATAGTGCCAGGGTGGTGGCGGAGTTAGAGCGGCCTGGCCGAATGGCGATTTCGGAACTGTAAAGCCCTTCAGCATTCCCGTGTCCTGATGCATCTACTCTTCGGCACAGAGGCTACCGAAACCAGCCACAATTGATTTGATTGAAGTGCGTCGACTTGTTTATTCCTGCCGCAATCCAGAACGCGCTTGTTGGGATCAGCCGCGATTGCTAGGCGGTCAGGTCTGCCAGAATCTCGATATCGGTGACGGAATAGGAAAACGAGAATCGATATCCGCGTCCCACCTTCAGCGGCCCCAGCACTTCCAGCTCTTCGCCATAGGCTTCGGGAAAATTGAGCTCCCCCTCGCCGATCCAGATGTTTGTGATCAGGAGGTGGTCCGAGACGCATCGAACGAGTTCATCCACGGCTGGCTTGTCGTGCATGCCCGCGGAGAGCCGCGGAAAATATCGCCGTCCCACAATCCGGCGATCGAGCAGGCCGACAAGACGCTCTGGCTTTTTCGCGCAAGGTGACACGGGCTTGCACCAGCAAACGGCCGTGAGCGGACATGCAGGCCGAGAATCTGCCATCATGCACGAGTGGCGCCGAAGCTACGCTCGCAGCGGCAAAAGTGCGGGTCTGGTGTACAGTACCGAACTTTCTCGGATAGCCTTGAATCCAGCCTCTCATCAACGCAGCGTCGTTGTCGACATAGCAATATGGACACCACGCTATTCGTGATCCCCTTCCACATCGCGTCGAGGAGGACGCTGAACCCGCGACACTGATATCTGGCAGGATCGAGATACTCGTTGTTCTGCGCGGTGAACTGGTAGTCTGTGAAGAGTGCAACAGAGTGGCCTGGACATTTCTTATCAAGCTCGACACCCGTCGGAAGGGTATGGACTGATACATCGGGATCATTCCAAAACTCCACCGCCAGGACGTCACCTGCGAAATGCCAGGGTGGCGACGGGACCAATGCAGCAGCGCCCAGAGGGGACCGAGGGGCAGTGAATCCTTTCAGCATTTCCTCGTCCCCACCACCAGTGGCGTATCGGCCGTGCATTATTTCAACATGAAACGTTAGCGTTGGTGCTGTTCCCAGACGCTTGGACAGACGTGCGATGACTTGGTGGTTTGTGCGCACCCGATGCTGATCTCGACCGGACCGAACGGCCTCGCATCCTGCTCGATGCGCCGCACTCCCATTTCGAGGAAGCGGAGGGACTGCAGCGGGGTCGAAAGCTACAAAGGCTGACGTTTCGCTACAAGCACGCAGCTCCGGCAAGAGTGTATTCGTATCCGCTCTGATGAGTATCGACTTCGATTACGGATGGCAGGTCCTCTGATGAACATAGAAAGCCGGAACAAATGGATGCTGCTTCGGCCGACGCCTTTGGCACAGTGGCGCGTGTCGCTGGCCTTGCTGTCCGCGACGGCCTCGCCCGTTCCCTCCTTCTCACAAGGAACACCGGAACAACGCCTGGCGTGCACGCCCGACGTGCTCAGACTTTGCAGTGCATTCATCCCCAATGCAGATGAGATAACGATTTGTCTCAGAGAGAAGAACGCCGAGCTCAGCGATGCATGCAAGACGGCGTTCGAGGCGGGAATGAAGCAGCTGCCCAACGCGTGGCGACGGCACTCAGAGCTCGCAACACGCACCGCAAGATAAGGGATCGGTGAGATGTCAGTTCACAGAATGAGGTTTGTGCTGGTGAACGACATGGCCCCGCGCAACCCTTCTGCCTGCGCGGCGTGTTCGCGACCGCTGGAACGAGGCTACCTACGCGATCTTTCCACCTCGAAGACGCTATTGCGGGATCGAGTGCTACCCCATGGATGGTGGTGAGTGATTCGTCGGATCGGTCGCATTCGAACTGGCCATCGCTTGGCCGAAGCTGACCGGTTGACGTCGCGTCAGCACTGTTCGACAGCGCGTGGAGCGACCATCGCGGCTGATGCTTGAGACGCATTCCATCTGACTCTGTCTCTGATCTGAAAGGTCGGCGCGCCACAGGGCGACGCCGACAGCGCTGTTCCAGCTTTACAGGCTAGTGACAGCATGTACAGTAAGAACAATCGGAGGCTCGCGAGGCAATTGGTAGCCCACGTTTGCGCCCGCCCCGCCATTATCGTCGACCTTTGCGACGCGGCAGCGTTTATTGACGTGCACGGCGACCGCACCCGGCTATGGGTCGTCGCGGAGACCGCCGTCAGGTGCGCCGATCACCCCTCCTAATCGACCAAGCCACCAAGACTCTCGAAACGCGCCGCGCAGGGAAGGCATGCTTGATTAGCAGCCGGTATCCCTGCGACGCTCTTCAGTGCTGCATCCTGCATGCTCATCGGCGCGCCCGACGGCATCATCATGTTCGCGTTCATATCTGCCATGATCCACATTGTGCCGGCGACCACGACGAATACGATGAGACACGCCAAAGGCGAGCGCGAGTACGTTGTTGGTGCTTTCCGGCCCGCTGGTGATGTGCAGGAAAAACACCAGGTGAATGCCCATCTGGGCAATGGCGAGGACAGCGAGGCCGAGGAATACGCCGCCTGGCCAGAGCAGCGTCGTGTTTGCGGCCCAGAACGACGTGGCCGTGAGAAGAACCGCCACAAATAGGCCGATCGTGTAGACGAGAAACTCGGATGGAGTCCGATGCGTCGCATCTCGCGGCTCGGCCTGTCTCCGGGCGCGCGTTCGTGTCGAGCTTCGGTCATGGACTCACTCCCATCAGATAAACCACCGTGAATACGCCGACCCAAACGATGTCGAGCGCGTGCCAGAACAAGGAGAAGCAGAGCAGGCGACGCTGCACTCGTCGCAGCGAGATCCGAATACCGCCACCTGCACCATCATCACGATCAGCCAGATCAGTCCGAGCGCGACGTGCAGCCCGTGGCATCCGACAAGCGTGAAGAATGCGGACAGAAAAGCGCTCCGCTGCGGCGTCGCGCCGATGGCGATCATGCTGGAGAACTCGCGGATCTCGAGACTGAGAAACGTGGCTCCGAGTGCGAAATGTGATCAGGGCCCCCAGATAAGTCCCGAGACGGCGTCGTGAGTTGACAGCCAGTGACATCAATCCGCAGGTGTAGCTCGAAACGAGAAGGCAAGCAGTTTCGATCGCGACCGTAGCCTGATTGAACAGCTGGGCGCCGGTCGGACCGCCAGCCGTGGAGCGCACGAGGACCGCGTAGCTCGCGAACAGCGCGGCAAACATGACGATGTCACTCAGCAGGAAGATCCAGAAGCCATAGGCGACCACGATCCGCTTTGGAGCAGGTCCCGCTTCACTCGCACTTGGCAGTGCGTCTTGCGGGATCGCTGATCAATTGCGACGGCGAGTTCATTGCAGCTCC
>ERZ1370068.3166-contig-2286_pt1 | contig 18420 bp, 32 predicted proteins | sample MGYA00561227_ERZ1370068 | MGnify/ENA primary metagenome ERZ1370068 (study PRJEB38410, sample SAMEA6850437) | metagenome | study: Metagenomic assessment of the ecological functions of the soil: analysis of the soil microbiota associated with the...
TTGTACTTCGTTCAGTTACGTATTGCTGTTTTGAGCGGGAAAATCCTCCGCATTCACGCCCGCAAATCTAAGTCCGACGGACTGCTCCTGCCTTCCCCGGTGAGGCCAATGAGATAACATAGCATGCTACAGGAAGTTTACGATTTTTAATTCAAATTTACGCGGATGCGCTACCGGTTTGGGCGGAGCGGATGAACCGGGAGCACCACTTTTGGTGGAGCTGGCGGCTCAATCGGAAACATCGTGCGGCTTGCGTTTGACCCGAAAAACCGGCCGGATTTTTCTCTTGCCGGGCCAGATCGAGTAGGGGTGGCAGCAGAAACCCGGCAGCATTGGTTTGCAAATCATGACCCGCCGGGAATGAGCCGGTCTGTTGTCGTCGCCCTCCGCATAGGCGCCAGCGTCCACGCGCAGACCACAGGTGCTAAAAAGACGGTCGGATTGCTTTCGAACCACCGAGCGTTCGACAGGTGCGCTTGGTGCTTCTTCAATCGGCATCCAATGAATGGATTATTGATGACGCCCAATTGCGCTGAGCCGGATTCGCCCGATCGTCTTTTGCAAGAGGTTGATGGCCGCGCTCGGTGAATTGAAAGTTCGGCTGCAAGCACAATACGAACGCCGTCTTCCTGGCGAGGGATCTCGGATTCGAAGCGGCAATCGAAGCCTGAGGTGGCGGCCTGGCAGACGCCGGTTCCCGCACTTGTTTCTGCCCGGATCTGGCGGAGGAGGCGATCGCGGGGCTCGCGGTTTCCTTAAACTCGGAGGTTGGAGATGAAACTGCTTCTTTCGCCAATGTGCCTGAGCCATCGAAGGCCCAAGGATCAACTGAAATCAAAGATACTAAATCAATGTCACGGAAACGGATTTTTCGTCTCAGTGTTCTGGCTGTCGCCGCAAGTGTGCTTTCCGCCTTGCTCAGTGGACGAAGCTCGGGTCCGCCTCGGCCGCGAAATTCGTTGCGCTCTTGGTCGCCTTACTGCGCCCAATACAACATCAAGATTCTTGAGGCGTGATGGACGGACGCGCGATGCTGTAGCCGGTGACCTCGGCGCCGCCGAGCGGGCAGAATGTCAGCCGGGAAAGTTCGAGTACGACGGGCGGCTCTTGCTGGTCACGGGCATCCGGCGCAGGTGCGGTTCGACGGCACTCAGTTCTTCGCATGTCTTCGCCCAGAACGGCTCGCAGTCCGGCGGGCGGGTCCCAGGTGTTGGGCGTAGAGTCGCGTTCACACGATGCGCTGGGCGCATCGCCGAGTTGCCCGCCGTTGCGGCTCATCTATCATCCGAGCATGACCCCGTTGAACAGGTAGTCAGATTCCGTTTTTCAGGGACTTCCGGCGGAAGCATTGCGGGAGCTCGCCGCAGAATCGACCGTGCTCGCGCTCGAGGCGCGAGGAACCCTCATCTCTCAGCACGACGCCGCCGAGCATGTATTTTTTTGATCTCCGGCTCCGTGCAGTCTTGCATTCGTTTTCACGGCGTTGACGATTTGCTGGTGGGCACGATACGCGGGCGAGAAAAATCTGCCCCGGGAATCCGGGCACATTTTCATCATGAACCACATCGTGAACCATCCGGATAAACACGTTGCCGAACGATTTCCAGCTCACGCTCGACACGCATTTCGTCTCGTGCATGTTGCTGAGCCGGAAATATGGCGAGCCGCCGGTCCGCGTCGTCCGAAAATCGCATCCCGAAGAATACGGACACCAGAAGTATTTCGACCGGCTGGGATACATCTATGTCTACGCGAAGCACGTGGATGAAGACGAACAGAACCCGAAGCTGCTGGCGGAGCAGCGGCGGCGGGCGTTTCTGGAGACGGCGGCGCGCTGTCTTCGCGACGGCAAGAACCTCATGATATGTCCAGTTGGAGAACAGTCGAGCATCCCTGCACAGCCGTTAGTCTGCGAATGAGGGCGTTAGTCGTCGGTAAAGCGGAACACCATGCTCTCTCGCAAGGCCATGACTTCAGCACGCAATGCATTGTCAGGCGACCAGTAAGCTCCCGCCCGGATCTCGGCCGGCACCCCGCCTAGTGCGCTTCGGCCATCGCGCCGGCAATGCACGCCAGGGTATCCGCATCACCACCCAGGAGACGGCGTTGCGCGGCATCCTCGAGTCGGTCGATTGAATGCCACGGCAGCAGGACTGGCCAACATGGCAAAGTCACATCAAGCCCCTCAGCGTTGCAAGGCGCTCAAACCCATGGTGCAATCGTAGCCGAAGCGGTCGGATGGCAAGCCGGCTATCTGGTCCTTCCCTGGCCGGCACGGGCTAGGGTATCGCCGCGGCGACCGCTTGGGCACCACCAGTTCCTTCCGGATGGTTGTGAGTAACACATCTGCGCTCTTGGTCGTCTCGCGTAATACAACATCAGATCTTCGAATGCCCAGCCCCTATCGCACCGACCCGCATCGCCGACCCGTTCCCAAAACTGTTGTAGGGCGCTGCGTCTCCGCCCAGAAAAGAGCCAGTTGCGGAACGCCATACCCGGCGTGCGGGTAAGCGGCGCTATCGTCGAATCGAAGTGCCGAAATCCACCCGCGAATCGCGGTAGCGACAGCAACGGTAACCCGGTGTCATCCGTGAACGCCGAATCGGGCACAAAGAGTGGAAAGTCCCTTCGCTTTCGCGGGGGTCACGCCCTCGTGCACTGACCCTATGACGTCGCCAGAAATCGCCCCGATCACGCACTTCCGCGGTTGCTACCGCAGCCACCTTAAGGCATCTGCATGTGGGTTCCACGGAAAACAGAATCTGCCGCACAGAATCCCGGGCCAGAAAATTTCCGCAGGCGAGAAAATCATGCGGAAGCTCGGTTCGTAGGCTCCGTGAAACCCGCAGCCCACTTTTTCCTATTAATTTGTGGCGCATCGTAGCTTCTTCCTGGATTGAGTGTGTTCAATTCTTGCTGTCAATGCGACCGGCAAATTCTTGGTCCACTTCCGGCCGCTGGTTTTCGTAAATGGCCAGCCGCACGCCCATTGGGTCAGCGAAAGGTGTAGCAAGGGCCATTCGGGACCTCGAATGGACCGCTCTCTGCCGTCCAGCCTCGAGCACGCAACGGCAGCGACGGTGCTTTCGAGCCGCTCGACGCGGTATATCAAAATGGGTGTGTCGCCCTGAAGATGATCGGCGCAGCAGAACAATCGGGCCCGGTTGGAGACAAGCGGACGGCAGCGACCCAGGCGCTGAACGCGTGAATCTTCCAAACCAGTTCGCCGCCCAATTGCCCAGTGTAGTAGCGCACGGATGCTTCGATGTCCCTGGCCGGCACGTAGAGATAATCGAGGCGAGAGAAACATGAAGCGGTCTGTAACGTATACGGGCCCCAGAGCGATGCAGCCTAGAGCAAATGGCGAAAAGTTGTGCCTCCCATCTGAGTCCGCTGCAGTCGTATTGATTCGCCGGCGCGCCCGCCTATCTTCATTAGGGAAGCCACGATCCGTGCGCATCGCGCTATGTTCCATTAAGCTCGCTTGGGATTCGACTACTTCGGCATTCGATCCAGGCCGACAATGAGAAGTGCCGCCGCTGCAAGCGACGCCACTGTCCGGACGATGGTTCCAAATTCGTCCAATCGGCGAGAAGTAGCTCGCCCATTGGGCAGCCCGCTCAGGGAGGTCGGTGAAAGCGAAGCCAACGCGCCGTTCATCGGGACGTTATAGACCATCGTCACCAGAAGCAGCCAGGCCAAATAAGCCACCGCCCCCAGGAGTAAGAATACGGCGGAAGGACTCGCTCCATCGACTGAGTGCCGCAAAGATAACCAGGAGACATGCAGCGGGCGTTCCAAGCGAAAGCCTCCAAGAACCAGGAATTTAGTAGCAGCGACATTGATTGACTGCATTGCGGCGATGCCCTCGTTTGCGGAAGTCGAGCCAACGCCTTCATAACAAAGGTCGAGAACGCGAAGAAGACGCCGGCTATCGTTCCGCAGCCCAGCGCCGTGATGAGCGCCAGGATGGAAATCGCAGCTGTTGAATGAGATCATAGAACCTGCGTCAGATCCCGTTGGACGATACGAAGCGGCGGCGTCTCATTCGGCGAAGCAACTGGGCGAGAGCTTGCGCTCGGACCAGACAAGGAACGCGGCGAGCACGAGCGGTGGCTGAACAGGCTGGCCTCCTTGACGATGGTCAAGGCGTCGAAGACGAGACCGCGCGGCGCGTCGAAGACGCGCGTCGTCGCGATCTCGCGGTCGGTGGGAGTAGTGAGTTTCAAGTTCGTTTCGGTGGCGATGTTTTCTGTCATTGTGCCGAAAGTAACCTCTCAACCCTGCTCTGCCGGGATCGACTCCATATAGATGAGCTCCCAGATGTGACCGTCCGGATCCTGAAACCCGTGTCCATACATGAACCCGTGGTCTTGCGGGTCGTTGTAGGTGGTTCCACCAGCGGCGACGGCCTTGCGAACCATTTCATCGACATTTGCTCGACTCTCGCACGACAAGCACACGAGAACTTCTGTGCTCTTCGTTGCATCGCAAATTTCTTTTGGAGTGAACGCCTTGAACTTTTCGTAGGTGAGCAGCATCGCGTAGATGTCGTCGCTCACGACCATGCAAGCGGCCGTTTCGTCTGTAAATTGCGGATTAAAGCCGAAGCCGAGTTCCTTAAAGAAGTCCATGGACTTGCCGAGGTCTTTGACAGGTAGATTAACGAATATTTTGGTGGCCATGTCGGATGTGCGGTTGAATTGGATTTGGTCTTGAGTTGTGGGATTAGAGTCAAATACCGAAATAAATTTCCGAAATGATAGCACCGCCAGCCCTTTCCCAAGCAATTCGCTCAGAATCGCTTGGAGGCGTCCCGGGAGCAATGGCTCGTCTGCGGTGTCATCGGCAGAAGGCCAAGGCAGGGTCTCTGGACATTGGCCTTGCCTCATTCCTGGCAGACACGTGGGTTTTTCAACAGTCTCCTAAGAGGTTAAGAGCGACTCGGATTGGCCGTGGGTGCCGGCGGGTTGGCGTTCGTAACTGTCGTGATGCCGCACCCAGTCCATGGTCCGCTGCTCGTTGCGACCTTTTGGGGTATGGTCGAGGTAATTGTAGGCGCAGATCAGGATGTCACCGGCGCGGGCATAGCCGGAGTAGGTATGGAAGATCTCGCTCGACGCGTTCTTATAAAAGACACTGAAGCCCGGGAGCTCTTCGCATCCGGTGGCGTCCTCCAGTCGCTCGTAGTTGTAATAGACCTCGCCTTTCGCGATCTGGTCCTCGTTGAACGAAACATGGAAGTCGTAGTTGAAGTCGCTTCCGTAGGAGGACACCCACTTGAACTTCCAGTCCATCCGCGTTTTGAAACGCTCGATGTCCCACCATGTCCCGCGGGAAACGGCTACCAGCGTGACGTCGTGGTGGGCGAGGTGCAGATTTGCGGCGTCATGGTGGTCCGCCCAAAAAGGAGCAGCCATCGCAGCCCCTCTTCCCAGCCGGGACCAAGCATGAAATGCTGAACGAACAACTGGCTGCGCCCTCGAAAAGATCGGCCAGCGTTTCCCGGCCATTCGGGCCTTCGAAGACGTGGTTCTTCTTGACGCGGACCCAGGGCAGTTCGCGCCGGCGGGCACTGATCTCATCCCGCAAGCGGGTGAGTTCTTTTTCCTTCTTCAAGAGTTCCTTGCGGGCAATGAGCCATTGCTCGTTGGAAACGACCGCATGAAGTTCGAGGCTTTCGGAAGTCGGGTAAGTGATCATGCTCAGGATTGTTTCGGGATTCAATGATATGAACGAACCAGGGCCGACGTTCAGGACACCTTCCTTGTGGATTATAGAGAGCCGCCCAAATCCCTCAATCGCCGCGCTGACCCTCTACCTCCCGGTCGCGAACATCCCGGTGGGGACGGCGCCGAATATCACTGACATGCTGCCGGGCTTCGAAGCGCCAACCAATTGGGCTGATAACTACGGCACGCGTATGCGCGGGTATATCACGGCACCCTCGACCGGCAGCTACACGTTCTGGATTGCCAGTGGAATAACTATTCCACCCAAAAGTCCCCAGCCATCACTCTCACACAAGGCCAGCAGTATTATGTGGAGGCGTTGCAGAAAGAAGGCGGCGGAGGAGACAACCTCGCGGTGGGCTGGGCTGCCGGGCGAATCGACCTTCGCGCCGAGCGAGGTGATTCCAGGTTCGGTGCTTTCTCTCCCTTCAGTGGGGCGTCAATAAAGCGGCGACCCCGAGCTTCAGTCTGGTCGCCGCCACATATACGAGTGTGCAATCGGTGACGATCATCTCCGCGACGTCTGGAGCGTCAATCCGCTACACCACGGACGCCAGCACACCGACCTCGACGGTGGGCATGGTCTGTCGCACTTCAGTTTCAACTACTCCTGCATGGCGGATGTCGCAAGCACGCTATGTCAACACGTTCGCCCTGTTGGCTGGCGCAGGGGAGATGTCGTCCGCGGATTGCTCTGACCACACCGTGGATTTCGGGATCGTCCGCAAATCGGCCATGGTGCAGCCGCTGAAGTTTCATCCCCTGGGAAAATTTGGAGCAGTCACGCCGAGGTATCCACACCGTGGTTGTGCCGACACCGTTTGATAATCTTCGATGCCGAGTACTGCGTCACGATGCGGGTGGATCTCCGTCGGATTCAAGAATCACGCGGCCATCGGGGACTCCGTCAACGAGGTTCCACGTCATCCTGACGCCGCAGGCCTCAAAAGGCAAAGGCGCCGGGAGCATGTTAAAGCGCCGAGGGTCGATTTTCATTGGTGGCAAAAGAGTACTGGAAATGGGTCGAAGGAGTTTTCCGGATACCAGGGTTCTAACAAGCGCGGGAACTAGCGCCAGGGGTTGTGAGGACCGAAAGGAGGAAAGCTACGGCGGAAACTATTCCACCGTGAAGAGCGCCCAGCGCTTGAGCGCCACATTATCGATACGTCCGAGTGGACGTGTGCAAATCATCGACATGTGATGGAGCCGCATTTTGGTTTGTGAAGATATACGAGCGGGTTCAGCAGACTTGCAACTTTGTGCAGAATAATTTGAACACTCGTGCATGCAAGTTCGAACAATCCGCGCGTAATAGCAGTTCCAAGTTTCAAACGCCCGTGAGCAGATCAGCAACCAACCCAACTAAATTCGATGGCGCTCGGAAGGAATCGGCAGACCTACCCGCAGTCGTGAAGGCGTTTGTCGAATGGGTGCATGAGAAACCAAGCAAAGCCAGGGAAATTGCTGGATCTTCTCAAGCGGGCCGACATGGCAATCGAGGACGCGGAGGAGAGTGCTCGCGCAATTCGCTTCGAGTGCTGGGATTCATCCCGCCCGCCCGTCTATTTCGCGACCGAGAAGAAAGCCTTCGATTGGGTCAAGGAGCAAGGCTGGATCCTGGGAAGCAAATGCTGGAGTTACTGGCCAAACGCTTCCGAGGCGCGCATTACGGTTTACGCATCCGAGGACGACAAGAACTATGGCGATATCTTTGACCATGAAGGGCACCTCATCCGCCCCGTAGTCGCCTTCAGGGCACTACTGAACGCCCGCCCTCTCCCCATCGCGATTCACGATAACGCACAACATAGAGCTCCCAGGATACCGGAATAACGTGCAGATCCAGAATCATCGAGGAGCGGAAAAGGGATACTGGGGTTTGGTCTCACAGTGGGTCGGTCTGTGCCGTCGGCGCTTTCAAAGATTATCTAAAGATCAATTTTTCAAGGGATGTGGCAGATTAGTCGCGAGCGATGCGGGTTGATCTGCGGTCCGGCCGCGGCTATTCTGCAAATCGCTCATCCCTGGATTGAACAGGGCGTGCATAACCATACCAATTTCCGAACAGATATCATGGGCCGGCTCCGTCGCACTCTCGAGAGCACAAACCGGATCGTGTTTGGCCGGGTGTCGGAGTCGAGGAGGCCGAACGAGCGGCGGGATCGTCAACTCTGGCCCCGCTACCTGCTTACTCCGATTGGAAACGAACCCGGTTCTGGCATGGATTCCCGCCGCGACAACGTTGCCGTGACCTGCGCCAACGCGGTCACGCGACTTTCACGCGGCTCTTACTGTGCCGGTGAGCCGATAGTTCACTGGCTCGGGTGGAAGCCTCGCGCTCCCGAGTTGCGTTCTGCGCACGTTCACGGGCGGCCTCGAGCTCCGGCAGATGCTTTTCAGCCCAGCGGCAGATCGCCTCGAGAGGCTCGATGAGACTTCGTCCGAGCGGTGTGAGCGAATACTCGACCATTGGTGGGACCACCGGGATAAATCTTCCGGTTTACAATCCCGTCGTTCTCGAGACTGCGGAGCGTCTGAGTGAGCATCTTCTGGGAAATCCCGGAAATCTGTCGCCGCAATTCATTGTGGCGCTTCGTGCCGCTCGATAGGACGTGGATAATCAGTGCCGTCCACTTGTCCGCGATCCGCTCTGAGCACCTTCCGGGAGTCGCATTCGGGATTCATCACGGAGGGCCCGGAGCCAGTTCTTTCTTGAGCGGTCACTGTGATAGGTACCATAAGGTACGCTATAGCACTTGAAAGTGGGTAATTGACGATGGGGCAAGTTAAGCCGATTATGGTGCCGGCGAAAGGAAAAACAGTGAAAATACGAAAAGCATTCCAAGGGCTGAGGCCCCATGATCTCCGGCCAGTGCTGCACAATCGGGTAAACACCTTGCGCGGCTCGCAAACACCCGCATCCTCGGACGACGTGCTGCTCGACAGCTATTCGAACGCGGTTATGGGAGCAGTCGAAAAGGTGGGTCCTGCGGTGGTGAACATTGAAGTTCGCCAATACGTGACCGATGGCCGAGGCTCGGGCGAAACCGGCGGCAGCGGTTCTGGCTTCATCATTGCTCGGGACGGGTTCATTTTGACCAACAGCCACGTCGTGCACAATGCGAGTAAAATCGCCGTGACACTTTCCGACGGGCGGAATTATCCCGCAGCTCTGGTCGGCGACGATCCAGATACCGATCTCGCAGTCATCCGCATTGACGCACCAAATCTGGTGCACGCAGAACTTGGCGACTCTTCGACCGTTCGAGTCGGACAGCTGGCCATTGCGATCGGAAATCCGTTTGGCTTCCAGACCAGCGTCACAGCCGGTGTGATTAGCGCGCTCGGACGATCCTTGAGGGCGCAATCCGGCCGGATGATAGAGAACGTGATCCAAACCGACGCGGCCTTGAACCCGGGCAATTCCGGCGGCCCTCTGGTAGATTCGCGTGGCCTCGTCATCGGCGTGAACACCGCCATCATTCTTCCTGCGCAGGGTATCTGCTTTGCCACGGCAATCGACACGGCCAAGTTGGTGGCTGGCTGGCTTATCAAGGACGGCAGATTCCGCCGCGCATACATTGGCGTGGGTGGCCAGACGTTACGCTGCACCGGCGGGTGGTGCTGTTTTACAAGCTGTCGGTCGAGACGGGTGTGCTGGTCGTTTCCGTTGAAAAGAACAGCCCCGCGCAAGCAGCCGAGATCGAAGTCGGCGATGTAATCATTGCGTTCAATGATCAGCCGATTGCGAGCATCGCCGATTTGCACAAGCTTCTACTTGGACGCGAAATCGGTGTCCGTTCCGAGCTAACCGTCATTCGTCACACCCAAAAGCTGACGCTTCAGATTACCCCTCAAGAGTCCAAGCCGCCCTCCGCGGAATTGGCTCTGCGCTAAATTTTTAAACAATCCAGAATATGAACTCATCCGAACCCATCAACATTAACGAAGAGACTTTCGAGCGCGTGCAGTCGTCCAGTCGCCAGTCCCAGTGCTGGTCGATTTTTGGGCACCCTGGTGCGGGCCGTGCAAAATGATCGCGCCGTTGCTCGACGAGATCGCGCGCGAAAACGCGGGAACCCTGCGTGTTACCAAAGTCAACGTGGACGATAACCCGTCGCTTACGGCAAGGTTTGGTGTCCGCTCCATTCCCACGCTTCTAGTCTTTTCAGACGGTCAGCTAAAGAACACAGTGGTCGGTGTGACGAGCAAGCAGGACCTGCTCTCAAAAGTCGCCGCTTTGGCGGACTGAGCCCGGTCGATCACTCCACCATTTCGGAAACTTATTTCGGCATTTGCTCTAATCGACAACTGCACTCAAAGCATGTCATCCATTACGCTTGAAGAACTGGACACTCAACACGTCGATCCGCCGATTTCCTGGTGGACGATGTCGCCGGAGGTCAGCACGCCGGACTTGCAGCACTCCGAGTTACGAGCCGACGAGTTTTGGCGGCGAATACCCGGCTTCGCTGACGTATCCGCCGCCGAATTTCACACGCATACCTTCCAGGCCCGGCGCACCGCGACGAACATTCGGCAAATCAAAGATCTTCTTCCAGGATCGCGCCTCAGAATCGTTTTTTGAGGATGTTGCGCTGGGAGTTGAGCGGGCGCCGATGTCGCTGCGCATCTCGCCATACCTGCTGAGTCTGATTGATTGGACCGATCCGCATCACGATCCGATCCGGACGCAATTTCTGCCGTTGGCCTCCCAGCAACTGCCGAACCATCCCGAACTTCGACTCGACTCTTTGGGCGAACAGCGGGACTCGCCCGTTCCCGGTCTGACGCATCGTTACCGCGACAAGGCGCTCTTTCTCCCGATTCTCACTTGTCCCGTGTATTGCCGGTTCTGCACCCGCAGTTACGCGATCGGCGGAGATACCGGGACGGTTGAAAAGCTCAAGCTGAGCGGGACCCTCGAGAGATGGGGAGACCGCTTTCCGCTACATCGAGTCGCAGCCTGAACTCGAGGACATCGTGATCAGCGGCGGCGACGCTTACAACCTGCGCTCCAATCACATTCAACTCATCGGTGAGCGCCTGCTCAAAATGCCGAACATTCGTCGGATTCGCTATGCCACGAAAGGCTTGGCGGTGATGCCGCAGAAAATCTCTGAGCGACAATGCGTGGCTCGATGCGCTCACGAGCGTGGTCGAGTTGGGCCGCAAGCTGCACAAGGATGCGGTTGTTCACACCCATTTCAATCATCCGAACGAAATCACCAGCGTGACTCGCAGCGCTATGAATCGCCTGACCGAGCGCGGCATCACCGTTCGTTGCCAGACCGTCCTGCAGCACGGCGTGAATAACGACCCCGCCACGATGCAACTGCTCGTGAGGCGGCTTGGATTTATCAATATTCATCCCTACTACGTTTACTTCCACGACATGGTTCCGGGCGTGGAAGACTTGCGCACTTCGCTCGATCAGGGGTTGCGAATCGAGAAGCACGTGCGAGGCACCACCGCAGGCTTCAACACACCGAGCTTCGTGGTGGACACGATGGGCGGTGGCGGAAAGCGCGACGCGCACTCGTTCGAGCATTACAATCGGGAAACCGGGATTGCCGTGTTCACCAGTCCGAGCGTTAAACCCGGTGCACGGTTTCTGTATTTCGATCCAATCCGCACGCTTGATCAAGCAGCTCAAATGCGCTGGAGCGTTCCGCAGGAGCGCAAGCGGATGATCAATGATGCGCTGGAAGCAGCCGCCAGAATCTGAGCGCGAGCTCGGGATCAGCGTGCAGCCTGGTCCCATCGACACCGATATGAATCCGTCGGACGGCGATTTCGCGGCGATGGAGAAAGCCGGCACAGCGCTCGGCCGCTCCGGTAAACCTGAAGAAATCGCGGCTGCGCTCGCATTTCTCGCCGGCCCTGGCGCGGATTTCATCACAGGTGCGACGCTCGACGTCGATGGCGGCACGAACGCATGAAAAGTTATGCATAAGATAAACACAAACGAGCTTGTTGAGGAGACTTGGTCTTCACCCAAAGGAAAATTCGTCGGCGCTGGCAAGGAGATCTCAGAGGCACTTGGGCGCAAGCCGCAATCCACGGACCTGAACGAGCGGCATCCCTTCGATGTTGAGATTTGCCGCATCCTGCCCGGCAAGAGTCCCTACCCCTATCACTTGCATAGCGCGCAATGGGAGTTCTACCACGTGATTTCCGGCAAGGGCCTCGTCCGACATAAGGATGGGACGACTCCCATCGAAGCTGGCGACGCCTTCATCTTCAGACCAGGCGAACCTCACCAACTTATCAATGACGGTTCGCAGGATCTGATTCTTTGCGTCGTGGCGGACAATCCGATTGGCGAGTCAACCTATTATCCTGACAGCAAGAAATGGGGCGTGCGCTCACCCGAACGCCGACTAATCCGCTCCGAGGCGCTGGAATACTACGATGGCGAAGAATGAGACTGTTCCGCTCCAAACTAACCGTGTGGCTCAATCTATTTAAAGTGCTTTTGACCACCCCAAATCGCGTCCACTAAGCATCGCTTGTTTGTTGAGAGAGGCGACGCCACGGGCTTTCTCCGCGGCGTGCTCTCGACCATGTCACAGGTTCTGTGGTTTGAATTTTCGCGCAGACTGATTGATCGTCCCGAGACCATGAACACACCTTCACCGCGGTAATGGAGCGTCTCCGGATATTTTGGGGAAGTTGGGACATGAGCCTTCACCACCTCCCAGATAAAGAGGCCGTATTTTGAAATCAGGCTCGCATCGGCTAACCTGCATTCGAAGTTCGCGTAACATTCCTTGATCAAGGGAGCGCCAACTTTTTCGCCGGCAACGGGCGTGAGACCGAACTTCTTGAACTTGTCGATGTGGACTCCCGTGCAGTTGCCACTCCCACCACCTCGTTAACGAGATCGCTCGTGGGAACGTTGATCATGCACTCCTTACTCCTCCGGAGCATCTCAAAGCTGTGATTGCCAGTCCCAGATATAGCATCCGAACAGGGCCGGGGTGAATTGCATCATCATGTGCCAGCCCATCGTCATGATGTTGAACTTGCCCCTGCCACGCCGGAGCTCACCAGCAGAATCGGACCGGGCTCCAAGTAGCGGCGAATTTCTGCCAGCGGGTAGTCTTTCTTTCGATACGTCTTCATTCAGGCATCTCGTGCGTGGCCGTGCGCCAGCTCGTATCGCCCAGTCGGCGCGTGCAATTGGCGCAGAGCCACTTGCTCATTGGGCGCCTGCCGTTGGCCGGACGATGATCTCTCGTTCACGTCCACATCGGCCGGCTGCTCGATGGCGTAAGCGATGGCCCGGCCGATCGCATCTGGCGTGAGCGCCACCTTTCGATAGTCCTTCATGGCCTCGCGGGCGCCGGGGTCGGAAATAGTGTCGGCGAGTTCCGATTCCACAACTCCGGGCGAGATGACGGTGACGCGCACGTCGGTGTTCTCGAGGCGGAGCCCCTCGAAATGGCGATGACCCGGCGAACTTCGTGCCACTGTAAACGGCGCACGCCGGCCCAGACCTGATGGCCGCCGATGGACGAGAGATTGATGATGTGGCCGGATTTCCGCGCCCGCATGCCCGGCAGGACCGCGGCGATGCCGTGGAGCACGCCCCTGGATGTTCACATCGATCATCCGGTTCCACTCGTCGATCTTGAGTTCGTGCAAGGGCGAGAGCGGCATGACGCCGGCATTGTTGACGAGGACGTCGACAGGGCCGAGTTTCTCCGCGGCGAACGAGGCGAACGCCTTCATATCGTCCAGGCTGGTGACGTCGAGAGTGCGGCACTCGGCAGTGACCGCCGGCTTCGCGAATCTCCGCGACGATTTTCTCGAGGCGGTCGGTCCGGCGGGCTCCAAGGAGGACTTTCGCGCCCCTGCTAGCGAGCAGGCATGCGGTGGCCTCGCCAATGCCGCTGCTGGCCCCGGTGATGAGGATGACTTTGTTTTCGATATCGGGTTTCATAGTAGGTGTGGTCTCTGGTTGGTGGTATTTGTGAGGCGTGTTGTTGGTTTGTTGTGGCGAGGAATAGTGTGGCCGCTATTTCTTTCCACGCGAAATCGCGATCTTGCGGCGTGGTTTGAAATTCCGTCGATTGCCGCTTGATGTCCCGCTGTGGCGAAGATTAGAGATCAGGCGAGCTCAATGCGAATGCCAAAGGAAGTTTCCGAAGCGAATTGCAGAGACCGGCATCAACGATGCCGGCTACAGGAGTTGAAGCCGGGGTCGGCGACGGAGTCGGGAAATTTGTTAATTCAGATGCCATAGGAGGAAACTTGTGAACCGCGCCGCGCTGATCACCGGTGTCGGTCCCGGGCTCGGTGCTGCGCTCGCGCGGCGCTTCCGCACGCGAAGGTTTCGGAGTCGGCTTGGTCGCGCGGAAGCCGGACTTCATTGAGATACTGGCGGGTGAAATTTCCGCCACCAGGGTCGCCGGCGTTGAGCCTGGTCGCTGATGTGAGCCGTCCAGCCGAAGCGACCGCCGCGGTGAATCGAGTGCGCGCGAATCTGGGCGCAGTCGGGGTTCTCATTCACAATGCCAGCAGTTCGCTCGGCGAAGGGTTGCTGGCGACGACGCCCGGGAGTTTCGGAGCGATCCTGGCGCAGCGGCGGCGCTCCGGCGGCTTCGTGTGCGCGAGAGAGACTGCGCCCGACATGCTCGCAACGGGGGCGGGCGTCATGCTCTTCACCGGCGCGACTTCGAGCGTGCGCGGCGGCGGTTGGCTATCGTTCAGCAGCGCGAAGTTCGCCGTGCGCGGTCTCGCGCAATCCCTCGCCCGCGAGTTGTGGCCGCGCGGCGTGCATGTGGCGCATGTAGTCATAGACGGCCTGATCGCCGCGCCGCGCACCGACGAGGAGGCCTCGGACGACGAACCGGCCTCGATCCCGCCCGCATTCGCCGACGCCTACTGGCACCTCGCCACACGAGATCGCTCCGCGGGGACGCTAGAACTCGATCTCCGACCACATACCGAGCAGTTCTACGTCTAGAGCAAGTCTCGAATTGAATTTGCTCAAGTCAGCTCTTTAACCAGAGGACAGAGGGAACATAGAGACGAAGAAGAGAAGAAAATGGATGTGACTTGAATGAAGATCTTTCCATATTCGCGTCCATAGGCTGGCAGAGCTTGATCCTTACATCTTGGCGGGGAGCGTAGGCCTTGCCTGTCGTTCCAGCGCGCCTGTGCCTTACATCCTCGTGTTCATTGAAATATTGTGCAGCCTGGAAATGTCGAATGAACGCCAAGTCATCCACTAACGCCAGTAAGAGTGCCAAAGCGCGTAAAACCGGATCCCCGATGAAGCGTGCTGCTAAGAAAGCAGCATCCGGGGAAAAAGTCCACGCCAACGAAGCAGCAAAAGCGGCAGCGAGCGCTTCATTGCAGGAGCGTATAAAAGAGGCGAAGAAACTGGAGGCTATCGATCGTCAAGCGATGCTCCTCGCAAAGCCTCTGCGGTCGCGAAAGCGTCGGCTGCGCACCCTGATTGCGCAACAGCAATTTTCCCGAAACCTACGCATAAAAGAAAGAGATCTCAGTCAAGCTGGACGATCCGGATCATGCGCTGACATTAAAATGGACGGGACCGCAGGCAGTTGACACCAGGACTCCGGGCCGTTTCGGGCTGTCCCGGCGCGGGTTCGAAGGGGCTCAATTGCGACGTTGTGGCAACGAGCCGGCGCTCCGGCAGCAAAGTGTGCCCAAGCGGAACTTTCGCGGTTTCAGGATTCCAATCCCGTTTGAACAGCGACTCTCGCGCGACGCTACGTCCATCGTGGTTTGTCCGAGGCGCGTGGTATCTGCTCTGCTTTACTCGATCCCGTCCCAAAATACGCCGCCTCGCATGGCTGCGTTCGGCTCGAGAAAAAGAGCGTGGCTCAGTTGATCCAATCCAATTCTCGTATTGGTCTCTCCTACGAATGTTGTCATTGACGGCGCGCGGACCAAGCCGCCGGAAGCAATGGTGAAGCGCTCTCTCCCGAGTAATCGGCAGAGCCGAGCGGCTACGCAGCCGCGGTGCAACAGTAATCACCGGGAGACGCCTCGCGCCGCGCTCTCTGGTCTGAGTTCTAAGCCGCGTAGCGTCCTACAGCATCCAGGTCTTATCCGATTCCCTCGATGCCTTGGCGGGAAGTGGCGGCACTCTCCATAGCGAGACTCTTGAGCGATGGATGAAAAAATGGAAGGGGATGGACCTTGATGACTCCGCCATGTATCAGTTCACAGAACTCAGCGGTTCGACTTCGATCAACCTGAGAATTCAGACAGTCGCCGCGGATCCCGTAAGTCGCGCGGAGGCTTTGTCCCTCGCAACGGCGCTTTTATTCAAGAGCAGGCCGATGCTGCGGCGGACAACTCGACGTAAGCTTCGGGCGTGAGTTCAAGAAAGTAAAGCCAAAGGTCTACGATGAATTTGTTAGCGTCAGTATAACCGAGGTAACCTGACGACGGATTCTGGAAGTCGTATATCTCGCGCAACAGCGATCACGTTGCGTTCGTAGCGACTAGACCAACCCAAATTACGCTCGGTCCAGAGATGTCTTGTTGATGTCCGCGCCACCATTGTCCGTGGTGTAAAAATACGCTTTGCCGTCTTTGTCGTTGGAGATGACAACATTCCCGCCGCTATAGCGATCCCATTGTTGAAAAACGCTGCCACAGGGTCATGATGACGAATATTGCGCGCGAGTTCGTAAGCGTCGCCTTTATAACCCTTCTGGCTTAGTCGAAACCAAATATGGCCCCAGGCTTATTTGGAGTAGATGCTTTAAATAAAGGATCTGCGGATGACTCTGGAAATCAATTCGGTCACTTTGGCAGTCACCGTCAGTGACCGAATAGTGACCAATAAAAGCGCGGGAACCCCCTTGGAAATTTGGTTTGGAGCTACGAGAGACCATCCGCAGAGGGCCATGGGACTCCGGGCGGGGAAGGGGGCCCCCCTCACCGGAACCAGCGCCCCTATTAGGTTGGCAGAGGTCATGCGATGGTTTGCTCCTCACCTGCCTCGACTGCTCTATAGCTCTTTCCCGCGCCGCTGGCACCTTTGAAATCTGAAATAGGCAGCGATTATTACAGGATGCCTTCAAAGCAGCCCAGGATCGGCTTTAGGGCCTTGCAAGAGGCGTCCAGCGTTCAACCAAGTCGAAGGTGCGCCCAGCACGGTCGCGTATTGAATGTGCCCGATTGCTCCGCTCGGACTTCATATCTCTGACCTTGGGCAGTCAGGGACCCGTGAGTTCGAGAAAAATCCTTTTCTGGTTATCGTTCAAGACTCTTGCCAGACATCCATCGTTTACGACTTGGATTATCTCGATTTGAAGGACTGTAGCAGCCTCATACCTCCTTGCCTCTCTCAGCCTTCATTCTTTCCTCGGCTTCCCGTATCGCACGTTCCTTCGCGAGCAGCCGCTCTCTCTTCTGCTTATCAATCGCGGCCTCTCTTGTTTTCCCGGCTCGATCCCAGAAGTCGGTCTTTTCAACGCTCTATTGTTCCTTGAAAGCCGTCGCTCTCGATCCTCAACGAATCGGAATCTAGACTAACCACCTTTACGACAGAGCCAGCGTTGCGCTTCGAGGTCACCACACCGTATTTGGTTTTTTGTTCGACCTTGGCCTCTTCGGAAATCCTTACCTCACAGGGCCAAAACGCCTTATCTGGCTTTTCGTCGCTTGGTTGAGCCCGAGGCCGTCAGGTCGAAAACAGCACAGCCAAAGGGCGACTATTTGCACTAGATTGATCGCCAGCGGCTTCTGTTTCACAAGAGAGGCAATCTTCTGACATGTCTCCATGTTTCGAGTCGACTAAAAATTCGGGGCACGACGGCTCTTCTTCCTCGCGGAACGATATCGTGTTATTACACGATAATGAAACCGCGAGACGTTCAGTTGGCGAAACTCACCGAGATTCAGGAGAACGCCGGGCAATTACTCTCCCAGCTGCAGGCCAGCGAGAGCAACGACAACGTCTCGCGGCTCATCTGTGCCGGTCGCGCAGGGAATACCGGTCAGCTTTGCCAACGCAGCGCCGGAAAGAGCGGCAAGGGCCGATCGACGACGCTGCGTCATCTCGACGTTTCAGCTCGCCGGAGAATCGGATTCAAGGGCGTTTCGCCAATGGAAGACCTGCTGCGGATCGGGATTGGGGCACACCTGAGCCCTTTAGGATTACATCGTATAAGCTCGATACCAGTGCGGGGATTGAAGGTGTCCGCTTTGGGGTCGTGTCCATCCACTCCTGATTAGGTACGACTAAGTGGGTATCGCTGGCGTAACGTGCATATCAAACGAAGCGAACGGCGCATGTTTATTTTGTCATAGGCTGCGCTGCGCATAATATAAGGAGAACAATAAATGCAAGAACATGATGCATTCTTCGTATAAGAAGTAGCAATAATAGATTCAGTGGGCGATTTTGGCTCCATAGCTAACAGAAACCATAAACAAATTTTGTCCGGCGGGCGCGTCTTCCCAAACAGACTGACCGGAAGAGAGGCTGCAGCTGCCAGCTCCGCCGCAGGGACAATCCCAAATCAAAATGAACCTACCCTATGAAAACCAAAAACCCTCGCGGCTCGCGCGCCGCAGCAGTAACCATATGGCGGCGCTGCCGTTATGGGGAAACCTGAAAGCCGACCTTTCGCCGCAGCAATTCAACGAATTCAGATATGGAAGCAGAGTGCGCCACAGTTCAGCAATACGTAAC
>ERZ1370068.9219-contig-8011_pt1 | contig 18418 bp, 26 predicted proteins | sample MGYA00561227_ERZ1370068 | MGnify/ENA primary metagenome ERZ1370068 (study PRJEB38410, sample SAMEA6850437) | metagenome | study: Metagenomic assessment of the ecological functions of the soil: analysis of the soil microbiota associated with the...
TTTCAAGCGCGAATCGCTGTTGCTGACCGAACTCGAACATCCATCAATCCCGACCGTCTACGATTATTTTTACGACGATGCGTCCGAACGATTTTATCTGGTGATGAAGTTCATCCCCGGCAGCGATCTGGCATCGCGGCTGCGCGGCACGACCGGTGGCGGATCGACGAACTGACTGCTACGGAGTGGGGAGTGCAAATCGCCGACGTGTTGCACTATCTGCACACGCGGCCGCAGCCGATCATCTATCGCGACTTAAAGCCCGCGAATCTGATGCTGGACAGCAATCTCAATCGCATCATGCTGATCGACTTCGGGATTGCCCGTTGGGTGAATAAGAAAGAGAAGGGCGTGACGGCGGTTGGCACCATGGGTTACGCGCCGCCGGAATTGTTCGGAGGTCACGCCGATGCCCGGGTGGACATTTACAGTTTGGGCGCGACCCTGTTTCACCTGGTGACCGGCTCTGACCCGCAGGACAATCCGCTGCTGATTTTTGATTTCACCAAGAATCCGCGACCGCGCCAAATTAATCCGGCGCTTTCCACAGAGATGGAGCGCTTACTGATTCGGGCCGTCGAATACAAGCCCGAACATCGCTTTCAGACGGGAGCCGAGCTGCGCGATGCCCTCAACTCACACCTGGAGAAGTTGCGTTCGGGCCAGGTCAGCTATGGCTTGCCGGCGATGGAGTTGGGTGGCGACACGGTGGCCGTGGCCATAGTCTTCTGTGGTTTCTGCGGTGGCCGCATCGCGGCCGATGACATCTTTTGCGCGCACTGCGGATCGAAGCAGCCCCTGGCCGGAGCGGACTCGAGCGCGCAGCTGGCTCGAGCCACTGCCAAACTTATCGTGGCCGGCACGACTGAGCTTGATGCCTCGTTCAATTTGCAAAGGGACAGCAACCTGGTGGGGCGCACCGATCCGCTTTCGAATATTTTCCCGGAGGTTGATCTGTCGCGATTTGATCCGCAGACTAAAGTTTCCCGCCGGCATGCGCGCATTTGGCGCGACGGCGAATCCTTCATGGTGGAAGACCTGGGTTCAGTCAACGGCACCGTGATCAATGATATTATTCGACTCGTACCGCGACAGCCGCGCGCGCTTTGGATAGTGGAGACCGCATCAAGCTCGGAGAGACGACGCTGCATTTCCTGATCGGCTAGCAATAAGGTCAGAACCGGGAGCGGTAGCGACCGGGTAAAGTGATGGCGACCAGATAGATTGGCAGAGTGTTACCCGGTCGCTACCGCTCCCGGTTCTGACTTCATGAATCAAAATCAAATTTAGCCCCCTATGACCGCTAACATCGAGACCACAAAACTGCCTTCGATGTCCGCCAGCCACCGAAGCGAGCGCGCCCGGGTTCGCTACCGCGCGCCCTTCGCTCTTCGCTGCGGAGCCTTGTTGATTGACTACATTCTGCTGGTGCTCGTTATGACCTTCAGTACTATGATCGCCCGCTTAATCGGAGGCGGCGCGCGCATGGCCGGAGGAACCGCCGAGAAGGTCGGTATCGTTCTTACTCTGATCCTGGCCGTCCTGGATCTCGGCGTGCTGGCTGGCTTAACCGGAAGATCGATTGGGAAGTGGACCACCGGATTGCGCATCGAACGCATCAGCGGAGGCCCGCCCGGAATTTTGCGCGCCTGCCTGCGTCATTTCATCGGCTACCCGCTGTCGCTGCTGCCGTTTGGACTTGGTTTTTGATTGTCACGGTCAGTTCCACCGGCCGCTCGCTGCATGATTTGATTGCCGGAACGATTGTCGTGAGAAGAAATGAGATGGTCGCCGTACCGGCGCGACGCGGACCACGAGGTTAGGTTTCACTTCAATTTATTCATTGGATCAATGAATCAATGTTTCAATGAATCAATAATTAATGGCTGAGTTAATCGTCAAATATCCGGATCGCGCTTCCGAGCATTTTCAAATTAGCCGGTTGCGCATGACGATCGGGCGCTCGGCGCGAAACGATTTGTGTATCCCGGATCCTTTCGCTTCGCGCGTTCATGCCGAAGTGCGCAGTGAGGGTGACGAATACTTTTTGCAGGACCTGGGATCGGCCAACGGGACCCTCTACAACGGCTCCGTAGTTGACGCCCAGATCACTCTTTCGCGCGGCGGCCGCATTCAAATCGGCGAGACGGAAATCATTTTTAATGACAGTCCGTTTCCTTTGAGCAGCGGCGCCACGATGATTACCGACAATTCGCAATCGATCCCGGAAGCGACCATTGCGCTGTCATCGGCTGACCGCACGACTTCCGGATTGTTTGAAGCCATCGAAGACGCGCGCACCCAGGAAGACTCGGCGCCACCACCGCGCCAGGCAAAGTGATCTGCTGGCCTTGATCAGCAAGGTGGGCGTCGCGCTCCTGGCTTCAGTCACGCTGACTGAGACGCTCGAACAAATCGTGAGCCCTCGTTTTTGAAGCCGTCCCCGCCGATCGCTGCATGATCATGATGCGCGATGCGAAGAGTCCCGAGTTGAAGGTCGCCGTGGCGCGCCTGCGCGATCGGGCCGGCGAAGTGGGCGAGATTCGAATCAGCCGGTCCGTCATCGACGAAGTAGTTACCAACGGCAAGTCAGTTCTGACTTCCGATGCGCAGGCCGATCCGCGCTTCGCGGGCGGCACTGTGATGTTGCAGGGCGTGCGCTCAGTCCTGGCAGTTCCGTTGGGAGTCGGCGCGAACGTTTTTGGGATCATCTATGCCGATTCGCCTTTATCCGACGCTCGCTTCACCGAAGATCATCTGAAAGTTCTGACCACCTTGTCTTCGGTCGCGGCGATTCGCGTCGAGAACGCGCGCCTGACTGAAGAGCAGATGGAACGCGAGCGTCTGGAACGCGAGCAGCAAGTCGCCAGCGAGATCCAGCAGAGATTTCTGCCGGCCGCGGCTCCGCATGTCGAAGGTTACGAATTGCAGGGCATCAGCTTTCCCTGTTATGAAATCGGCGGCGACTACTACGACTTTATCCAGCGCGAAGACGGCAACATGGTGGTGGCCCTCGGCGATGTCTCAGGCAAGGGAACTGCGGCGGCGCTTTTGATGTCGTCGCTGCACGCGGCCATCCACGCGCAGGCGGATGCACACGATTCGATTGTCTCGACGATCCAGGCCGTCAATAAATACCTGACTGAGAGCATACCGCCGAATCGGTTCGTCACGCTGTTCTATGCCGAGCTTAATCCCGAACTCGGCCGGTTGACTTTCCTGAACGCCGGTCACAATCCACCGCTGATTGTGCATGCGGGCGGAACCATGGAGCAGCTCGCTTCAGGCGGCTTGCCGCTGGGAATCATGGCCGACGCGGAATTTCGTGAAGGTCGCACCCAGCTTCTTCCCGGTGACGTTCTGGTGATTTACTCCGACGGTGTTTCGGAGGCGGTAAATCCGACCGGCGAAGAGTTTGGGCCCACGCGGCTATACGAAGTCGTGGCGCGTAACCTGGACGCGTCCGCCAGCGGCATCCGCGATCGGATCGAATCCGCTCTGACGAAATTCTGCCAGGGCACTCCGCGGCCGACGACATCACGCTGGTGATCGTTAGCGCCTGGCTGAAGCGGCGGAAGGCTACGTCTGCGACCTGCCGGGACCTGACGTGCAGTCTGCTGGTCGAGCCGTTCCAGTTACTGCAGCCAGGAAGCCACATGGCTCTGCCACTCTGATGCGCCTGCGAAATCTCCTTCTACTCCGGTCGCTGACCTCGATCTGCTGCGGTCATAGACCGCCCGGTTTTCTGGTTAGGGCATGTCGGCAAGTCTGAGACTTGCCGCGCATCAGAGTGGCAGAGCCAATCGCAAAGTCAGTTAGAACCCCTGTTGACGCGTCCCGCTGACGTCACGGGTCAGTACCGGGAGCGCTAATAAACCATCCGTTGATGTCCGGGCTTTTTGGTTGCCAGAGTGAACCTTGGCTCGATGCCTTCTGCTGCTGCCGTTGATTCTGGCGGCAACATATTCGCCAACCGCCGGCCCGTGTTTGAACCCGTGTCCGGAACCGCCGCCCACCAGCCAGACATTTTCGAACTCCGGATGTCGATCGATGAGAAAGTCGCCATTCGAAGTGTTCTCGTACTGGCAGACGCGGGTCTCAATCACCGGCGCGTCTTTCAGGGACGGTAGGCGTCGCGCCAGACAACGCCGAGCCTCAGCCAGTCCTGCACTCGTGACCATGCGATCACCGGTGTCAGGATCGAACGGCTCGCCGTGCCGATCGACCGCCACCTTTACTCCACGACCTTCGATGTCCGGCAATCCATAGGCTTCGTCTTTGAAATCGATCCAGGTTGGTAAGGCTGGTGAGGTAAAGCGCACGTCACCCGCCGGCGCGCCAAAGTAGTAAACCTCTTGCCGCGTGGGTTGAATTCTATCGCCTAACAAGTCCGGAAAAAGTTTCGGCAGCCACGGTCCGCAGGCAAAGACGTAAGCTCGCTGCTGATATTCGCCGGCCATTTTCAGTTGTCAGGTGGTCAAGATGTGGCCCATGTTGTACGCTCGGGCGCCGCTCATGTCACGGCGTCTTGTAGAAACTCAACACCGGATTCTTAATCGCAACGCCGGCGACCGCTTGCACTGCCTTCCGGGCTGACAGGATTCCGCTTTCCGGCTCAAACATCGCCCAGGCGATATTCTCAAGTCCGATTTGCGGATAGCGCCCGCCGAGTCTCGTTTATTGTTAGTTTTTCAAAAGCAATTCCCTCGCGGACCAGCGTCTCGCAGGTTTTCACCGGATAAGGATCGTCTTCGTGGGCCAACCAAAGCACGCCGGTCTGATGAAAAAGTTGTTCGCCACATTCGACGAGCCAGTTCTTTCCATCGCTGTAGTGACCGCAGCGCCGAGCGCGTGTAGATTTCATCGGCGCCATAACCCATACGAATGATGCGCGATTCATCGCCGGAACTGGACCGGCTGTTGCCCGGGCCGTAGGCGTCAATCAACACAACTCGCTTTCCTGACCGTTGAAGTTGGTAAGCCGACCACGCGCCGAATACTCCCGCGCCGACAACGGCTACGTCACTAGGTGCTGCCTGGTCATAAATGCTCGCGACTGCGGAACTGATCAATTGAGCGCAAACTGAGACTTCAAACAGTTCGACTCTCTTAACGCGGTTGGTTGGGCGGGCACTCGCCGGAACTATCGAGTGGGACAAGTTTAATGGTCGCTGTTCCGCCGCCGGATGTCGTAGCCGCCGCGCTACTTGCGGTGCTCCGTGTGTTAACCACGATGCGCGGCGTGTCTGTGTCGGCTCCCTCAATCACGTATGGACCTCCGCCGGCTGCGGCAATCCCTGACCCGCTCGTTCCGTAGGTCATCATGCCGGCCGTTGGCGACGAGGGAACGAACTGGAATGGAAAAGTAAACATAGGGTGCGTTCCGGTAACCGTAAACGGCTCTGCGAGGCTGCATATCACTCCCGAGTAAACCACGGGCCCATCCTGTCCGGTGGCCCGGTATCCACAACGTAAGCCGGCTATGATTTCACGCAACACCTTGATCTGCGCGCCGTAGGCTTCAACCTCCTCCTGTGCGCCGGTCGGCGCCGTGCATATCGCGAAAGGATACATATCCCGCAACGGCGACACGACGCCCAATGGACGTCTTCATGGGCCTTCACAGCCTGCGCGATTCCGGCGCAGATCGCCCGGTTTCCATGTCGTACATATCCTGCTTCGCCATCCGGCTGAGTCCACAGAGCTCTTCGCGCCTTGTCCGGCGTCTCCTTTTCCTTGGTCGGATTATTCCCGTGTCCACAGCGCCTCACCATAAGGCTATGTGTGGTCGAGGCCTCTTGATCGGCTTTGCCAGTGTCGCCCGCGGGCGGCGGTACGAAGCCGCTCCGCGCAGTCGTTCTCCGCAAACTTATACTGGAATTCGAATAAGCGTTAACCTGGTCCAGCTTGCGCAATTCCTCGTATCTTGCCGCTGCAAAGCCTCGCTGTAGAGCGCAACGCGTTACGCAGTTCAATCTGCAATGCTTTGAGATTGCTGCAATCACACTCGGCCGTAGACGGAGCAGCGAGCTGGCGACGCCAGCGGTTGCCGGGGCGCCATCAGTTGCAAAAACGCTAACCAGTAATGAGAGTCCACCAATTACAGAACCGGCGATGGTTAGTCTGTGCAGAGAATTCGTCATTTGCTTCACCCCGATTGAACTTATCACCTGAGCGTCGCTGCGCCAATAAAAGTAAGCGATTCACGGTTCCAGCCGGCGTGCCTACCTCAATCGAGACGGTAGATTATTTCTTCGAGAACCTGTCGCTCGGCCTCGCTGGTCGGCCGGGTTAGTTGCTTGTGTATGATGGCGAGGCCAATCAAGGCGCGCGCCTGAAGATAACTTCCTTTAATAGTGGCTGCCGTATTGAGCGCCTCGAACAGGTTTTCAGCGCACCGGCCGGTCTGCTCGCGCAACTCATAAGCCTGGGCCAATTCGGCGAGGCATTTTGTTCGTTGCTGGGGCCACTCGACTTTCGCAACCTCAGCGGACGCATTACTGAGCAGGTGATCCGCGAGTTCCAGACGATCGCTGCGCGTCCAGGCCCGCGTCACGTCAACCTTGCAGAGTACGCGCATAGAATCATCTTTGATCTTCTCAAATACTTTGAAAGCTGTGTTGGGGTTGTCACCCGACGCCGACGTGAATGCGATTTGTCTTAGGGTAATCGTCTTTTTGCTCATCGGAATCCAGCAATTCTGTAACCTGCAAAGCATCTTCCAGGCGCCCAATCGACACGTACGTCTCAGCCAAACTTCCCAACACGGCTCGGCGTGTGATCAGGCTTCGCTCTCCATAAACCGGCTCATCCTTGATTACTTCGAGGCCCGTCGGCCAGAAGCTTGATCGCCGCATTCTGATCGCCAGCCTGATAATGCTCAAATGCCACCGCCGCGGTCGCGTGGCAAAACTCGTACGGATCCTCGATTTCTTCGAGTAGTTGTTCGGCGGTGTTGAATTCCCGCAGTCCCGCATAGGCCGCCGCGATTTGCACGGAGCGCGGCATTTCGATCGCTTCCATCAATTTCTTCACAGTCGGCGCGGGCCTTGTTCAGGACTTCGACGCCAAGTTCGGTTTGATCACTGTCTTTGTACCAGGCGGCAATCCGCACCCGAGCCTCGATCCGCTGTTGCGGGAAATCGATCTCAGCAGCCGCCGACTCGGCTTCTTCAATTATTTCGGCTGGTTCATCCTGGGCTTCAAGTTTCCGCGCGGTTGCCGGCTAACTCGATGAGCGCGGTGGCCTTCAACTCAGGATATTCGATCGAACGCGCTATCTCGAGGCAATCTGTCAGAAGATCTCTGGGATGGACAGGCGCGCGCGACGCTGCTTAGTGCCGAGTCACTATCGCTAAGGCGCCGGGCAGTTTCCGATAGCTTTGTCGATCTCACCGGCACGGGCATAGACGGCCGCGATTTGCTCAATACCGGCTGCGTATACGGTATCGTCTTCGATCATTTCCAAAGGCTGTCGGCCTGATCGCCGTCGCCGTCCGTGGCACAGATAACCGCAAGTTTTGTAAGCGCTAGATCTCTCTGATACGAGTCGTCGATTGTCTGGGCCAGGTTCACAGCCAAATCCAGCTGATCCTGACTCTGCGTAGATATCCGCAGCTGACGACAAAATTTCGCCTTGCTCTTCAAACCCATCGATTGTCCGGGCCAGGCTTACCGCGGCTTCCACAAACTCCGCGCCATAGTTTTCGTTTACGATTTGTTCATCCACGTTTTTGCTGGTCGCCTCCGGCTGAGAGATGATGCATGATAACTCGTTTTACCGCGGCGCGCCGTGCCTCATTCAGTTCGAGTGCAATCGCGACTGGTTCGACAGGCGGTGTCGCGAAGCCGCGCTTCTTGACACTACGCGCGCGGCTCACTTACGCTTGCGGTTAATTTATTGCCAACCTTTTTCGAAACAATCTAACTACGGACGGCTGAATGATCAACAACGAATTAATCAAACTTATCGAAAACAAATCTGCCAGGATCGGGGTAATCGGACTTGGTTATGTGGGATTGCCGCTGGCCACGGAATTCGCCGGCAAGGGCTTTAAAGCAACCGGATTTGAGGTTGACGAGAGCAAAGCCGCTCGCATTAATGCGGGCGATTCTTACATCGGCGACGTTGACTCCGGCGGTGGTCAAAGAGATGGTCGACGCCGGCCGTCTCAGGGCAACCACCGATTTCGACGACTTAAAAGTTTGCGACGCGATCATCATCTGCGTTCCGACGCCGCTGCGAAAGACGAAAGAGCCTGACGTCTCTTTCATTCTGGCGGCGGCTGAAGAGATCAAGAAGCGTCTGCGCCGCGGGCAGTTAGTCATCCTCGAGTCGACCACCTATCCGGGAACCACCGACGAGGTGCTGCTGCCGATGCTGGAAGAGACCGGGTTGAAACTGGACGAAGATTTTCTGCTGGCCTTCTCGCCAGAGCGCGTCGATCCGGGCAATCCGCAATTTCAAACTCACAACATTCCGAAGGTGGTCGGCGGCGTGACTGACGATTCGACGGAAGCTGCCGCATTTCTGTATGCGCAAATCGTCAACGAAGTTCATGCCGTGTCTTCGGCGCGAGTGGCTGAAGCGGCCAAGCTTCTGGAAAACACTTTTCGCGCAGTGAACATCGGCATGGCGAACGAGATGGCCCGCCTTTGTTATGCGCTGAACATCGATACGTGGGAAGTTATTCGCGCCGCAGCGACCAAGCCGTTTGGCTTCATGCCGTTTTATCCGGGACCGGGAATCGGCGGTCACTGCATTCCGCTCGATCCGCACTATCTTTCCTGGAAGGCGCGCCAGCATGGATTCGATTCGCGCTTCATCGGGCTGGCCGAAGAAGTGAATTCGCGCATGCCTGAGCACGTCGTGCAACTGGTTTCAGACGGATTGAACGACGACCGCAAAGCGATGAACGGCGCGCGGTGTTGCTGCTCGGCGTGGCTTACAAGAAAGGACATCGACGACGTGCGCGAGAGTCCGGCGCTCGTCGATCATCGATCGCCTGCGCAGCAAGGGTGCGAAGTGCAGCTACCACGATCCGTTTGTCAGCGAAGTGCGTTTCGACGAAGCTCATTCGGCAGGCAGCGGCAGAAACGCTTGCTTCAATCGAACTTACGGACGACGAAATTAAGACGGCCGACTTGTGCGTGATCGTCACCGATCCACAGCCAGATCGATTATCAAAGGATCATCGACCTGGCGCCGCTGGTGGTTGATACTCGCAACGCGCTGAATGGAGAGTTGCGCAAAGGCAGCGCGGCGAGGATTATCAGGCTCTGTAGTGATTGTGGTCAGCGCGGGTCAGTCGCGCATGAGCGATATGACCGGGCTAAGCGGTTTAGTTGCAGCACTCTCATCTGCCGATCCGCGCTATCCGCTCCCGAGTACTGACTGAGCACTGCGCTCGATTCACTAATCAATAAACGTCCGCATCCACAACTCCAGATTCAAGAGCTGAAACACCTGCAGGTTGTAGTCCTCCCGGCCTGAAAGGTTTGCGTCGATTATCTTTCGCACTTCTTCCGGTCTGAAACAATCCGCGGCGCTTGATCGTCTCTTCAGACAGCAGATCGTTCACCATGGGACGCAGCGGCCCCGCGGAGCCACGAGCGAATCGGCGCGCCGAAACCCGGCTTTGCGTCGCCAGACAACTTCGCGCGGCAGCAGCTTCTCCAGCGGCCTTCTTCAGAATGTACTTGCGCTTAAGACCCTTTCAGTTTCAGATCCGGCGGCATGCGCGCGGCCAACTCCAGCATTTCCTGATTCAGAAACGGCACGCGCACTTCCAGATTCGCCGCCATGGAAGTCTTGTCCGTGGTCATCAGATTGAGGCACGGCAGAAACGTCTTCGAGATCGACGTAGAGCAGACTGATTCAGCGGCGCGGCGTCTTCGACCCGTTCAAAGTAGCGGCGATGCGCGCGCGTAAGCATCCAGGTCCATGCGTCGCGTCTCGCAGTTCATCCGTATACAGCCGCTGTTTTGCCGCATCCGTGAAATACGTTTCGATAGCCGAGGTAACGATTTTCGAAATCGAGCGCCGCGCTGCGCGCAAACTTTTTGGCGTTGCGCAGCGGCGCGGTCAATTTTCCCGGCAGCCCACCCGGCAAGGCATACTGCGACAGCGTCGCATCAGCGGTCGCCGCAAAAGTTGCGGCACCGGATCGAAAGCGCCGGCGAGTTTCATCGCCAGCTGCCGCGGATAGCCGGCGAAAACTTCATCGCCGCCCATTCCGGAGAGCATCACCCGCAGTGTCTCGCGCGCCGCGCTGCGAAACCAGGTAACTCGGAATCGCCATGTCAATCGCCGGCTCGTCCATGTGATAGACCGAGTTTGGGCAGCAGCTCAGCGACGTCCGGCTTGAGCATGATTTCGTGATAGTCAGTGTCCAGTGGCTGATTGACTTTGCGGGCCCACTCAACGTCGTCGGGAATGATGTCATAGCGCAGGTCCTCGGCTGCCATGCCGATCGTGTAGGTTCCGATCCGCCGGCCGTTGCTGTGATGTTTCATCATCGCCACGATCGACGACGAATCGATTCCGCCGGAAAGAAAGGAACCGAGCGGCACGTCGGCGACCATCTCGAGCTTGACTACTCGATCGAGCGTTTCCAGCACGCTGCTCCTGCCACCATTGCTCGCTTCGTCCTGTCTTCGATCTCATCGAATGAGATGTCCCACCACTGGCGAACCTTGAGTTCGCCGTCGCGCCACTCAACCAGGTGGCCGGGCGGCACCGTCTTGATGCCGCGAAACAATGTGTTCGGATCCGGCGCCCAGAGGAAAGTCAGGAATTGATGGAGCGATTCAGTGTCGAGTTCGGGCTTAATCGAGCCGGTCGCGAGGATGGATTTGATTTCTGAGGCGAAGGCGAGCGAAGTGGGCGCCCTCCCTCACGGTCGGGCTTCTGATACTCGGCGTAATAGAGCGGCTTGATGCCGACGCGATCGCGAACGAGGAATAGTCGTCGCTCCTGATTGTCCCAGAGCGCGAAGGCAAACATGCCGTTCAGCCTCGGGAGACACGCCTCGTTCCATTCGCTCCAGGCCGACAGCAAAACTTCAGTGTCACTTTGGGTGCGAAATTGGTGGCCCTGGCGATCAGTTCGGCGCGAACCTCGCGATAGTTATAAAGCTCGCCGTTGAACGTCACGACGAATCGACCATCTTGCGGAAAGCATCGGTTGATGACCGCCGCTGCTGGTGTCGATGATCGACAAACGACGATGTCCGAAGCAGACGCTTTGTCCGGTGTTGCTCGTCTGAGGCGAGGTCCAGACACCGTGATCGTCGCGCCCGCGATGCTCGATGCAGTTGAGCATCGACTCGATGCGTGCTTCAGGGTCAGCTGAGATTAATCCGGCAATGCCGCACATGGTCTGTCAATAACTGCGATCGTCAGGAGTCTCATTCACACCTGTTCAGCAAGCTGCTTGCGGTCTGAACATCGCCAAGCTGCGTGAGCAGCGATCAGGAGTTAAGCCCAAGGCGAGGCTTTGCGAGCCTTGGGTACGAACCATCTAAAGTGATCGAGCCCCGAAGGGGCGACTGCGATCACGGGTAATCAGCGCGACTCGTTTATTCTCTGTCGCCGCTTCGCGGCTCTCAACATCTAACTGACCATTACCCAAGGCTCGCAAAGCCTCACCTTGGGCTTAACTCTGATCGCTGCTCCGCAGCTGGTTTCCGATTTTCGATCGAAGCCAACGGCTTTGCCTGTTTATCGCGAATTCTGGTACACCTCGCTGAAGCGAGGTGTGAATGAGATCAGCACCTCGGCACAACTGGCGACACAGTGCACATCAAACAACCCTCGACGTTTCGCGCTCGGCTGTTAATCGGTCTCGCGATCTTTCTGCTCGCATTCGGCGTGCGCGTTCTCAGTTGGCATGATACACGCCTCGAAGTCGGAAAAGTACAGACCGTCGTTGTCGCCGATTACCAGCGCGTGGCGCAACTGTTACGTGACGGCGGACTAAGATCGTTTTTCAGCTCTTCCTCACCGCTGGCTGATTTGAATAATCTGGGGCACCCTCCCGGCTATTCCATTCTGATCGCTGCGGTCCAGTCCGTCTTCGGATCATCCGACAGCGCGGTGCAGTTTGTACAAATAGCTGGCGACGCGTTGGCGGCAGTCATGATCTTTCTGATCGTCGCTGAGTTGCTGCCGTTGAGTGCCGGCGCGGTGCGCGGGATTACTCGCGGCGCTTCTCACCACAGTTCGCCTGGAATTCGCGTCCTGCTCCTGCCCGATTCGATTTCAGTGCTGCCGATTCTGTTGGCGATCTACCTGATCGCGCGCTCGCCAAAGAATCCGCGCCTGTTAACTTTCCTGCTGGCCGGGGCGCTTGATAGGAATTTCGTGCTGGCTCAGGGCCAATGCGATGCTGCTGAGTTTGTTCGTGGCGCTGGCCGTGCCGCTGCTGTACGAGTCCGACAAACTTTAGTTTGTCGTCTTCCAGAGACAACGACAAACTAAAGTTTGTCGGACGCACGGTGGCGATTCGCGCTCGCGGTTGTTGGCGGTACGTTGCTCATCGTCGTTCCTTTAACACTGCGAAACGCGATCGTTTTTCATCGCTTCATTCCGCTTTCGCTGGGCGCAGGTCAAACCTTGCTCGAGGGCATCGCCGATTATGACCATGAAGGCAGGTTCGGCATTCCGCAAACCGACATGGGCATCATGAAGCAGGAAGCTGAGATTTATCAGCGTCCGGATTACTTACGGCACACTCTTCAAGCCCGATGGGGTTGAGCGCGAGCGCGCGCGACTGTCCCGCGGCTTTGCGGTGATCCGGTCGCATCCATTTTGGTTTGCCGGAGTGATGGCGCAGACGGGCGTCGTCGATGGTGCAGGCTTGGAGCGCGCGCGGTTGATTTCGACGCATCCTGCAGTCAGCCATCCGAAGCAGACAGACGCGATGCGGATGCCTGGTCCGGTCTCCGCAGGCTAATGTTGCGAACGTTCCAGATCCATTCCGAAGCGCAAACTCTCTATTAGCGAGGAGCAATGAGCTGCGTGGAGCTGGCTTGACAATTACCGGCGAACGAATCGAATTACGGCGATCAAGTCAGCGTGCTCCAAGTCAGTGTCATCGCTGATGCGGATTATGTTCTGGCAACTGCCGATCATGGTTGCGTCGCGGTCGGATGCGGAATTTCGATCGTCAAGACGGCGACAACCGGACTGCTCGCCTCAACAGTTGTCGACGCACTCGAGCAAACCAGGCCTGAAGAACAGCCATACGTGCCCATTGCACCTGACCTTCGTTTCCGATAACGCTCCAGCCGCGAATCGTTTTGAGCAATGAAGCGTCGGACCCGCTGCACCCGCGACAATCAGAATTTGCTGGCCGATCGCGTTTTACGACCTGGGGCCGGCGCGATTTCTCTGGACGCGCTACCCGCGATTCATCGTTCACGGACTTCAGAAAGCTCTTCATCACGGCCGTCATCTTGCCGCTGGCGAATCATCGGGCTGATCGTCCTGATATTTCAGCGGCAATGGTAGGGCGCTGGTGATTCTGACGATCGTTCCGATCTATTTCTTCCGGTCCAATCGATCGTGCACACCGAGTATCGATATGTTTTGGCGGTCGATTATTTTCTGTTTGCGCTGGTGGGGGTGACGCTTTCGGCTTTTGCGAGGACGGTGCTACGAACAATCAAGCGTTGAAGGTGTTCATGCCGGCTCGTACGGGCTGCGCATCGGCCGGAGTCAGTACCATCCGCGTAAGCGGATGGGATCAAAAGGTCTACGTTGCCGGAGAGCAACGTCGCCTCCTGATCCCATCTGCTCACGCAGATGGTACTGACTTCAGCGTTTCGCTCAATCAACTCGCTAACCCATTCAGCTCGCGCGTCCCACGTTCCGTTACGCACTGCATCCTGACGTGCCCGCGCCTTTTCCGGTTCCTCTTCACGCAAGGCATCGTCCACCAACTCCAAAACTGTTCGCGGCTGCGCGCCAATTCTCAGCACGTTGCTCATCGATTCATATTCCGGCAAAGGAGAGATGACGACCGGCTTTGCCGGACGCGAGGTACTCGCGCACTTTGATCGCCGATCCGTAGCTGGTGAACGGCACTTCCGTATTCCAGGGCAGCACGCACACGTCAAAGCCGGCGGCGTAGCCCGGCAACTCGTCGTACGAAACCGGCGGCAGGAAATGGACGTTCGGCAAACTCTCGATCTCCAGTCCGCGCGACTTGTTGCCGATGAAGACCCAATTCCATTCAGGCCGTTCGCGCGACGCCTGTCTGAATCAATTCCTGATCGACCAGCCACGGCTCGATTGCGCCGAAGTAGCCAATGCGCGGACGCGGTATTTGCTCAATCTGCCTCGGCCACCGGAACTCTCGTCTGATTCTCGACCAGCGATCGAAATCGACGGCTTGTTCCAGCAGGTGAGACTTTTCGCGTCCGCGTTCAGCCTCAGTCCAGACAGCTTGCGGCTGGAATAGAAAATCAGATCGGCGGCGTCAATGGCGCGCGTTCGTGCAGCGCGCGAATCAACGCCGGGTCGGTCGCGTGGTCCATCGTGTTCGCATCGTACTTATCGGAAACGTGATAGATGACCAGCTGATTCGTTCAAGCGACCGAGCGACTTCGATCGCCGTGGGAATCGCAATCCAGAGAATCGGTCTGTGTCAGCCCGCGACTTTTCGCCAGCGAGGAAATCTGGGCCGTTAACAGTTTTCGGTTCGTCGCCACCGCAGCGCGGCTGCCGAAGAAGGGAACGACCGCCGGCGAAACGACGGTGATGCCTTCTTCGGTGGTGCGCGCCAGTTTTGCATAACTCTTCAGCTTTCGTTTGATGCGCGGCAGAAGCTCGCCGCTCTTCATCGGCGCCAGGCCCATCGAGATCGAATTGACGAAGATGACTTTATTGCCCGCGCGCGCGAACCGGCGCATCAGGTGGTTCTTCGAATGCGGATGGTGATACCACCAGTCCTCGCCGCCAAAACAGATGATCGATTTGCCGTGCAGCATTGCCGGTGATAGTACAATACGCAGTCAGAACCACCTGCGGTAGCGGGCTGGTCTAGCCTGTGGCGCAAACTCGATCAAGAGTCAGACTGGCCAGCCCGCTACCGCAGGCGGTTCTGACTCCATGATCTATCTCGCACTCACTCACGATTGGGAGTTGCGCGGCGATGGCTCGGGCGACATTGAAGAAATTCAGTTTGCGCCGATGCGCCGGCTGCTGGAAATCTACGAAAAGTTTGGCGCGCGCACGACGTTTCTGCCGGATGTCATGCAACAAGTCAGTTTCAGAAAGCTTGAAAGCGGCCATCCGGAGCTAAAGCGAGCGGCCGATTCATGGGATGAACACGCGCTGGAAGCGTACGCACGGGACACGACGTACAACTGCACCTCCATTCTCAGTGGTCAAATGCTATCTGGGAAAACGGCCGCTGGAGCGTGCGGGGTGAATGGTCGATGCTCAAATACGATCGCGAGCAAGCGGCCAGCATGCTCGCCGAAAGTAAATCGTATCTCGAAAATCTCTTGCAGCCGGTGAATCGTGATTATCGCTGCCTGGCTTTTCGCGCCAGCGCGCTGGCCCTTGCTCCTTCGGCCTATTTGTTGTCGGCGCTGGTAGAGCTCGGAATTCAAATCGATGTCAGTGTAGCCGCCGGCTTCTTTTGAATAATCAGACTCTGCAACTCGACTATCGCAGGTGTGAAGAAACATTTCTGCCGTACTATCCAAAGATGGACGACGCGCGTAAGGTTTCGTCGCAGCGCGAGCCGATTGTTTGCGTGCCGCTGAATCATTTCTACGGCTCGCGCCGCTGCGGTGACGAAACAGAACGTTGCGCTGGTCCGAGAGCGTCTGCAACGTCGCGGTTCTGATTCAACTGCTGAGTCTCCAGCTCGGCCGCAACTGGATACTGACAGCGCAGGAATCGCGCGCGTGTACGAAAAGCTGATCGAGCCGGCGATCAAGCGGAAGTATTTCGTCTCTGACATGAGCCGTTTGAATTACCCGTTGATGCGCGAGATGCTCGCGCAAATTCGGCAGCGTGCGGTCACCAGTGGGTTGCCAAAAGTGCCGGTGGTGCTGACCAATCATCCGAAAGACATCCGCGATTGGGATGGGCTGGAAAGATTCGTCGCCGAAGTGGCAAAAGCTGACGATGTCGAGTTCATAACACTGGCTGAGTTGGCTGAGAAGATAACCAGCGGCGAGTTTCAGGTAAGGAAGTCAGCATCGCATCCGCTATGTCCACCCCTACCTACTTCCTCTCACACCGAGCGCGGATACGCAATGATGTCCCGCCTTGCCAGCTCCATCATCTCGGCAAACAGTTTTGGCGCGTCAGCGCGGAAGAACTTCATTCCGTGCAAGGTCAGATCGCGGCAAGCTTCATCCGATACGTAAGTTGCGAAACCACCTCGGCATCTCCGGATGAACGGTTGTGCTCATGTCATGCGCGTAGGTTCTTACGATTACACTGGTCGCCGTCATAGTTGATGCACGGCGCCTCAAACAGCTCTTCGATGATAGACGCGCACCGGAAATCTTTCCTTGAACGCATCATCGACGCAGTAGCCGAACGAAATGTAATTCGTGGTCGCGCCGAGCCCGATGATCTTGCCACCGCCGGCGATCAGTTTGTAATAAGGACTGCTCGGTGTCATACGGATAAGGTGACAGTTGATGCGTCGCCGTCAGTTCTTTCGCCGCCGGACCAATGGCGCAGACGGATTTCGTCGGATGCAGGCTGCGAATCGCCTTCCGCTGCCGCCGCGCGAACTCAGTCAGGATTCCCGTGTACGACGGCGTGCGGCGCACATCGAAAATATTTCCCTGCTTCAGCCATTCATAAGACGAGATGCGATGGTTCGGATAAGTCGGAAAGACCACCGTGCCTTCGCTCCCAATCACTTCCTGAATCAGAAACAGGATGCGATAGAAGGGAAAGCCGAGATTCAATCCGTCCATGCCGCTGTGCACATAGACGAGATCCCCTGCGCGCAAACGAAGGCCGTCAGACAGGATGTTCCTGAAATCCGTTTCGGTGAGCGGTGTCAGCGAGGCTACGCGCCGCCGCTCACGCTCCCACTTCGCGCGCCGGAGAGAATTGAACGCGCCTGACGGAAGAATTGTCTTGGCGAGCTTTCGCAGTTCCATCTACTTTGGTTCACGGGCTTGATCAGAGTGCGGCTTATCCGCGTGAGTGCCGGAGTCAGTACCATCCGCGTGACGCGGGATGACTCACCTAACAACTTTCCTGAGTCTGCTTACGCCGATGAGCTAAAGCGTAGCCTCCAAATCACCTGCCGATGCAGGTGGTAAGCCATGAGGCTCTACCATCTGCGTAGCGGATGGCAGAGCCGCACTCAGCGATTCCATCAATGCCGACAAATCGCTGCAGTCACGTATCTCAATCAGTGTCGCGCCCCACGAATAACCGACGCCGAACCCGACCAGCGCGACGCGGTCGCCGCTCTTGACACGGCCTTGATTCAATTGCGCTCTCCAGGCGCGATCGGAATCGTCGAAGAGACCGTGTTGCCGCAGTTCTCCATGTCAATCCAAAACTTGTCGGGCGGAAACTTCAGCTTCGCGCGCAGCCGCTCGAGCACAAACTTGTTCGCCTGATGGGGAATCATGAAATCGATTTGGTCGAGTGGTCAGGCCAGACTTTTCCAACAGCTGCTGCAGCGTCGGCGGCACAGTGCGCAACGCAAAGCTGAATACATCGGCGCCGTCCATAAACAGATTCTGATCAGAGCGCCAGTTGCCGGCGCTGTCTTCTTTTTCAATCGCCGTTTCTGCGGTGGGACGGCAGCGCAGGCCGCCTGCCTTAACGATGATCTGATTGGCGCCGCGGCCATCGGTGCCCAGCACGAACGGCCCAATCAATTCCGATGTCAGATTCGACCGCGCTAATCAAGCGTCGCCGCCGCGCCGTCGCCGAACAGCGTGAGCAGCGAGCGATCGCGACGGTTGATGAATTTCATATAGGTGTCCGGCCGTGACCAGCAGAACCGTCTGCGCGCGTTGCCGGCTTCGACCAAACTCTTCGCCAGGGCCAGGCCGTAGATGTATCCCGAGCAGCCCTGGTTAATGTCGACTGCGCCGCAACTGGTTCGTCAATCCCAGCCGATCCTGCATCACGCAGGCGGTGGTGGGGCGTGAAGTAATCAGGGCTCTGTGTGCAAAAGATCAGAAAGTCGATCTCGTCCGGCGCGCACACGCCTTCATCGAAAAGACGTTTCGCGGCAGCGCATGCCCAGGTCCGAGGCGCATTCGCTTTCCGGCGGCGATACCGCGCACCGCGACGCCGGTTTTGGAAAGAATCTGGCTGGCGTGCCAATCGCCGAACTGCCGGGCCAGATCTTCGTTGGTTAACTTGTTTTCCGGTAGAAAGGATCTGAAGCAATACGTAACTGAACGAAGCATAC
>ERZ1370068.3551-contig-2662_pt1 | contig 18403 bp, 32 predicted proteins | sample MGYA00561227_ERZ1370068 | MGnify/ENA primary metagenome ERZ1370068 (study PRJEB38410, sample SAMEA6850437) | metagenome | study: Metagenomic assessment of the ecological functions of the soil: analysis of the soil microbiota associated with the...
CAACCTGTCCCACGGATTAGGTCACCCCAATTGCGCCCTGACCCGAGGGACAAGAATTCGCGGCGAGGGACATGACGAGTCGCGGCGCGGTCAGCGAGATTGATAGCGCTAACTCGGGCATTTTACCGCTTTTTTCCAGGTTTGTCCTAGAGGGTGACATAACCGAAGCGGCGCGTGATTGCCGTCGCGAATCGGAAACGCCTTTGTTTCCAGTGTCCCGGGCTTGTTCCATTCTTTGTCCCTATCAGGGTTCCGGACAAAATTTCTTCGGTCCGGCGAAGAGAGGAAACATGCAAGAAATCGTCGTCCAAGCTACGAAGTACCCCGAGATCGTGGTTCAGGGTCAGCGCTACGACTACACGTCGGACATCGTTCTGATCGTCGTGGGAGTCATCGCTGCCGCTGCATTCATCTGGCGCTACTCGTTAGCGCGCCGGGGCAAGGATTGATTGCGTCAATCACTCGCTGCGTGACTGAACGTCCCATCAGTCCGTGCGCAGCGAGCCTACCAGCTCGGAGATTCCGCGCAGGTTGTTGAGCTTGAGATAGTCCGCCACGCCGGCATTGATCTTGCGGCACAGAAGCGGATCGTAGAAAGCGCGGTTCCGAGGCCCACGGTCGTGGCGCCCGCGATCATGAACTCGAGCGCATCGTCGCACCGTCGTGATGCCGCCCTGGCCGATGATCGGCACGTTGTGCTTCGCGCGACCTCGGTACACCTGGTGAACCTTCAGCAGCGCGATCGGCTTGATCGCCGGGCCCGACAAGCCGCCCTGCACGTTGCCGATGACCGGCCGCCGCGACTTTCACGTCGATGGCCATGCCCATGATGCGTGTTGATCACCGCGAGGCCATCCGAGCCCGCCTCGATGCAGCGGCGCGCGTTCTCCTGGATGTCGGTCTGGTTCGGGCGACAGCTTGGTGATCAGGGGCTTGTTGGTCGACGCGGCGGCAGGCCTCGACCACGCTGCGCCGACATGTCTCGGGTAGTTGCCGAAGGCGACGCCGCCTTCCTTGACGTTCGGGCAGGAGATGTTGATCTCGATGGCGTCGATGGGCGAATCGTCGAAGCGCCGCGTGACCTCGGCGTACTCCTCGATGGTCGAGCCGCAGACGTTGGCGATGAAGCGCGTCTCGCTGAAGTCGAGCGTCGGCAGGATCTTCCTGCACCACGTGCTCGACGCCGGGATTCTGCAGGCCGATGGCGTTCAGCATGCCCGACGGGGTTTCGTACACGCGGATGCGGCGGGTTGCCGAGCCGCGGCGCTGCCGGTCGTTCCCTTGAGCACGATGGCGCCCACGTCGCGATTCGAAAACCCCTCGACGCGGGTGTACTCTCTGCCGAAGCCGACGCAGCCGGACAGCAGCACGATGGGAATTGAGCTGCATGCCGCAGAAGTCGGTCAGCAGCGGGTTGGTCACGTTTTCGGGGCGGCGGCCATGGCGCGCGATTGTACGACGCGCGTCCGCCCAGCGCTGAAAACCAGGCCAGAAAGCGGCCCCGCGCACGGGGCCGCCAGTGCATACTCAACAGGCGTGAACTTATCGAGTTCGGTCGGATCGTTGAAGATCGCCGGCAGCCGGATGCGCCGGTGACCGCGCTGCGGGAAGCCCGACAGCACTGCGATTGCCCGGATCGAGGTTCGAAGCCGTGTCGTCCGGCGGGAACAACACGAGCTCGTTCAGGAACTCATAGATCGAGTTCTTCTGACCCTCGGACAGTGCGTTGAATGCGCTGCGCGATGCAGCCGCTTCGCCACCGTGCCGCAGGATGACTTCACGCAGGTTGATGCTGCGTCCGTCATGCCCGTATGGCGGTGAGCTGCCCACGCCCCACAACGGTTCCGTCATGAACAGCGTCTGCAGTCGTACCGTCGAAGTTGCGCTCGTGGAACGCCGGCCCGAGATCGTGCCGCTTCAGGTCCGCGTAGAAGTTGCGGATCATGAACGAATTGCGGTTCGGGATCTTGATGCGTGGGATGCCCGGAGCCGTCGTCGATATTCTCACTGACCAGCAACGAAGCCACCGCGTACATCTGGTTGAAGATGCCCCGGCTCGTATCGTATGTGGTCTCCACGTTCAGCAACGCGCCGGTCACGAGTGATCACCATGTTCGGAATGTGGCAGGCCGTGCAGTCTCGATCTGCATCCAGTCAGGTTCTGCCCTATCTGCGCATTGTTGGTGTGCCGATAGAGTGCCTGGCTTGAAGTAGTTGAATAGATAGAACTCCATGAAATCCACCAGCGACGTGGGAATCTCGTTGAACTTCCCATCGAGCGTCCGGATCGTCATCTGACGGCGTGTTAAGGCATCGCCCTCTTACGAGATCGGTCGCGCGCCATTCAGCACCATGCCGGTGGGAGTGACTAATCGCGGACGCCTGCCGCGGCCTGGATCGTCAGGGTGATCCACGCGCCTGCAGACCCATTTCATCGTTGAAGGCGCCCACCACGAACTCGCGAATCGAGGTGGTGTCGCCCTGCGCGAAGAATGGCCGTGACCCGCAGGTCCGTGTTCACGCCGACCACGCCGGAGGTGTCCACCGGTGCCATCTGGATACGCGCGAATGGAACCGAAGCTGACACCCTTGCGTCGAGAGCGTGTGAGTGACTGACTGCCGCTGCCGCGTGCGGCATTGATCGCGTTCGGCGCTAAGGTCGCGCAGCTCGCCCGGTCATCTCGTCCGCCAGCATTTCCTGCAGTCCGAGCCCGAACAGATGCGGCGCGTCGCGGCCGTCCGGCTTCGTAAACACGTCGCCACCGAAACCGGCCGACCCGCGCGGCCTGCCATGGCAGCCTGCGCAACTGTCGATGAGACCGGCGCCGATTGCCGCATTGGCGTGCAATGTTGCCCGACGCCGTCCTGAGCCGCGGGCCGAAGCCCTGACCATCCGTGAATTTTCTCTGGAACAACTGGCGTCCGCGCCGGATTGCCCGGGCCGGATCGCGCTGAACGTGATGAAAGTCGATGATCCTGGCGTCGTGTGCATTCCCGACGCCCGTACCGACTGTTGCCAGGCTGCAATGATTTGAATATTCCCCGCGTTCTCCGTGTTTGGCGTTTGCGTGTTATCCGTAAGTTGCGCTTGAGCGGTCTCCATGCTGCAGACAGAGCGCAGCATGACCGCAAGCACCGGAAGGTGCTTCCTGGTAATCCTGAACATTTGATTAGCTCCCCTAACGCCACTACCGTGTGGCGGTTGCTGTTAAACAGTGATCAACAACGACGTTCTTCCGATGAACAAAACTGAGCAGGACAATTTGAGCGGGGAGAAGAGCGTACTCCTGAGACGATGAGACTGCATCTATTCTTCTTACAGAAAAATCAGATTTTTAAGAATCGCAATGGCTATAATGCGGCAGGCGAATGACATATGTTCCCGAAATGCAAACATGTCGCTGCAGAATGGCGCTCCATGTAGGATGCGCGACCCATGGCAGATCACTACTTTCGCCTACATTCGTCTGGCCTCTCGCTGCCGCTCCGGCTGGCTGCCGCAGAGCTCGCCAACGCCGCGTTGCCGCGACCACGCCGCAGTTCAACGCCTCGACGACATACCGGAGTCGTTCCGGCGAAGACGACGCCTACGCACTCTGGCGTGAAGTGAAGTTAGGCGGCGAGCCGATGACGAGCCCGAACAGATCACCCGCTGGCACGACGAACCGAAGATCGGCCGGGCGCGAGCCGGCGCACTGGTGGGCAGCAACCTCGCCTATCTAGCGCTGACACCCGCCGACTGCGGCCGCGGCTGCGAGGCACTGACCCGCGCCGATGAACTCTGGCAGCGACCAGGCACGCGTGGCAAGCTCGCGCAGCTGGCTATCAACCCGAGCTGCGGCGTGAAGCTGACCTCGCTGCGCGGGAGCGATGGCTGAAGCAAGGCCGTGACGCTCGACTACCTGGTCGCCAGCGCAGCGGCTGATCGAAATGTATTCGCCGACCGGCGAGCGAAAACCGATCCGCCGCAGCAATACCCTTACGCGCGCGTGGCCGGCGGCTACCGGGAAGCGGTCTACGGCAAGGCTAACCCCGACAGCCGGGCGGGCTTCGACGTGGCCGACCTTCAGGCAATGGAAAGACGTCTGCCCGCGGCGGACCGCAAGCGCGCGGAAACGGAGGCGACCCGATCCTCACGCAGATGCTGAAGCGCGACACGAGCGCTTTCGCCGGCGCGGTCCGCAGGAATTCGCCCGCGGAGGCCAGGCGCCAAGGCGTCGCATGGCTGGGGCTACGCCGCCGCACACGCTCGACTACTACCAACGCAGTGCGCAGTGGAATCTCGCCAGCAACTGTCGCGGGCGCGCAGCGCCTGGCGTACGTCGACTTGTCGAACAACGAACAGGACTTCATGTCCTGCAAGGCTGATCTGCGCCGCAAGGACTTCGTCACCGGCAAAGGCCGACAACCGCTCGCGCGTCGCGCTCATCGGCCGAAGGGCCACGGCGCCGCCTGGTGCTCGGCGATGTTTACGTGCAGCCCGACAAGGGCTGCGATGACCGTCGCAGTGCACCGCCATTCCGCAACTGGCGGCGAACGCCGCGGCGGGCAAGTGCCGCGCGCGTCTGGAAGGCAGCATCGACGCGCAGCAGTTCTATCCGCCCTCGGCCAAGAACGCGGGGCATCGAGGGCGACGCCGTGGTGCGCTTCTACGTTCCGCCTGGAAGTGATGTGGCCGGTGGATGCAGAAATCGTCCGTTCCAGCGGCCAATCCCGCGCCCGATGGCGCGGCCATCGACACGATCCGCAGCGGCAGAATTCAAGAAGCGAACTGCGACTACGGTCTCTTCCAGCATCCGCATCGCCTTCAACCGCAGGACTGACGCGCTCCTGTCGATGTTTCACGTCGTCGTCTTCGAGCCGGAGATTCCGCCGAACACCGGCAACCTGATCCGCCTGGCCGCCAACACCGGTTGCCGAGCTGCACCTCATCGAGCCGCTCGGATTCCGCCTCGATCGCAAGTCGGTGCGCCGCGCCGGGCTCGACTACGACGAACTCGCCACGGTTCACGTGCACGAGTACTTCGCGGCGGCGCGCGCGCCGCGCTGCCGGCAACTGGTTCGCGATCGAAACCGGCAGCGCGCGGCGCCACGTCGACGCGCAAATTTGCGGCCGGCGATGCGCTGCTCGTTCGGTTCGGAGCGACGCGGGTTGCCGCCGCCGAAGTGCTGGGCGCGATCGAGCTCCGAGAATGTGCTGTCGCTGCCCATGCTCGCGGGCAACCGAAGCCTCAATCTCGTCGAATGCCGCGGCCGTCGCGGTGTACGAAGCCTGGCGCCAGCTCGGCTTCACGGGTAGCTGCGCCCGCGCGTCCGCGCTCACTCCACCTCGGGGCGGATGGGGCGCGTCATGAGATCCTTCACCACGTCCTTCGCCGGCTCGTTTCGTAGAGGACGCGGTAGATGCCCGCTGACGATCGGCATGTCGACCTTCTCGCGCATCGCGACTCGTGCACCGCGCGCGCCGGCGGTGTAACCCTCGACCACCTGGCCGATTTCCTTCAGCGCCTCCTCGACGCTCTTGCCGCTCGCCAGCGCGAGCCCGAAACGCCGGTTGCGCGATTGATTGTCGGTGCTGGTCAGCACCAGGTCCCCCAGGCCCGCGAGTCCCATGAAGGTTTCCGCCTGCGCGCCGAGCGCGACGCCGAGGCGCATCACTTCCGACAGGCCGCGCGTGATGAGCGCGATGCGGGTGTTGGCGCCGAACCCCGAGCCCATCGGAGAGTCCGGCGCCCACCGCGAGCACGTTCTTCACCGCGCCGCCGACTTCGACGCCGACGATGTCGGTGGAGGTGTAGGCGCGAAAATTCGAGGCATGCAGGCTCTGTCGCGAGCTGCGTGGCGAATTCTGCATCGGGCGAGGCGATGGTCATGGCGGTCGGCAGGCCCATGCCCACTTCGCGCGCGAACGTCGGCCCGGAGAGCACGGCCACCGGGTAGCGGTCGCCGAACACTTCGTACGCCACCTGGTGCGGTAGTTTGCCGGTGTCGAGCTCGAAGCCCTTGGTGGCCCAGGCCAGGCGCGCGTCGCGCGCCAGCAGCGGCTTGAGCTGCGTGAGCAGCGAGCGCAGCGAGTGGCTGGGCACGGCAATAATGATAGCCACCGCGCCCTTGACCGCGGCCGCGAGCTCGCGTGTGGATCTCGATGGCGTCGGGAAACCGCGCATCGGGCAGGTAGCGGCGATTGCTGCCGCTCGGCGCGTCATCTGCGCGGCGTCGGCGGCGCTGCGGCACCACAGCCGCGTCGGATGGCCGGCGCGCGCGAACTGGATGGCGAGCGCGGTGCCCCAGGAACCGGCGCCCGAGGACGGCGACCGGTTCGTGCGCGATGTCGTTGCCGGCGCTGTTCACGGTGCATGCGACGCAGGCGTGATGCCACGCCTGCCGCGTCAGCGATCAGTTTGCCGGGCCCTGCGCGGCCAGCCTGGGCGGCCTGCTGCTGCAGGCCGCGCGCGAACAGCTGGTCGAAGTCCACCGGCGGCAGCACGAAGTTCGGGAAGCCGCCCTGCGTCACGAGCTGCGACACGGCCGACGCGCGCGTACGGGAACAACACGTTCGGGCAGATGGTGCCGATGGCGCGGCGCGTGGTCGTCGGCGGTCAGGCCGCGCATCGCGAACAGGCCGGCCTGCTTCACTTCGACGAGGAACGCGGTGGCCTCGCCCTGCTTGGCGCCGACCGTCACGGTCAGCACGACCTCGTTGCAGCTTCGGGCGCGACGACGTTCGCCGTCGTGTTGATGTCGAGCGAGATCTGCGGGCTCCAGTTGCCGTCGATACGCGGACCCTTCGGCGCCTCGTACGAGCAGTCCTTGAGGTACACGGACTGGATCGCGAGCATCGGGCCGTGTCTGGTTTTCAGTTCGCCGCGGGTGCGGTCTGGTTTTCCATGATCATGTTCCTTGTTGAAATATTCGTGAAAGAGCTCAGCGGCCTAACAAGCTGTCGAGTTTGCCCGCTGCCTCGAGGGCCAGCAGATCGTCGCTGCCGCCCACGTGGTGGTCGCCGATGAAAATCTGCGGCACGGAGCGTCCGGCCGCTGCGGTTGCGCATCTCGGCGCGCTTCTCGGGCGCCGATTCGACGTCGATCTCGCTGATGGTCACGTTCTTGGCTGCGAAGCAGCTTGCGCGCACGCTCGCAGTAGGGACACCAGTTCGTGGTGTACATGACCACCGCCGGCGCGCTCATCACGCCGCCTTGGTGACCGGCAGATGTTCCGCGCGCCAGCCGGCGAAGCCGCCGCGCAGCGAGAACGCCTTGGTGAATCCCTGCTGGTTGAGCTGGCGCACCGCCGCGGCCGCCAGCGAGCCCGGATTCGTCAGTAGACGACGACCGGCTTTTCCTTGAAGCGCTTGAAGTTGTCGCCGGCGGTCAGGATCTGGTCGGACGGCAGCTGCTTGGCGCCGTTCACGTGCCCGGCGGCGAACTCCTCGGGCTTGCGGATGTCGAGCACCAGGGCGCCCTGGTTCATGAGCCGGATCAGGTCCTGCGACGAGATCGCCGCGAACGCCGGAGGCGCGAACGCGCGATTCGTAGGTGACCACCACCACCAGCGCCAGCACCGCGGCCGCCGCCATGAGAGGGTGATGAGTCACGTATTCGATCAGTCGTTCCATGAGTCACGTGGAGCCCGGGGGCGCGAAAAAGGAGCGCATTATAGCGGCACGCGCTGTTTTCGCCGATTTTCAGCGACGCCGCATCTCTAGAATATGCCCATGACGATTTTCTCAGCCGGCCGGCCGGGCCCTGGCCGGGCGCTCGCGCGCCGCTCAGTCCTGGCGCTCGTGCCTGGCGTCCGCCGCGCCGCGCGGCCGACGAGCCCGAACCCGGCCAAGGCCGAGGCCGAGCTGAAGGCGGTGCGCTCGCAGATCGACAAGGTGCAGGCGGAGATGGAGCGCGACGCCGGCCGCCGCGACAAGCTCACCCGCGAGCTCGAAGAATCCGAGAAGACCGTGAGCGGCGCGCGCGGCGAACTGGACAAGCTCCGGCGCGAACGCGCCGTGCATACCGCGCGCCGCGCCGAACTCGCGGCCGCGCGCCGCGCCGAAGAAGCCGTGCTCGGCGAGCGCCGCGCGGCGCTCGCCGGCCAGATCCGCGCCGCGTCCATGATCGGCCAGGAAGAGCCGCTCAAACTACTGCTCAACCAGCGGGATCCGGCGCAGACCGGCCGGGTGCTCACGTATTACCAGTATTTCGGCCGTGCGCGCGCCGGCCAGATCGCCGCCATCAACTCGCATCATTGCCGAGCTCGGCCACGCTCGACGCGGCGCTCGCCGAGGAGGAAGCGCGCCTCGCGGCGCTCGAGGAGCAGCAGAAAGGCGAGTTGTCGCGGCTGCAGCGCCGCGCGCGAACGCCGTGGCCGCGCGCTGGTATCGCTCGAAGCGGAGTCGAAGAACCGCGCCCGCGAGCTGGCGCGGCTCAAGGATCAGCAGGGCGGCCTCGAAAAGCTGGTGCGCGAGCTGCGGCGCGCGCTCGAGCGCATCGACAAATTTCCCACCGACAGCAAGGACGCTGTTCGCGAAGCTGCGCGGCAAGCTGGCCTGGCCGGTGGCCGGAAAGCTGCTGGCTTCGTTCGGGCAGACCCGCGCGGGCGGCGTCAAATGGGACGGTGTGCTGCTCGTCAGGCGCCCAGGGCGCCGCGGTGCGTGCCGTCTATCACGGTCGCGTCGTATACGCGCGACTGGCTCTCGGGCCTGGGGTTGCTGACCATCATCGACCACGGTGATGGGTACCTGAGCCTCTACGGCCACAACGAGCGGCTCTACAAGGAAGTGGGTGAACGGGTGACCGCCGGGGACACCATTGCGACGGTCGGAGACTCCGGCGGGCGGTCGACGCCCGCGCTGTACTTCGAGATCCGCAAGGCGGGACGGCCCGTCGATCCGCGGCCCTGGTTCAAAAGCGCGTCGCCCTAAGGGCTCGACAGGAAGAAACGCCAACTGCATCAACGCCATGCAGACCGACATTGGGCGATGGTCCCAGGCCGATGACCTTCGAAAACTCCATGGAGCCGTACGCGCAGCTGGTGCGCTCGCTGTTGCCGCGCGCCGCTTCGGTGAGCCTGTTCGACAACAGCGGCAAGCTGCTGTGGAGCAGCGCGGCCAGCACCAACCCCGACCTGTTCGCGCTGGTGCTGCAGGCCATCGCGCACCTCGAAGAGCTCCCTTGGAAGAAGGGCGACGGCGTCGGCCAGCACTGCGCGCTCGCCGGATGACGGCCCGGCCTATCTATTCTGGCTGCGCGATGCGCGCCGGCAACGTCGCCGCCATCGTCGCCGTGGTCTGCAACCGGCTCAAGGTCGATGCCGACGTGCTGCCGTTCTCCTACGTGCACGATCACCTGAAGCCGGCGCTCGAGCTGCTGCGCCGCGACCTGCTGGCGCGCGCCGACATCGACATGCTCAACGAGTCGCTGAACGCGCGCGACAAGGACCTGGAGCTGCTGCTGTCGGTCACCGGCAGTCATCCGCAGGCCAGCGGCGCCGACGATCTGCAGAGTCCTGCTGGCCAACGCGGCCAGCCACCTGAAGTGCGTGCTGGCCGGCATCGTCGTGCCCGACAAGGGCCTGGTGCTCACGCATCCGGAAACCGGCGACGTCACCATCCTCACGCGCACGCAGAAACAGTTGTTAGCCATCACGCAGACGCGCCGCGATCCGCTGGTCATCAACCGGATCGCGACGCAGGCCGGACAGGTGGCCATTCCCTATCGCATCCTCGCCTGCCCGCTGCGCCAGGGCAGCGGCCGCACCTCCGGTGTGCTCGCGCTGTTCCGCAAGCTCGAAGCGCCGGAATTCATCGGCCGCGACGTGCACCTCGCCGACCTGCTGGCGCGACGCGTCGCCGCGAGCATCGAAACCAGCTACGACACGCTTTCGGGCCTGCTGACGCGCGCCGCGCTCGAGCAGCGCGTGAAGCTCATGTTCAGCGAAGGCGAATCCGCGCGGCCAGCGCTGGAGCCTGCTGTACGTCGACATCGACGAGCTGCACGTCATCAACGAAAACTTCGGCATGCACGTGGGCGACCAGGCCATCGCGCAGATCGGCGACCTGCTGCGCAAGCACCTGCCGCCGAATTCGGTGGCGGCGCGCATCTCCGGCGATCGCTTCGCGGTGGTCATGCCCTCGGAAATCGACGAGGCCGCGATGTTCGGCGAAGGCCTGCGCGAAGGCGTCACGCGCCTGCACACCGTCGGCGTCGACGCGCGCTTCCGGCTGTCGATCAGCCTCGGCGTCACGCCGTTCAGCGGCCGCGACAGCGATCTCGGCCGCTCGCTCGCCGAAGCCGAGTCCGCCTGCAAGGCGGCCAAGGACCGCGGCCGCAATCGCCTCGAGTCCTTCCAGGAAAACGACGTCAGCATCATTCGCCGCTTCACCGACATCAACGTCGCCACCGACGTGCGCGCCGCGCTCGCCGAGAATCGCCTGCGGCTCGAAGCGCAGATGATCCTGCCGTTCGTCGACGACGGCGCATGCCAAGCCGCACTACGAGCTGCTGCTGCGCATGCTCGATCCGGAAGGCAACACCATCGGGCCCGACCGCTTCCTGTCGGCGGCGCTGCGCTACCAGATGATGCCGACCATCGACCGCTGGGTGATCTCCACCGTCATCGAGCTGCTGCGGCCGCGCCGCGAGCTGCTGGCGAACGCGCCGGTGGTCTTCACCATCAACTTCTCCGGCCAGTCGCTCACCGACGAGGAATTTGCGGACTACGTGATCCGCAGCATCGAGACCAGCCGCATCAACCCGGCGGTGTTCTGCTTCGAGCTCACCGAAAGCGCCGCGGTCGCCAGCATGAAAGATGCGCAGGCGCTGATGTCGCGCCTGCGCAAACTCGGCTGCGGCGTGGCGCTCGATGACTTCGGCACCGGGCCTGTCGTCGCTGTCGTACCTGCGCTCGATGCCGGTGTCCATGCTCAAGATCGACGGCAGCTTCGTGCGCGACATCCTGCAGGACGAGCGCGCCGAGTCCATGGTGCGCGCCATCGCGCAGCTGGCGCGCGCCATGAACATCACCACGGTTGCCGAGTACGTCGAGACCGAGGAAATCCGCACGCGCGTGCGCATGCTCGGCGTCGACTACGGCCAGGGTTTCGCGATCGCCCGGCCCGTGCCCGTGCAGGAAGTGCTCGGACGTGCTGCCGGTACTCGCTGCCGCCACGCCCGGGCGCGTTCCTGCTCGACGAGTCGGCCGCCAACGCCGGATGAGCTAACTCCTTAATTTGAGTTAGGATTCACGCCCATGAAGCTCCTGGCGTTAGGGGTGTTGCTCGGCTTTCTGATCGCCCTCGGCGGCGACGTCTTCGCGCATCGCGACGACGAGCCGGCACAAGACCGCTGCGCGCGGAACGCCAGGCCGAAGCCAAGGTCGCCGCTCTCAGCCGCGGAAGCCGCGCAGCTCGCGGAAGTCCTCGATCGCGTGCAGCGCGAATACGTCGACACCGTTTCCCATCCCGAGCTCGTCGACGATGCGCTGCGCGGCCTGGTGGGCGGGCTCGATCCCTATTCTTCCTATCTCGACGCCGAGGAATACGCCGACCTGCGCGTGAGCACGGCCGGAACCTACGCGGGCATCGGCATCGAAGTATCGACCGCGGATCGCGCGCTGCGCGTGGTGCGGCCGTTCCGTGATTCGCCGGCCGCGGCCGCGGGAATCCGCAGCGGCGACATGATTTCCGCCATCGACGGAACGCCGGTGGGCGCCGATCTCGACGCCGCCATGGCGCGCATGCGCGGGCCGCGCGGCTCCACCGTCAAGCTCGCGGTGATGCGCACCGGCCAGAGCCTGCCGCTCGAATTCACCGTCGAGCGCGCGCAGGTCGACGTGCACAGCGTGGCCATGGTGAAGCTCGACGACGCCTATCTATACGCGCGCATCACGAGTTTCAGCGACACGACCGCCGAAGACTTCGCCGCCAGCATCGCGCGCCTGCGTCGCGACATGCACGTCGAAGCCGCGCGGCGTCGTGCTCGACCTGCGCAACAATCCCGGCGGCGTGCTCGAGTCCGCGGTGGAAGTGGCCGACCAGCTGCTCGAGACGCGGCGTCATCGTCACCGCCGATGGCCGCACGCCCGCCGCGCGCTTCACCATGGAAGCGACGCCCGGCGAAGTGCTGCCCGGCGTGCCGGTGGTCATCCTGGTGAACGGCTCCACCGCGTCGGCGGCCGAAATTCTCGCCGGCGCGCTGCAGGATCATCACCGCGCCGTGTTGCTGGGCCGGCGCACTTTCGGCAAAGGGTTCCGTGCAGACCGTGATGCCGCTCGCGCAAGGCCGCGCCATCAAGCTCACCACCTCGCGCTACTTCACGCCGTCGGGCCGCTCCATCCAGGGCCACGGCATCGATCCCGACCACGACTTCGAGAACATCGACGGCGTTCCGCTCGATCTCGACGACGCGCGCGTGCGCCAGACGCTGGCAAGCCAGGATGCCGGTGTGCACGCCGCGCTCGAACTGCTGAAGGGGCGCAAGCCCAAGCCGGCGTCCGGCATGACGGCGAGCGCGGGCAGCGCGCCGTGGAAATGACGCGCGCATGGAAATGATCCTGGAGCTGTTCCACTGGTTCGTCGACGTCATCCTGCATCTCGACGCGCACCTGGTCGAACTGCTGCGCGACTACGGCTTCTGGGTCTACCTCATCCTCTTCGCCATCGTGTTCGCCGAGACCGGTTTCGTGGTGACGCCGTTCCTGCCAGGCGATTCGCTGCTGTTCGCCGCGGGCGCGCTGGCGGCGGTGGATTCCAGCGGCACGCTGTCCGCGCCGCTGGTCTCGCTGACGCTCATCGTCGCCGCCGTCGCCGGCAACACGACTAACTACCACATCGGGCAAGTGGATAGGGCCGCCGGCCTTCAGCGGGGAAGATCCGTTTCCTCAAGGTGGAATACCTGCAGGCGCACCGAAGCGTTCTTCGCGAAGCACGGCTCGATGACCATCGTGCTGTCGCGCTTCGTGCCCATCATCCGCACCTGCGCGCCGTTCGTGGCGGGCGTCGCCGCGCATGCCGTACGCGCGCTTCCAGGCGTATAACGTCGTTCGGCGGCGTTACCTGGGTGCTGTTGCTGGTCTGGGCGGGCTACTTCTTCGGCAACATTCCCATCATCAAGGAAAATTTCGGCGTGGTGACCATCGGGATCATCGTCGTCTCACTGCTGCCGCTGGCGTGGGTGGCGCTGAAGAAGTGAGCAGCGCGTACCGCAGCTTCGCCCATCGCGTCGACGTCGGCGCGCCGGTCGAACGCGTGTGGCGGGCGTTCACCGACAGCCGCATGCTCGAGCGCTGGACCACCGCGGGCGCCACCGTCACGCCGCGCGAAAAAGGCCGCATGCAGGTGATGTTCGGCGAGGGCATGGAGCTCGACGCGCACATCGACGTGCTGGTGACCGCGCAGCGTATGCGCCTGATCCTGCTGCCCACCCGCGGCATGCCCGGCACCGACGCCGTCATCGTCGAGGATTTCCTGTTCGAGCGCGCGCCGCCGGCGGCCACCGTGGTGCGGCTTGCTGAGCAGCGGAGTTCCCTCGAAGCAGGCCTGGGTGACGTACTATTTGTCCAAGCGCCGCTACTGGGAGCTGGCGCTGGCCCGTCTCAAGGTGTTTCTCGAGAAGGGTCTCGATCAGGAACAGCCGAAACCGAGGTACTGAGTCATGGTGGGTTTCATTCTGCGCGGCCTCGTCGCCGCGCTCGGCCTCTGGGCCGCAACCGAAATGCTCGAGCGGCTTCAACATCGACTCGCCGACGACGCTGATCCTGGCGGGCCTGTTGTTAGGCCTGGTGAACGCGATCGTGCGGCCCTTCGCGCTGCTGCTGTCGCTGCCGGCGCTCATCTTCACGCTGGGCCTGTTCCTGCTGGTGGTGAACGCCGCGATGCTCGGGCTGGTGGCGCTGCTGCTGCCGGGTTTCACGATCGCCGGGTTCTGGACCGCGGTGGGCGGCCGCGATCATCGTCAGCATCGTGAGCTGGATCGGCTCGTGGTTCATCGGCTCGCGCGGCCGCGTCGAAGTCATCCGCTCCAGCAAGGATTAATGGGGACATTCCTCATTTGCTAGCAAAAGGGGCCGCACCTCGTCCGCGTCACCGCACCCGCGGTCGATGGATCCTTCTGCTGGTCCTCATCGAGGCGCTTCACGTCCTTCTGCGGCCAGTTCACCAGCGCCACGCCCGCGAACATGACCGCCATGCCAGCGAGCTGGTTGGCGCCCAGCTGCTCATCGAGGAACCACCAGCCGAGCATCGCGGCGATCGCCGGATTCACGTAGCTGTATGTGCCGACCATGGCCGGCGTGGTGTTCTTGGCGAGCCACGCGAACGCGGTGTACGCGAGGCAGGAGCTCGCAACGTGAGATACGCCATCGCGATGCAGTCCCGGCTTCGACCATGTGCCACTGCGGCCGCTTCGCCGATCGCGAGGCCGAGCGCCGGTCATCATCAGTCCACCTAACAACATCTGGATGGCCGATGAACGACAGCACGTCGAGCTTCGAGTGAACGTTGCGGATGTACACCGTGGTCGCCGACCACGCGAACACCGCGAGCAGGATCAGCAGCTGCGTAGCCGAAATGGCTCGTCGTGCACGATTGCCGCGCGGCCAGATGATGAGCGCCGTGCCCGGCGAAACCGATCACGAGCCCGATGAGCGTGCGCCGGTCGAGCGCATGCGCGCGCCGCCCGCGCGTCGCGAACAGCGCGATCCACAACGCCGCCGAGGCGTTGAGGATGGCCGTCTGGTTGGACGCGACGTGCTGCATGGCCGACGTTGGTGCAGCCATTGGCGATCACCACGCTGCCGACGGCGACGACGAACAGGTGCCGCCACTCGGTCGCGTCGAGCGTCGAAGCTCGCGCCCAGCGCCAGCGCCGTCAGGCCCGAGCAGGATGCCGCGCAGATCGAAGCGGATGCCGCCGAACAGGATCGGCGGCAACGCGTGCACGCCGATGCTGCGCGACCAGGTAGGTGGATCCCCAGACGAGATAGACGGTGGCGAAGCAGACGATGAGCTTCGCCCGATGCGAGCGATCCGTGGGAGTCATGGTGCCGAGCGGAGGAAACGAGGAGACTCGAGGCGCCTCGCACGCGAACTGCGGATGCCAATCGGCCGCCTCCTCCGGAATCGGACTTATCCCCATTTCTCGCCGGCACCGTCGATGCCGGGCCGCGCTTGCCCGGCGCCGATACAACCAGTAGCCGCACGACACCGCAGGACCACGAGAGCCCGACCCATTCGCCGAGCGAGCCGCCGAGCTGCATGCCCGCCGGCAGCGCAGAACACATCGGCGCTCTTCGTGCCGTAGATCGCGAAGCCGATGAAGATGCCGATCAGCGCCTCGCCGGTGATCAGGCCCGCCGCGAACAGCGTGCCGATGCGATTGCGCTTCTCGACTTCGTCTTCGGACAGGTCCTTGCCGAAGGTGCGCGTCACGAGGTGATTGAGCAGGCCGCCGAGGAAGATCGGCACCATGGTCTCGAGCGGCAGGTAGATGCCGATGGCCGCGGCGAGCACCGGCACGCGGAACTGCGAGCCGCGCGCCTTCAGAATCTGATCGAGGATGATGACGGCCGACGCCGATGACGGCGCCGATCGCATGATCATCGTCCCAGGGCAGGTGGCCGCCGAACAAGCCCTTTCGCCACCGACGCCATCAGGTTGGCCTGCGGCGCTTGCAGCGAGCTGCGGATGCTCCGGCGTGCGCGGACCGATGCCGTAGCTCTGCGCCAGCAGGTTCAGCACCGGCGCCATGACCAGCGCGCAGCGAGACCGAGCCGATCGCCAGCATCACCTGCTGCTGCCACGGCGTCGGCGCCGACCAGGTAGCCGGCCTTGAGGTCCTGCAGGTTGTCGCCGGCGACGCAGGCCGCGCAGCACACCACCGCGCCGATCATGACCGCCGCGACCGGGCCGATCGTCGAGTCGCTTGCCGAGGAAGCCGAGCAACACCAGCGCAGCGAACAGGATCGTCGCGATCGTGATGCCGGACACCGGGTTGTTGGACGAACCGACCAGGCCCGCCATGTACGCCGACACCGAGCAGAACAGGAAGCCGGCGACGACCATGATGACCGACATCGGCGATGCCGACGCCGACGACTGCCGACGATGCTGCTGGTACAGCACGACCAGCGGAATGCGTGAACAGCACGATGCCGACCAGCACCCACTTCATCGGCAGGTCGCGATCGGTGTGCGCCACGACCGTGTCGCTGCCGGCGCGCGCCGCGGCGAGGCCGCTCTTGACGCCCGAGACGCATCGACTTGCGCAGGCGTGAACAGCGCCCACAGGCCGCCGACCAGCATCGCGCCGACGCCGAGATAACGGATCTGCGCGCTGCGCAGCATCTGCGCGGTCGCTTCGGCGCATTCGGCGCTGCGACGTCCTGGCAGGCGCCGCGACCGTCGGCCGCGAGCTCCGGATTGCCGCGAGGAAGATACGCGTGGTAGAGCGGGATCGCGATGTTGAACGACAGGATGCTGCCGGACACGACGACGATGCCGATGTTGAGCCCGACGATGTAGCCGACGCCGAGCAGCGCCGGCGAGATGTTCGGTGCCCATGTAGCTCAGGTACTTGCCGATGAAGCCGCTGGCCGAGCGCGCTGTCGGGGATCAGGCGCAGGCCGCTCGCGGCGATCAGCTTTGCCGATGCCGCCGACCAGCGCCGAGACGCCCAGGACCTTGATGCCTCGCCGGGGTTCTCGCCGGCGCGCAGCACTTCCGCGGCGGCCTTGCCTTCCGGGAACGCCATCTGCTGATCGACGATCAGCGAGCGGCGCAGCGGCACCGAGAACAGCACGCCTAGCAACCCGCCGAGGCCGGCGATCGCGAGCACCCACCAGTACTCTGAAGTCGGGCCAGTAGCCCAGGATGCACCAGCGCCGGCACCGTGAAGATGACGCCCGAGGCGATCGACGGTGCCGGCCGAGGCGCCGGTCTGCACGATGTTGTTCTCGAGGATGCCGCCGCCGCCGAGCGCGCGCAGCACGGCCATCGAGACCACCGCCGCCGGAATCGCCGAGGCGATGGTCATGCCGGCGAACAGGCCGAGGTAGGTGTTGGCGGCGGCGAGGATCACCGCCAGCACGACCGCCAGGATGATGGCGCGCGCGGTGAGCTGCGGCGCCGGTGCCGCGCTTGGCGTTCATCTAACTACTCCTCAATCCCAGCCGCAGGACTGGCCCTTGTTCTGTTCCGTCGAGCCACGCCTTCGAGCGGCTGGAAGTAATCGATGATGGCCGAGGCGTCCATCTGCGCGCGTGCCGGTCGAGCTTCTCGCAGCGTGTCCTGCCAGGGCTGGCTCGCGCGCCGAGCGCGAGCATCTCGCCGTACTTCTTGCCCGGCCTCGGTGCTGCCGAAGATCGAGCACTCGTTGAGCGGGCCCTTGAACCCGGACGCGTCGCACAGCGCCTTGTGGAACTGGAACTGCAGGATGAACGACAGGAAGTAACGCGTGTACGGCGTGTTGCCCGGGATGTGGTACTTCGCGCCCGGATCGAAGTCCGCTTCGCTGCGCGCGCACCGGCGGCGGACACGCCCTGGTACTTCTCGCGCAGCTCCCACCAGGCCTTGTTGTAGTTCGGCCGGCTTGATCCGGCCGTCTGAACACGCCCCAGCGCCATTCGATCGATCAGCTTGCCGAACGGCAGGAACGCGATCTTGTCGAGCGCCATCTTCATCTGCTGGTTGATGACGGCTTCCTTCGACGGCGTGACGTCGCCGACCAGGCCGATCTTGCGTAGGTAGGCCGGCGTCACCGACAGGTTGATCGGCGTCGCCGATGGCTTCGTGGAAGCCGTCGTGCGCGCCGTCCTGGAACAGCGATCGGCTGGTCCTTGTACCAGATGTAGTAATAGACGTGGCCGAGCTCGTGGTAGACCGTGAACAGGTCTTCCTCGATGGGCTTCATGCACATCTTGATGCGCACGTCGTCCTTGTCGTCCATGTCCCAGGCGCTGGCGTGGCACACCACTTCGCGATCGCGCGGACGCGTGAGCATCGAGCGTTCCCAGAAGGTCTGCGGCAGCGCCGGGAAACCGATCGAGGTGTAGAAGCTCTCGGCCGACTTCGTCATCTTCACCGCGTCCCACTTCTGCTCTGCAGCAGGCGGTCGGCGGATTCGATGCTGGCGCCGCGGATACGGCTTCAGCAGGTCGTCGTATACGCGGTTCCACTGCTGCGCCCACATGTTGCCTAACAAGTGCGCGGGGATCGGCTTGCCGTCGGGCACCTTGTCCTTGCCGTAGCGTTGCTGCGCAGGCGCTTGCGCGCGTAGCAATGCAGGCCCTTGTACAGCGGCTCGACCTGGCCGTAGAGGCGCGCGGCTTCCTTCTCGAAATCCTCGGCCGGCAGTGTCGTAACGCGCGCGCCACAACACACCGAGATAGCAACAAGATAACCGGAACGAAGTACAT
>ERZ1370068.5214-contig-4246_pt1 | contig 18386 bp, 16 predicted proteins | sample MGYA00561227_ERZ1370068 | MGnify/ENA primary metagenome ERZ1370068 (study PRJEB38410, sample SAMEA6850437) | metagenome | study: Metagenomic assessment of the ecological functions of the soil: analysis of the soil microbiota associated with the...
CCAGTTACGTATTGCTCAACGGCACGACGACGGCCCTGGTGCCTGGCCACCGACACCCTCGGCGGCGGCGACGGGCGCGGTCGGGCTGGACGGTGCTGGCCGCCGTCGGCAGAGCCGGGCTCCTGGCCGGGCACGTACGCCCTCCGGGCTTGACCCGGCGCGCGGCGTCGCGATGCCGGCCCTGTTGCTGGCCGGGTTCGGGCGCCGTCAGCAGCGCCGGCAACCTGCTCACCGGGCTGGCCTGTGGCGGTCGCGGCCGCCTTCGCCGTCCAGGCCGTCCGCGGGCTCGGCATCGCCGCCGCCCTCGACGCTCGCCGGCACTCACCCTGGTCCAGCGGGATCGTCCCGGACCCGGCTGCCGGGCGGGCCTTCGGCACCCTCGGCGGCGGATCGTGGGCGCCGCCGCCGCCTTCGCCTGCCCTCCTGGCGGCGGCCTCCCGCTGGTCACCGCACCACCCCTAGGTCGCCTCGTCGCGTCGCCGGCAACCGCCGGCCTCGCTGGCCACCGCCGCCAACCGCCCCGGGCCCTCGGCGTGGCCCGCCCACCGGCCACGTTCGGATTAGGAACGTACGGAGCCCCTTCCCGCGACTCCGTGCAAAGCGCAGATTTAGGGCCGCCGGCGCACCGGCACCGGAGGTGGGGATGGGCATCCGTCGGGCGCGCGGTACGTCGCCGCAGCGGTGCTGGTGGCGATGACCTCTTCTGGGAACGCGGATCTGGCCCCGGCCGGGGCTCCTCAGACCGGGCTGGCGGGAGGCGGTGGTGGCGGCTTCCGGCCGGGCGCTCCCGGAGGCGACGCCTACTTCCCGAACTACGGCAACGGCGGCTACGACGTCGCGGCACTACCCGCTGAAGGTCTGCCTACGACCCGGCGACGGACCGCTCGCCGGGGTGGCGACGATCTCGGCCACGGGCGACCGAGAACGCTGTGCCGGTTCAACCTCGACTTCGTCAGGGCTGACCGTCCGCTCGGTGGTGGTCGAACGGCCGCGAAGGCGCGCTGGTCGCTCGGCCGACCACGAGCTGACGGTGACGCCCACGGCACCAGCTGCATGCAGGGCCGGCGGTTCACCACCGTGGTCCGCTACGACGGCGTGCCCAGGGACCCAGATCGACCTCGTCGGTCCCGGATGCGAGCCGTCTAGCCCTACGGCTGGATCCAGCACCGACGACGGCGCGGTCGTCGGCGAGCGAGCCCGAGGGCTCGGCCAACTGGTTCCCGCTCAACGACCACCCGACCGACAAGGCGTCCTTCACCTTCGTCGTGACGGTGCCGGCGGGGCTTCGAGGCGATCTCCAACGGCCGCCTGCGTCGGCCGCACGCACTCACGGTGCCACAGGGACGACCTGGGTCTGGGACGCGCCCGAGCCGATGGCACTCGTATCTGGCCACGGCCACGATCGGGCAGTTCGACCTTCGCAGCTACCGGACCGCCCAGACGGCCTGCGGATGGTACGACGCGGTCGACCCGGACCTGCTACGACGAGCCGGTCGACTCCAGCGACCCGGCCTCGGCTGACCTTCGGCGGAGATCGCGGACGGCTCGCTGGCCTGTCAGGGCTGAGATCCTCGACTTCCTGAGTCCGGGCAGTTCGGGCCGCTATCCGTTCTCCACCGGCGGGGATCGTCGACGACTGCGCCTGACCTGTTCTTCGCGCCCTGGAGAACCAGACCCAGCCCGATCTACCCGGGTCCTTCTTCACCGACTCCGGTCGACGGCGACTCCGTGGTGGTGCACGAGCTCGCCCACCAGTGGTTCGGCGACAGCGTGGCCCTGCCGAGTGGAAGCACATCTGGCTCCAACGAGGGCTTCGCCCAGCACGCGGAGTGGAGCGCGTGGAGCGAGGAGGAGGGCCTCGGGGACGGCCCAGGAGCAGTTCCGACGCCCCTCTACAACGGGATCCCGGCCGACGACCCGTTCTGGCAGGTCGTGATCGGCGACCCCGGTCCCGGAGCCTCCGGTTCGGACATCGCCGTACTTCCGGGGCGCGATGCGCCGTGCACACGCTTTCGCGCCAGGAGGTCGGCGACCGCGACTTCTTCCGCACCCTGCATGCCTGGACGACCTCGGCGGGCCGGCGGCAACGGCACCATCCCGCAGTTCATCAGGCTGGCCGAGCAGATCTCGGGCGCAGCAGTCGGACGACCTGTTCCAGGCCTGGCTGTTCACCGGAGCAAGCCGGCGCTGGAGGCGGCCGCCGCCGCTCGGGCCTCGGCCTCGCCACCGGCGCCCTCGATGGAAGCTCATGGCGCCGCTGAGTTCCTGACGAGCGGGAACGCTCAGAGCGGGGCGCGTCGCTGGGCCGAGGCGGCTCGGCCTCGGCGGCGAGGCTGGCTAGCCTCGGCGACCCGCTTGGCCCGGGTCTCGGGTCGCTTGGCCTGACGATCTGCTCCAGCGCAGCCCCGGCGCACCGAGCGCGACAGCCCGTCCCACCGTTCCCGGGCCCCGGGTTGGCGTCGAGCGCCGCCCGCCAGGTCGTCGGCACGACCAGGTTCTCGACGTACTGTCGAGCAGGGTCCAGACCCGTCCTGCTTCGGCCTCCCGATCAGGGGCCAGCCCGGCCGGCGCCATCAGCCCCGCCGGCCAGAGCTGCTCGACCCTGACCTTGTTGGTCCGGTCCATCCGCCGCTTCCGCTTGCGCGGCGACATCCACAGCATCGTCCGCTGGTCGTCCAGCTTGGAGCCCCTTGCTGTCGATCCACCCGAAGCAGAGGGCTTCCTGGACCGCCTCCTCATAGGTCAGCCCGGTCCGACCGGACTGCTTTTCCAGAAGACGAGCCCACCCCGTCGCTGCCGTCGTGGTGCTCGGCCAGCCAGGCCCGCCACTCGGCCCTGGTGCCCGGGTGCAGCCGGTCGCCCTGGGGACTGCTCAGCGGTCGTTCCGGCCCTGGAACAGGGCTCGCAGCCGGCCAGCCAGCCGTCCGACCCGGGCTCGTCCGGAACGTCGCCCTCGGCGCTGGTCGGGATCGGGTCGCCGGCCAGGAACGCCCGGAACCTGTGGTGGGGCGAGGTCCGCTCTCCTGGCATCGGGGAGGCTGGGACCGCCCGTCGTTGAGTCCATGGTTCCTGCCTTCACGGTCGTGTGACCGCGGAAGCCTACGTCGACCAGGCCCGGTTCGGCCAAACCTCGCCCGGCCCAGGGGTTGCACTTCACGTAGCCGGAGAATGAGGTGTCGCCCGGCTGATTCTGCGCCGCCCGGCGGCGTCAAAGCTGGTGAAGGAGAGCGGCCGTGCATCCGTGGCGGGTGGAGCGCGACCACCCAGAAGGTGAACAGGAACTCCGGGTTGCGGAAGGTGACGACCGACCGGGACCGACCCCCTTGAGCTCGAGCACTTTTTGACCTTGGAAACCGCTCTCCGACCCGCTAGCCTTCGACCAGCATCGCGGTGGCTCTCCGCTTCTGCGAGGGTGCGGTGCAGTGGATCATGGCCTGCTGCTCGCGCAGCCACGCCCCGGCGCCTGGTAGCGACCCGCCGCTGCGAGGGGCCGCCGTCCTGATGCGCAGTCAGCTCGCTCAGCACTCCCTGGCCGGAGCCCTTGCGGACCAGCTTCTCCCAGAGCGTAAACGCCCTTGCCGCCGCGGCCGACCACCACGGGCGGCAGTCTCGCGGGCAGGCTCCGGCTCCTCGGGCACACTCGTCTCCGGCCGGAGGCCAGCGGCGCGGGCAGATCGGGCGGATGGACTCCACCAGCTGGCGGGCCACGCGCCGGACCTTCAGCCCCTCCCGCCCGCCGGTCCCCTCGATGTCGATCTGCGGTGACCCGCCACCGCGCCGCCCCGGGACGGGGCAAGCCGGCAGCGCACCGGCAGGGCCAGGCGATCAACGCGTACTGGAGCATCGCGCCCTGGTCGCCAACGGCGAAGGCCCGGCCGTCGGCGCGGCGCCCCGACGACCGGCGCTCGGACAGAGATCCACAAAGGACTGGCCAGGCAGGAGAGTGGCGCGGGTCGCCGGCGGCCCGACCGGGAGACACACGCGGCCGTGGACGGCGGGGTGAAGATGGTCATCCGCCGCTGGTCATTGGCCGTGATCACCCGTCCCCGGGCGGGGAGGACCGGCCGCATGGCTGGCGGGCGCAGTGGTAGCTCACGCTGGTCGCCGACTGGTCGACGACCCGGAGCCTTGGGAAGGGTCAGCTCGAAACCCAGGGCCTGGTGCTCCCGGCGGATCCACCCCGGTGGGAGGACGGGGCACGGGTGGCGGGGCGGGCAGGGTGGTCTGGACCGGCCCCCCTCCCGGTGCCCGCGCCGCGGTGGTCGGGGTCACCGTGGGCAGGGTGGTCGCCGGGGCCGCCGGGCCGGCGACCCTCTTGTCCCTGCCCTCACCCCGAACCACCAGGCCGGCGCCGATGGCCCGGGGCCGGGACCAGGGGCGACGGCCAGGCCGGTCGAGGCGGCCACCGGACAGCGCCGCGCGCGCCGCCGGCGCCCTACAGGAACTGCTCGTAGAGCCCCGGCCTCGCCGGGCTCGGCCTGGGCCTCCTCGGCTTCAGTGCCGCGCCCGGACCAGGCTCCTGGAGGTTCACTTGGGCGTAACCTCGTGGGTGTCGGCGCGGTCGGGAAGCTGCCGCCTTCGTGCGCCCTGGCGCAGGCGGGTCATGGCCCGGCTGCTGAGCGACACCGACCGTGCCCACGGGGATCCGCAGCAGCCGGGCCACCTCCCGCTCGGGCAGGTCCTGGCGAAGTAGCGGAGGACCAGCACTGTCCGCTGGCGGGCCGGCAGCCGGCAGGATGCGCCGCCGCCGACCACCATCGGCTCCTCTTGCGGGCCGAGGTCGACCGGCTCGGCGCGGTCGCGGCCGGCGTGCTTGGCGCTAATCTGGCGGCAGCCGCCGCAGCAGCTTGACTCAGGCGCCGGTTCACCAGCACCTTGCGGGCGTAGGCCGCCGGGTGCTCCTGCTCGCGCGCCTGCCAGCGACCACCTCCAGTAGATGCGGACCAGCGTCCCCTGGGCCAGCTCCTCGCCAAAGAAAACTCGGTCCAGCTCCCCGGTCAGGCAGAGTTTCGGTGGTGGCGCCACGGCCTGCGTACTCACTGACGAAGAACTCGGGGAACTGCCGGTCCTCGGGACCCACGCCTCTCTCCCGCAGCTCGTTCTGGCGTCCCTGAAAACGCCCAGCAGCCCCGAAAAGGTTCCGATGATCGCTGCTGCACTTCCGAGGTCCCGGGCCGGCGCACGGGCCGGGCTCGGCAGACAGTAGTCGCCAGAGGTAGAGCAAGCGGCCCATAATCGCTGCAGGGTCAGTGGGTTTCGAGTCCACCCACGCCGCTACCAGGTGAGGGCGATGGGCGCTTCGGCCCGGCTGGCTCTCACCTTGCAACTTGGCGGACCGATTGCGCGAGGAGACAGGTTTCCCGATGGCGAAGAAGTTTGAGCGGACGAAGCCGCATTTGAATATTGGGACGATGGGTCATATTGATCATGGGAAGACGACGCTGACGGCGGCGATTACGAAGGTGTTGGCACGAGCGCGGATCCTGAGGGTGCCGTATACGCCGTTTGACCAGATTGATAAGGCGCCGGAGGAGAAGGCAGCGGGGATCACGATCTCGATCGCCCATGTCGAGTACGAGACCGCGAACCGTCATTACGCCCATGTGGATATGCCGGGGCATGCGGATTACATCAAGAACATGATCACCGGGCGCGGCGCAGGTCGATGGGGCGATCCTGGTCGGTCGGCGGCGACGGATGGGCCGATGCCCCAGACCCGTGAGCATGCGTTGTTGGCTCGTCAGGTGGGGGTGCCGTACGATCGTGGTGGCGTTGAACAAGGTCGACATGGTCGATGACGAGGAGCTCTTGGAGCTGGTGGAGCTGGAGGTGCGGGAGTTGTTGACCGAGTACGAGTTCCCCGGGGATGACACTCCGGTCGTGCGGGTGTCGGCGTTGAAGGCGTTGGAGGGGGATCCGGCGTGGACAGGCCAAGATCTTGGAGTTGATGGATGCGGTGGATGCGTATCGTGCCGGAGCCGGTGCGGGTGGTGGATCAAGCCGTTCTTGATGCCGGTCGAGGATGTGTTCACGATCACGGGTCGGGGCACGGTGGTCACGGGGCAGGGTGGAGCAGGGGATCGGTCAAGGTCGGTGATGAGGTGGAGATCGTCGGGATCCGTCCGAGACGCACGAAGACGGTGTGTACCGGGGTGGAGATGTTCCGCAAGCTCTTGGATCAGGGTCAGGCGGGCGACAACATCGGGGCGTTGCTGCGGGGACGAAGAAGGAGGATGTGGAGCGGGGCCAGGTGTTGTGCCAAGCCGGGCTCGATCACGCCGCACACCGAATTTCGACGGCGCAGGTGTATGTGTTGACGCAAGGAGGAGGGTGGTCGCCATACGCCGTTCTTCAACAACTATCGGCCGCAGTTCTATTTCCGGACGACGGATGTGACCGGTGAGGTCAGCTGCCGGAGGGCACCGAGATGGCGATGCCGGGTGACAACACCGAGATGATGGTCGAGTTGATCGCAGCCGATCGCGATGGACCGAGGGGTTGCGGTTCGCGATCCGTGAGGGTGGCCGCAACCGTCGGCGCCGGCCGCGCCATCGGGGCAATCCTCGGCAGGATCCGGAGACTCCCCAGGTCCTCACGGTAGGATCGAGCTTCACGCCGCGCGCAGGTGGCGAACCTCCATGGCGACCACACCGACATCCGCCCACGCCATCACTTTCTGGCCTGCACCGTCTGCAAGCACCGCAACTACACACCACCAGGAAGAACAATTGCGGAACGACCTCCGACCGCGTCGAGCTGAAGAAGTACTGCTCGCCGCAGTGCGGTCGTCACACCGCCCACCGGGAGACGCGCTGACGCCGACATGGCGCCTGGAACCAGGCCCCGCTGGCGGTGGCGCGTACCGCGGCCGTCAGGTACGAGGTCGGCCGGGGAGAAGCTGCAGCGAGTTCGCGATCGCGGTCGGGGAGACCGACCCGATCTACCATCGATCGATGGCCGCGGCTCCGGGCGGCCGGCCACCCCGACCGTCCCGGCGGTGCCGACCTTCGCCAGGTCGATGCTGTCGCTCGCTCCGGGCCGGCCAGGTCGTGTACGGCGACCCGGAGCTGGGCCTCGACTACTCCGGTGGTCGTCCACGGCGAGCAGGAGTTCGTCTACCACCGGCCAATCCGGGCCGGCGACCGGCTGCTGGCCGTCCGGCAAGGTCGCCGCCGCCCAGGCCAGCGGGCCGCCACGAGCTGCTCACCCTCGAGACCGAGGTGACACCACCTGAGGACGGCGAGCCCGTCTGCCTGGTCGGGGGACCCTGCTGTCGCGCGGCACCGCGCCACCACGCGAGGGCCGGGCATGACCCGCGGGTCAACCTGGCCGAGGTGCGGCCCGGCGACACCCTGCCCGAGGTCGCCGAGACGATCGAGCGCATGGACCTGGTCCGCTACGCCGGCGCCTCCGGCGACTTCAAACTGATCCACTGGAACGACGAGGTCGCCAGGGCCGTGGCTGCCCGGGGTGATCGCCCACGGGATGTACTCCATGGGCGTCGCCGCCCGGCATGGTCACCGGCTGGTGGGCGACCCGGCCGCGATCGACGGCTCCGGGTCAGGTTCTCGACCATGATCGAGCCCGGCCAGACCCTCACCGTCAAGGGTGAGGTGGCCGAGGTCGAGGGCCGCCGGGTCTGGTCCGCTTCCACGCCGAGGACGAGAAGGGCGAGAAGGTCCTGAGCAAGGGCGAGGCCGAGCTGGAGCTGTAGCCGCATGGGGAACGGGTCGGAGAGGAACCGGTCGGGCGACCGGAACCGCCGTCCGGCCAGCCACCCGCCGACCCGCCTCCCTGCTCCAGCAGCGCCAGGCGGCCAGGGAGCGGCGGGACTTCGCCACCGCCGACGCCATCCGCGACCAGCTCCGCCAGGCCGGCTGGCTGGTCAGGGACACGCCGGACGGGCTTCCCGAGCTGACCGAGGCGCCGCCCTACCAGACCCTCGACCCGGCCGCCTCGGAGCCCGCGGTGGGAGGAGCCCGGACCGGTACGACGTCTCGGTGGTCGCCCACGTCACTGGCTGGCCCGAGGACGTGGCCAGGCGACCAGGGCGCTGGCCGCCCACCACCGCCACCTCGGCTACGAGGTGCTGCTGATCTCCGACGGGGCCGGCCAGGCGACCGGCCGGGCGCGGAGGACTCTGGCCGCCGAGGACCGCGCACCTCCAGGTCCTGCACCTCGACCCGGCGGTCGGCTTCGGCGCCTTCATGAACCTCGCCATGGGCCAGGCGCTCGGCCGGGTCTGGTCTGGCTCGACCCGCACGTCGAGGCCACCGGCGACCTGCTCGGCCCGCTACTGGCCGCCCTCGACCAGCCGGGCACAGGGCTGGCCGGCGGCTGGGGGTGACCACGACCACGATGCTCGAGTTCGAGGCCGACGACGGCCCCGAGGTCGACGCCATCGAGGGCTACCTGCTGGCCGTGCCGCGGGCGCTGGCGGCCGGGGTCCTGGTCGATCCCAGGACCGCTACTACCGCAACGCCGACCTCGACTACTCCTTCCGCCGTCCGCGCCCTCGGGTCGCCCGGGCCTCTCCGCGCCGTCCGGGTCGAGGTGCCCGGCGGCCAGCACCGGCACCGCGGATTCCGCGAGACCGACCCCACAGAACGGGACCGCGCGTCCAGAAAGAACTACGATCGGTCTCTCGGACGCTGGAAGGACCGGACCGACCTGCTCTCCCGGGGTTCCGGGCTATCACCGGCACCGGTAACCGGAGGGCAGGGTTCGGGGTCTAAGAGAACGTTGGAAGGGGACCGAGGTGGAGGTCGACCGGGAGCTCGTCGAGGTCCGCCCAGGCTGGTGACCGGTGGGCGCTGGAGGAGCTTGTGCGCCGAACGCACCGCAGCGTGTACACTGCGCGCTCCGGCTGGTGGGCAACCCGGACGATGCCGCCGATGTGACCCAGGACGTCTATCTCCGGGTGGTGCGCAAGTTGGGCGGCTTCCGGCACGAAGCCTCCTTCTCTCCACCTGGCTGAACAGGGTGACGACGAACGTGGCCATGAGCACGTTGAAGCGCCGCACGCGGCGGTTCGCGGTCGAGGGCGGCGGTGCCCGCCGACACCGCGACCCCGCACCTGACCCGGCCGAGCGGGCCGAGGCGGTTGCCCTCGCCCGCCGCCTGGAACTTGCTGGTGGGCGGCCTGCCCGAGGGGCAGCGGCAGGTGCTCGTGCTGCGTGACGTCTACGGCCAGTCGACCGAAGAGGTGGCGAACGCGATGGGGCTGACGCCGGGCGCGGTCAAGGTGCGCCTGTTCCGGGCGCGCGAGCGGCTCAAGAGCGGAGTTGGAGGCGACCGAAGGCGGCCAGTGGTCGCGCTCGCCGGCCGCCGGCGAGCGACGGGACGGCGGTCATGACCAGCTGCCACAACATCCGCCCCTGCTCCCGGCCCAGGCCGAGGAGCTGACCCTGTTCGAGGTCCGCACCCGAGCCGAGCACGTCGCCGAGCGTGCCCGCTGCGCCACCGAGGCCGCCGCCTACAGCCGCCTCGGCCAGGCCCTCGCCGTCATGGCCAACCTCGAGGTCGACCCCGCCGACGGCACCTCGAGCGCGTCCTCGTCGCCATCGGCCGCCGCCGCGCTGGCGTCACCGACCCCCGTGTCCTCGCCGCCGCCGGCGCCTCCGGCGCCCTGGTCGCCACCGTCGTCGTCGCCCGCGCCGTCCGTTCCCGCCGCCAGTTCCGCCGCCGCCCCACCCCCTGGCGCCGCCTGCGCTCTACCCAACCTGCCGGTTCCCACCCCGGCGCTGGCCCGCGCCAGCAGGCCCGGGTCTGGTTCCGCCCGTCCGGGAACACCGGCACGTATCCAGGTGCCGCGCCGTCAGGAACCGGGCGCGGGGCCTGTGTAGACGGCGCGGGGGCGGATGGGGGTGTTGCGGTCGTATTCCTCCAGGGCGTGGGGCGATCCAGCCGGCGGTGCGGGCGACGGCGAAGATCGCCCCGGCGGCGCCGCGGGTCATGGCGGTGACGTGGGCCAGGGCGAGCCAGGGCGAGGTCGACGTTCGGCTCGGGCAGGCCCCGGCGGGTGGTGGCCTCGAGGAGGGCGTCGACCACCGCCATGCGGGGCGACCCCGGCGGCCGTGGCGCGGAGCCGGGCCAGGAGGAACTCCGGCGCCGCGGGTCGCCGTCCGGGTAGAGGCGGTGGCCGAAGCCCCGCAGGCGCTCGCCACGACTGGAGCGGCGCCGACCACGGTGGCCGCCCGCTCAGGCCGAGGTCGACCTCGTCCAGCAGGGCCTCGATCCCCAGCGACGCCCCGCCGTGGAGGGTCCCGCTGACCGTGGCCAGCCCGGCCGACACGACCGCGTACGGGTCGGTCTGACCGAGGCGGCCACCCGGGCGGCCACCGTCGACGCGGCCAGCTCGTGGTCGGCCAGCAGCGACCAGGGCGGCGTCGAGCACCCCGACCAGGCCGGGCTCCGGGCCGACGGTGGAGAGCCCACCCCACAGGCGGCCGGCGATCGAACCGCCCCCGGCCGGTGGAGGGCCGGGGTGGGGAGGCAGTCGACCAGCCCGGCGATCAGCGACCGGGCGGCGGCGGTCACGGCCGCGGGGCGGGAGCTCAAGGCGCAGCTCGTCGCCGGCGGCCAGGGCGGCGGCGATGACTCGATCCGTTCCAGCGGCAGCGCCGTCCGAGGAAGGGCGGCCTGGGCGCGCCGGCCCGCGTCCAGGGCCGCCTCGGCCGCCTGCCACGGTGCCGGCCGCCGGGCCCGGCCGCCGGGACGGTCCCGCCTCAGGGCCGTCCCGCTCGGGGCGGCGGCGGGAGCGGGAACCGGCCGGTCCAGAGCCACTCGGCGACCTCCTCGCAAGGTGCGGTGGCGGCCAGATCGGTGACGGCCACACCTCGGTACCAGGGGGCGGCCCTGGTCGATGGCGGTGAGGGCCGAGGGCACGACCAGGTCGGTGGCCGGCCGGCGACCTCGCCGGGCGCGGCCGGGGCGAGCGAGACGGTCGATCTCGGCCGGGTCGAAGGTGCTGGTCCGCCTGTCGGAGGAGCGCTCGCGACCCAGCAGCCCGCGGCTCACGTACGCGTACAGGGTCGCCGGCTTGACGCCCAGTCGCACGGCCGCTTCCGCGGTGCTCAACCGCCGCGCGTCCCGTCCCGCTCCCATATTGATCAATATTGAGAATAAGAGGAACCACTGTCAAGCTAGAGAGGAGAGCAGCAACCGCGACGAGAGGCACGCCCATGCCACGGATCCACTTCCTCGACGTGACCAACCGCGACGGCGTGCAGACGGCCCGGGACAGGACCTGTCCAAGTTCGGCAAGACGATGGTCAACTTCTACCTGGGCAGGCTGGGCGTGGCCCAGTCGGAGATCGGCTTTCCCGTTCCTGTTCCACGAGGTGCCCTACGTCCAGGCCAACGTCGCGCTGGCGGCAGGCGGGCGCGTTCGGTGAATCTGCGGCTGTCCGGCTGGTGCCGGGCCGTTCCCGGCGACGTCGAGCGCGCCGCTGCCGCTCGGTCTCGAGCACTACAACCTGTCGATCTCCACCTCCGACCAGATGATCGTGCAACAAGTTCCGCGGCAGGCTGGACCGGGCGGCGATCATCAAGGAGATGGCCGCCGCGACCGCGGACGGCCAAGTCAGGCCGGCGCCGCGACCGTCGGGGTGAACGCCGAGGACGGGTCGCGGACCGACGACGGCGTACCTGACTGGAGTTCGCCCTCGCGGCCAGGAGGCGGGGCCGACCGGGTCCGTTACTGCGACACCATCGGCGGCGACACCCCGGGCGGATCAGCGAGCGGTTCGCCGGGCTGGCCGGCGCGGTCGGCGATCCCGGTGGAGACGCACTGCCACAACGACCTGGGCATGGCCGTGGCGAACTCGGTGTCCGGCGCGCTCGGCGACCTGGACGCCGGCCAGGACGCCTGGGTCAACACCTGCGTGAACGGCATCGGCGAACGCGCCGGCAACGCCGACCTGCTGTCCCGCATCCTGGCCTTCCGGCACGGCTTCGGCGTGACCGGCCGGGTCGACCTGGGCGATCCGAGTCGACCTGTCGCTGGGCGCGGCAGGTTCGCGCTGTGGGCGGCGTACGCCTTCGGCCAGCCGCTGCCGCACGAGCCAGCCCGGGCGTCGGGCACAACGCGTTCGCGCACGAGTCCGGCATCCACGCCGACGGCGCGCTGAAGGACCGGCACAACTACGAGCTGTACGACGACGAGACGCTCGGGCCGTTCCCGCCGACTGGCACGCCCGGCCGGGCGGGTCGTGCTCACCGGCGAGTACGGCGGCATGGCCGGCTTCCGCCACGTCCTCGACGGTCTCGGCATCGAGCTCGCCGCCGGCGACGAGGACCTGGTGTTCAAGCTGGTCCAGCTCTGCCAACGCCGCCGACCGGCCGGCCGCTCACCGACGACGAGCTGCGCCTGCTCGCCGCCTGGCCGCGGCGAGCTGGCCATGCTCTACCCGGGTCAGCTCAGCTGAGCGAAGCCAGCGCCACCCGGGGCCATCGGTTGCCTCCGGAGCTGGTAGGCTGGTAGGGCCGGGTATCTTGTTCAGGCCGGGTGGACCCACCTATACTCGTTGGGCTTTGGGCTCAGGCTCGGGGCGCGCCCACTCCCAAGGCCAGTAGCTCAATTGGTAGAGTCCCGGTCTCCAAAACCGGTGGTTGGGGGTTCGAGTCCTCCTGGCCTGCAACCCCTCGACGATCGATCGGCGCCTCGGCGTGAGGAGCACCCTTCGCAATGAACAGGAAACCAAGCGGGCGATGGCCCGCCAGCAGAAGACCGCGGACCCTCAGCGGCTGCAGCAGCTGCGCAAGCAGCAGCTGGAGCGCCAGCGGGCCGGTGGGCGGGACGGCCAGCAGGGCGCCCGCCGCCTCGCGGCTGCGCGGCGTGGGCTCGTTCGGCAGCAGAGGTCGTGGCCGAGCTGCGGAAGGTGAACTGGCCCGGACCGGCGCACCCGTGGCCGGCTACACGGTGAGTCGTGCTGGTGGCCGTGACCGTCATCACGGCCGTCATCTTCGGGCTGGACACGCTGTTCGGGAGGGCCGTGTTCGCCGTCTCGGCGACTGACAGGAGTCACATGAGTACCGACACCACAACCGGCACCACCGGCCCCGCATTCAGCCTTGGGGACTGGTATGTCGTCCACACCTACGCCGGCTACGAGAACAAGGTCAAGCCGAACCTCGCAGAGCCGCATCTCCTCGATGAACATGGAGGAGCGGATCTTCGAGGTCGTCATCCCCATGGAAGACGTCATGGAGTTCAAGAACGGCCAGAAGGTCGTCGTCGCAGCAGAAGGTCTTCCCCGGCTACCTGCTGGTCCGCATGTACCTGGACGACGACTCCTGGTACGTGGTCCGCAACACGCCCGGCGTGACCGGTTTCGTCGGCTCCGGGGCCAAGCCGACCCCGCTGTCCGAGAAGGAAGTGGCCAAGATCCTCGGAGACCCGCCGGTCGAGAAGCTGAAGCCTCGGGTCGAGTGGCAGGTCGGCGAGTCGGTCACGCGTCACCTCCGGCCCGTTCGCCCAGCTGCCCGGCTCGATCGCCGAGATCAACGCCGACCAGCAGAAGCTCAAGGTCCTGGTCTCGATCTTCGGCCGGGAGACCCCGGTCGAGCTCGCGTTCGACCAGGTCCAGAAGCTCTGACCATTCCGAAGGAGTAACCGCCCTGATGCCACCCCGAAGCAGGTCGCCGTCGCCGCGTGGCGGCGGTGCTGAAGATCCAGCTCCCGGCCGGCCAGGCCACCCCGGCGCCGCCGGTGGGAACGGCCCTCGGCCCGCACGGCGTCAACATCATGGACTTCTGCAAGGCGTACAACGCGGCGCACCGAGAACCAGCGCGGCAACGGTGGTCCCGGTGGAGATCACGATCTACGAGGACCGCATGCGTTCAGCTTCGTCACCGAAGACGCCGCCCGCGCCGGTGCTGCTGCGGCAAGGCCGCCGGGGTCGAGAAGGGCTCGGCCGAGCCCGCACCGTGAGAAGGTCGGCTCCGTCACCCGGGCCCAGGTGCGGCGAGATCGCCGAGACCAAGATGCCCGACCTCAACGCCATCGACGTCGAGGGTGCGATGAAGATCGTCGAGGGCACCGCCCGGTCCATGGGCATCACCGTCGCCTCCTGACGAGGCGCCGTTCACCGAGTTCGTGGGAGGGCCGCGCGTCGCGGTCCGTGGACCACAGGAGTGACAACTGATGGCAGGCAAGAAGCTCGCCGAGGCGGTCGCCAGGTCGACCGCACCCGGCTGTACTCACCCGGCTGAGGCGCTGGAGCTGGCTCAGGAGACCAACCCGACCAAGTTCGACGCCACCGTCGAGGTCGCCTTCCGGCTCGGGGTCGACCCGCGCCGGGCCGACCAGATGGTGCGGGGCACCGTCTCGCTGCCCAACGGCACCGGCAAGACCATCCGGGTCGCCGTGTTCGCCGAGGGTGACGCGGCCCGCCTGGCCGAGGAGGCCGGCGCCGACGTGGTCGGCGGCGAAGGACCTGGTCGAGCGGGTCCAGGGCGGCTTCCTCGACTTCGACGCCGCGGTCGCCATGCCCGAGATGATGGGCCAGGTCGGCCGCCTCGGCCGCGTCCTCGGCCCGCGCGGCCTGATGCCGAACCCGCGCGACCGGCACCGTCACCCCGGACGTCGGCCAAGGCCGTCTCCGACATCAAGGGCGGCAAGGTCGAGTACCGGGTCGACCGCCACGGCAACCTCCACCTGATCCTGGGCAAGACCTCGTTCGCCGCCGAGGCCCTGATCGAGAACTACCAGGTCGTCCTGGACGAGATCCTCCGCGCCAGCCGGCCGCGGCCAAGGGCCGCTACATCAAGGGCATCACCGTCGCCACCTCGATGGGCCCCGGCATCAAGGTCGACCCGAGCGCCACCCGCAACCTGACCGGCACCAGCGCCTGACAGGCCGGCCGTGCCCCCAGAGCGGTTCCGGACCCCGGAGGTGCTGGAGACCATGACCAGCGGGGCCTGGGCGCCCGACCGGCCGGGGAACGATGACTAGCGGGATCCGGGCCCGGCCGGCCTGGGAGCTGGGATGGTGGGCGCCGGTGCCGCCGGCGCTGGAGCCCGGTGAGCTGGTCGACCCGGCGGTGCATGGAGCGCTGCTGTCCGCGGTCGCCGACGGGGCCCCACTGGACCGGTTGGGCCAGCACCGTCTGGAGTCGCTGAAGGCGGCCGGGCTCACCGCCGACGGCCGCCCCCGGTTCCCGGTGGCCCCAGCCGCCCAAGCCAAGGCGGTCGCCGAGACCGCCGGCGACCTCGGCCGAGCCATGGCCCGCCTGGTCGCCGGCGAATGGAGCCGCCTCGAGGTCGAGTACGAGCCCGTCCACGCCGCCCTCCCCCGACCCCGAGCATCGAGCACGAGCCTGGCCACGCTGCGCCGGCCGGCCCGACTGCGGGTGCCGGGTCCGGTCTGGCCATGCCGCGACGGTGGGTGCGGCTCCGGGGCGGCGGCCTTTCTGGTCGGGTGGGCTGCTGCTCGACCTGGGGGTGCGGCGGCTGCTGCGGCGTCAGGGGCTGGCCTCGCCACCGTTTGGCAGTGCGTTCGTGTGGCTGGCGGAGGGAGAGGGCGCCGCCGGCAGCTGGTTCGCGCGGGTCACGGGACTGCCCGGGCGGGAGCCTGGTTCGCTTCGGCCACCCCGGCGCGCCCGCCTTCCAGCTGGCCGCGGCCGACCCCGAGGCCGCCCCGGCGCTGCCGGCCTCGCTCGAACCGGCGCTGCGCGAGCTCTGCGAGGGGCTCGGCTGGTCGGTCGTCCGCCTGGTCGAGGACGCCCCTTCCGGCCCTCGACCCGGTCCGCCGCCGCGTCCCCGGCGCCGACGACGAGGGCGCGTTCCTCGCCTGGGTCTACACCCTGGCCGTCGACGAGGCCCTCGACCGCCTGTCGGCCTGGGGCCTCCTCACCCCTCCGGCCACCGGCGTCACCAGCGTCCGGGTCGCCGACCCGCGCGCTGGCGGGCGCCGCCCCGTAGCGTGCCGGAGCTCGCGGGCGTCCAGTGGCGCGCGCCGACGTCAGCTGGGCGACGGGGTCGGTCGCCGCCGCAGGAACGGGATGAGGTGCGCTAGCCGCGGCCGGTACGGCGGAGGAGGTTGCGTTCGTAGACGGCGTCGAAGCGGCGGGTTGCGAGGCGGCGCCGCCAGTCGGCGGTCAGCGGGGCGGCGAGGCGGCCAGCGCCACCAGGGTGGCGATGGCGACCAGGTCGGCGGGCATGGTTCCTCCTGCATTGGCGGACTGGGGGTCTCGCTGCGCTGGCGGACTGGGGGTCCGCGTGGACAAAGCTGCGGGTGCTGCTCCTGCGGGTGCCTCCAGCTAGGGGAGGACACAGGAGCGATGGGCGGGGTTCCTGACCGGGTGGTCGGGTGGTGGGCGAACCGCTGGGTTGGCGGGCGCCGGCGACGAGCAGGCCGACCCGGCGGGCGCGGTCCTGGTCTTCGATCGCCTTGGCGACGCTGATGTCGGTCAGCCAGCGGCCGCGCTCGAACCCGCGGTCGAACTGCCTGACGCTCTCCTCTTCGATGCGGTTCGCGGCCCACATGGCCATGCACGCTCCCCGGCGACGAGGCCGACGAGCAGGCTGATGATGACCGGCGTAGCCATCTACCTCCCCTCCTTATGCTGCGTGATCGTCGACTCTGACGAGATCGACGGCTTCGGAACCTATGACAGCAAGGCGCCTGGGAGCAACATAGAGCTACGGCCGCCAACCTGCCCGCGGTTGTCCACAGCCCCCTGTGCTACAGTGCGTCCTTGCCAGAGACCGTCCGGTTGCCGAATGGCACGAAGGCCCGACAGGGCGCCGGCGCAGGCGAGCACCTCGTAAGGTGCCTTCCACGCGTGGCAGACGCCAGTCGGACGGTCCGGGACCGTCCGTTTTTCTTTTGTGGAGGTGAGGCCGTGCCGAACGCGAGCAACGTCGCCGAGGTCGAGGCCATCAAGGGACGCCTGGAAGGCTCGGTGGCCGCGCCGCTCACCGAGTACCGGGGCCTCAAGGTCGCGGAGCTGGGTGAGCTGCGCGCGTCGCTGCGCGGGTCGTCGACCGAGTACCGGGTGCTGAAGAACACCCCTGACCAGCATCGCCGTTCGCGAGGCGGGCTACGAGGACCTGGTGGCCCCTGCTCCAGGCCCGACCGCGGTCGCCTTCGTCCACGGCGACCCGGTCCATGGCGGCCAGGACCTGCCGAGTTCGCCCGCACCACCGTCCCTTGTCGTCAAGGGCGGGGTGATGAACGGCAAGGTCCTCGGCGCCGCCGAGGTCCGCGCAGCTGGCCACCCTTGAGTCCCGCGAGGTCCTGCTGGCCCGGCTGGCCGGGCTGCTCCAGGCCTCCGCCCAGCAGACCGTAGAACCTGCTCGTCGCCCCGCTCCCGGCAGGTGGCGACCATGACCGCCGCCCTCCGCGACAAGACCCAGGGCGAGGAGCCGAGCGCCGCCCCGGCCACCGAGGCCGAGGCCGAGCCCGAGGCGCCCGCCGCCGAGGCGACCGAGGCTCCCGCCGCCGAGGGCACCACCTGACCGACACCACTGACTACGGACGAACCCTGCGGCCGAGGCGGCCGGGGCCGAGTTAAGGAGAACCCTATGGCGAAAGTTGCACCACCGACGACCTCCTGGACGCCTTCGATGAGATGACCTCCTTGAGCTGTCGGAGTTCGTAGCAGCAGTTCGAGGACACGTTCGATCGCCTCCGCCGCCGCCCCGTGGCCGTGGCTGCCGGGCCGCGGCGTGGCGGGGCCGGTGGCCGCCGCGGCCGAGGAGGCCGAGGAGCAGACCGAGTCTCGACGTGGTGCTGACCGGCCCTGGCGAGAAGAAGATCCAGGTCATCAAGTGAGGTCCGCGCCCTCACTCAGCCTCGGGCTGAAGGAGGCCAAGACGACCTGGTCGACGCGGCGCCCGAAGGCCGGTGCTCGAGCGCGTCCTGGGACCAGGCCGACAAGGCCAAGGCCCAGCTCGAGTGCCGCCGGTGCCAGCGTGGAGCTGAAGTAGACTGGCACGTCACCTGGCGCGTTCCTGTCGCCTACTCGTCCGCTGCTACCCTGACACCATGGGAGTGGGCGGCAAACTCGGTCGGACAAGACGAAGTGAGGTGCACACGCAGACCCCCAGTTCGAGGTTGACGGCGGCGCGGGTAGGAAAGCGCCAGCACTCGCCCTTCGCATGTCTTCGGCGCGCCTCGACCAGCCTACCCCGGGCTTTTGGCGTGCTCCAGCCGCCGCCGCACCACCCGCTTCCCACACCTGCTTCGCGCGAAAGGGGAGGGACGCCTGTTGAGCGAACCCGGCGTTCCTCGGCCTCCCTACGACTCTCCTTCGGCAAGATCCCCGAGATATCCTCCCATTCCCGATCTCATCGCCATCCAGCGCCAGTCCTTCGAGTGGCTGATCACCGACGGTCTCCGTGAGGCTTCGACGAGAGATCAGCCCGATCGAGGACTTCAC
>ERZ1370068.51-contig-10042_pt1 | contig 18383 bp, 28 predicted proteins | sample MGYA00561227_ERZ1370068 | MGnify/ENA primary metagenome ERZ1370068 (study PRJEB38410, sample SAMEA6850437) | metagenome | study: Metagenomic assessment of the ecological functions of the soil: analysis of the soil microbiota associated with the...
TTGTACTTCGTTCAGTTACGTATTGCTTAAGTGGAAAAGTGGAAAGTGGAGAAGTGGAAAAGTAAATTTCGAGTTACTTTTCCCACTTTTCCACTTTTAAACTTTCCCACTTTCGGTTAGCCTTCACATCCCTCCCTCCGCCAAGCGTTCTCCAACTATGTCGCTCATCGACGTGCTCGCGGTTCTCGCGCTGGGAGTGTTGACGTGTGCCGTCGCCCAGTGCGGCAGCACTTCGCCCCCGACGTCACCATCGGACACGCGATCGCCGACGCCTTCCCCATCTCCTGCACCTTCGCCCTCCCCTCGCCGGCGCCGTCGCGCCGCGCCGGGCCTGGCGGCTCGTTCTCGGTCACGCCGGCGGCGATCCAGGGGACAGGGACAGCCGCAGGCGACGGTGACGCTCGCCGCGGCGGCCTGACGAGGGCGCGCTGGTGGTGCTGCGGAGCGACGACCCGACGATTGCAAAGGGTGCCCGCGAGCGTCACCGTCGCTGCAGGATCCCGCAGTGTCACCTTCCTCATCGAGACCTCCACCGTGCGAACGTCCATCACGGTGAGGCTCACCGCGACCTACGGCGGACGCGTCGATGACGACGACGGTGACGGTCACGCCGCCGCCACTGGTCGCGTCATTTGTCGTGCGATCGCGGACCCGCGGGCCTGGAGCGTGCGTGGCCGATGAACAGAGCCAGGAGCTCGACTGCGTGTTCGATGGCAGCGCCTCCCAGAGGGTTTCGTCAGCACCTACCTCTGGACCTACACAGTGGGAGCGACGACGGTGCGCCGAGACGGCAGCCGCGCCGAATGCGATCATCAGCCCGCAGGGAAATGGTTTGCCCGCTCTATCAGCAGGGCACTGGCGGCGACGGGCCGTATCTGAGGATGGAAGCCACGCTGCAGGTCCGCGATGCGCTGGGTGTCGTCAGCGACGTCAGTGCGACAGCAGGTCAGGCTGTAGCCCCGAATCGTCAGTGTGGGTTTTCGATGCTGACGCGGTAATTCAAAATGCAAAATGCAAATGCAAAGCAAACCTTGCCCAATGCGAACGGTTTGCATTTTGATTGCACGTTTGCATTTCGTGATTACGCCTGATCTTACGGACCGTCTGGCGAGTTGTCCTCGAGGAACGTCTTCTTGTTCTCGAGCTCCTGCGCGGTCGGCTGAACCTTGCCCGTGGCGTCGGTCACGCGCGAGACGATCGTGTGCTCGCCCGGGCGTCGCGCCGTTCACGGTGTAGGTGAACAGCTTCCAGCCGAATACTTGCTCGCTCGTGGCGGGATCCATCGTCGCCGGCTGCCACGGGCCGTCGTCCACGTGCACTTCGACCGACCTTGATCGGCGTGCCGTCGTTCAGCACGACGCCGATGCACCTTGTGACGCGCAGCCGTCGCGCGACGATGCGCGCGATGAACGACTTCAGCTGCATGCGCGTGATCGGCGGTCTCGACCCACTTCATCTCGCCGTCGATCATCTCGCCCTTGAGCGTGCGATACCAGCGCGCCTGGAACTTGCCGAGTACTGCTCTTCCTGCACGTGGATCTCCGACAGCCACTTGACGTTCGCCGACGCCGTGCCAGCCGGGCACGACGAGTCGGAGCGGGCGCGCCCTGGTGGCGCGTCAGCGGCTCGCCGTTCAACGCGTAGGCCAGGAACGGCTCGGGCGACAGCGCCTTCTCGCGCGTGCAGGCTGCGGCCGAACTGCTGCTCGACCTTGAACTTCTGCGTCCGCCATTCGACTTCTTCTTCGCCGCGATCGGCGCCGAAGAAGACGAACTCGCGCGCCTCGAGCTTCACGCCCGCCTTGTCGAGCACGGTCTTGCAGCGGCACGCCCGTCCACCGGCCGTTGCTCGAGAGACCCTGCAGCGGACGCCGGTTGCCGGAGCACTCGAATCCGGCGACCAGCTCCGGCGCCGCCCATCTTCCGCAGATCGTCGAGCGAGAGCGAGACCGGCCGGTCGACCAGGCCCGAGACCTGCAAGCTGATACGTGGCCAGCGTCCACCATCGGGATGGCCGTAATGCTGCGTCGTGAAGAACTGATCCTTCGGCGTGAACGGACCGTCTGATCGTGCGGATGTCGATGATCCGCCGGTCCGCCGCGGGATTGGTGATCACGCGGTCTGGAAAGTCGAGGAACGGCACAACCGTCTCGCCCTGTGCGAGCGCCGGCAGCACCCACTCCGGGATGCCCACGATCCCAGAGCCCGCGAGCGCGAGGCCCGCTCTGCAGCACGTCCGGCGTCCGGTGCGAATCGTCCGTGTCATCTGCTTTTCTCCTTACGCCCACATATCCTACGCCGAACGGTGTCCGAGCACGACCTTGACGACGTGCGAGCCCCCGTCGCCAGTTACCGGGATGGCCCGGGCATCGACAGTCACGCCGTCAAGGTGTCGCCGACACGACCCCGCGGCAGACGCGGTCTGGGTTGGGAGACGGTAATCGCATAGGCGGTTTCCCCGCACTGCCACCGAATGCGTGAATTCCGGCCATGACGACGGGATGCACGGATCGACGACGAACGTCGACGCCGCGGCGCCGGAGGCCGAGGATGCTCTCGAGCCCGGCTCGATACATCCAGCCGGCCGATCCCGTGTACCAGCTCCAGCCGCCGCGGCCGGCGTGCGGCGCCTGCGTATACGTCGCCGGCGACCACGTAGCGGCTCCAGGCCTGTAGCGGGCGACGTCGACCGGGCGTCCGCGTGTGGTTGATCGGGTTGAGCATGTGGAACAGCTCGGCGGCTTCGTCGCCGCTGCCGAGCGCGCGCCAGCGCCATGACGACCCAGAGCGCGGCGTGCGTGTACTGTCCGCCGTTCTCCCGAACGCCGGGCGGGTAGCCCTTGATGTAGCCGGGCTCCTGCGCCGAGCGATCGAAGGGCGGATCGAGCAGCAGCAGCGTCTGCGACCCGCGCGCGATCAGCGAGGTCGCGACCGCGTCCATCGCGCGTTCGGCGAAGCGCTGCGGCACGGCGCCCGACAGCACCGCCCACGACTGCGCGATCGAGTCGATGCGGCACTCGTCGTTCTGCGCCGACCCGAGCGGCGTGCCGTCGTCGTAGTAGCCGCGCCGGTACCATTCGCCGTCCCACGCCAGTTCGAGCTTCGACCCGAGGCGCGCCGCGGCAGTCGCGATAGGCGTCGCCTCGCGCGCGCGTCGCCTCGCGCCTCGCACAGCGGCACGAACGCGGTCAGGACGCTGTGCAGCGAAGAAGCCGAGCCACGTGCTCTCGCCGCGTCCGCCGTGCGCCGACGCGGTTCATGCCGTCGTTCCAGTCGCCCGTGCCGAACAGCGGCAGGCCGTGCGCGCCGACGGTCGATGCCCTTTGTCGATCGCGCGGATGCAGTGCTCGAACAGCGTGCGCGCGCTCCGGCGGCCACGGTTGGCTGCCGTACGACTCGTGCTCGTCGGGCGCCAGCGCGGGCGCCGCGAGGAACGGCAACCGCTTCGTCGAGCACCGCCGCGTCGCCGGTCGCGCGGACGTGCTCGGCGGCGACATAGCGGCAGCCACAGCAGATCGTCCGGAACACGCTGCTCCGCAGCCCGCGTCCGCGACGGTTCGTGCCACCAGTGCTGAACGTCGCCTTCGACGAACTGGCGGCCAGCCGCGCGCGAGCAGGTGCTCGCGCGCCAGCTCGGGACGCGAGAGCGACAGCGCCATGACGTCCTGCAGCTGATCGCGGAACCCGTACGCGCCGCCGGGCTGGTAATAGCCGGCGCGCGTCCAGAGCCGGCAGCTGATGTCCTGATAGATCAGCCATCGGTTCATCAGCACGTCGAAGGAGTCGTCTGGCGTCCTGGACACTGCACGGCGTCGAGCGTCCGTCGCCAGAGCGCGCGCACGCGTTCGAGCGCCGTATCGGCAGCAGCCGGGACGACCGTGCCGCTCGATGAGCGCTCTGGCGTGCGTCCGATCGGTTCCCTCGCCAAGCAGGAAGACGATCCGGCGCGTCTCCCCGGCGCCAGCTCGAGCCGCGCCTGCATCGCCGCGCATGGGTCGAGCCTCGCTCCGAATTCGCCATCCAGCCGGTCGGCCCGCAGCGCCGCGGGGCTGGCGAGCGTGCCGTTGCGGCCGATGAAACGCCCGCGATCGCCCGACGCCGACACCAGCGCCTCGCTCATGTGCGCAAACGCCACACGGCCGCCAAATTCGCCGTTGTAGCCGTTGCGCGCGAACAGACTGCCCGTCTCGCATTCACATTCGGTGACCACGTGCGTGCGATCGCCGTCGCGCGGCGGTCCCAGCACCCACTCGTGGTACGTGAAGAGGCTGAGATGCCTCGTGACCGCGCCGTCATTGACCAGGGTCAGCACGGAGAACTTCACGGGGTCCGCCACATCGACGAATACGGACAGCTCGTGGTGTGATGTCCGGCGAAACGGCGCACGAAACGTGTGAGACCCGCCGAATGTTCGATGATGAATCGCCCGTCCGCCTGTTCGCGCGGCATCGGCCCGGGCGTCGGCGACCACGTCGCTCCCGTCCGATCGTCACGGATGAACAGCGCCTCCCCTGTCGGATCGGCGACGGGATCGTTGGCAAACGACGTCAGGCGGTTCTCGCGGCTATTGATCGACCACGTGTGGGAGGCGCCCGACGTCGTGACGATCGTGCCGAACTCGGCGTTGGCGATCACGTTCGCCCACGGGAGCGGAGTCTCCTGATCGCCCTCCAGGACGACGGTGTAATCGCGTCCCTCACCCGTGAAGCCGCCGATGCCGTTGGCGAGCGCCATCGCCGGCACGGAGTACGGGATCGAGCTGATCGGTGACCGGCGAGTCGGCCTCGTCGATAGCGAGCATCCGCGCTTCCACAACGGCGGTCAACTTCTGTTCGAGATGCGCCCGGTCCACCTGCGCGCGCAGGTCGCCGGCCCCGCCGGTGAGCACGACGCGCGCCGCGGCGACGAGCAGCGTCCGCTCGCTCGCACCCATCCCGTCGGCGCGCAGCGATAGGAGCCGCCGGACCGGTGCCGCCATGTCCGCCAGGGCCCTTCGTCGAGCAGCGCCGTGAGCTGCACGTGCATTTCGTCGAGATAGCTCACCGGGTGCTCGTTGAGGATGACGACGTCCGCTTCGAGCCCCTTGAGCCGCCAGTACTCCTGCGCCTGCAGCGCCTGCCGCACGAGCGCCAGGTCGTCGCCGACGACGCGCACGAGCAGGATCGGCAGGTCGCCGGAGATGCCGTGCGGCCACAGACCGCTCTGGCCGAGCACGTTCGCCGCGACGACGTCCGGAGGCGCGCCGCATCGATCCGTCCACCGACAGCACGCGCGAAGCGAGCCGCTCGAACAGGACCGCCTCCTCGACGGCGATGTCCAGGTGACGGCGACCGCTCTGCGCGTGCGCCAGCGCGAGCGCGAACGCGCGTGACGAGGCGCGGGGATCGCGATAGGTCTGCGCGAGGGCCGCAGCCGTGTCCCGATCGGCGGCAACGCCGGTGGCGAAACAGAGCCGCACCGAGGCGCCCGGAGGCAAGCCGCACACGCTGCCGCAGGCTGAGGAACGGGATCGAGGACGACGCCGGTCGTTCCCGACAGGGCGCGGCCGTCGAGCGCGACCGGGTTCGCGACCGACCGGCCGCGCCCGATGAAGCGCGCGCGATCCGTTTCCCACTCGATCGCCCCCTGCGTCCGCCCCTCGAGGCTCACGACGTGCATCGCCCACAAGCCGCCCTGCCCGATTTCCCGCGGGCGCCGGTGCGCAAGCAGCGCCGCGCTCTCGGGGAGATATTCGGTCTCGACGAACAGCTTGCCGAACGCCGGATGCGCGAAGTCGTCTTTCGGCGATCCGAGCACGACCTCCGCGTAGCTCGTCACGTCGATCTCGCGGATCCGGAGGCCGCGATTGGTCAGCTTCAAGCGGCGGACCTCGACATCGTGTTCGGTGGAGACGGCGATATCGAGCGCCGTGACGATGTCGTCGTCGCGACGGTGGAACGACGCTTTCTCCGGAAGGAACAGGACCGTGTAAGTCTCCGCCTCGCGACGAGCCGGGTGGAAGGTCGGCGACCAGACCGCGCCGCTCCGCACGTCGCGCAGATAGATGAACTGGCTGCCGTGATCGCGCGTCGGATCCCGCCGGGAGCGTGTGACGTGCGAGTCCGCGCGCAGACGCTGGCTACCACCGCCTGCGTTGGTGACACTACGCGACGTACGCTGCCATTCGACAGGAACTGCGTGTGCGGAAACGGCGTGTGCGGCGTGCGGTAGCGACGGAGCGGCACCGCCGGCGGCGCCGGGCTGACGCGCATCTCGTCGAGCGGCCTCGGCTCGATCGCCGGCCGATGCCGCGGAACGCGCTCCTGCAGCAGCAGCTCGGTTGCCTGGACACGCGGGGTCCGCGTGGAACCGCGTCACCATGCGGTCGGCGAGCACCGCGTTGGCGAGCGCCACCAGCGTCATCCCTTCGTGATGGGCGAAACACGCCCGCACCACCACGCCCGCCGGCCGCGACGGCGGGCTTGTCCGTTTCCCGCTCTGTATAGTCGATGGCGTCGAAGAACCCGTACTCGCCGAAGGCGTGTTCCCGCGCGAGACGACGCAGGTTGTCGGCGCTCTGCGCCGGGGCGATCGACGCGGCGAGCGCCGACGCGTACGGCGCCACGACCAGCTCGTCCCCGAGACCGCGCTTCAACCCGAGACCGGGTATGCCGAACGCCTTGTACTGTACGTGCCGTGGCGATCGACGGTGGTGTACGCGGACCCGAGATCCCCCAGGGCGTGTGCCGCGCGGCCCGTATCCCGCTGGCGGCGAACCGCCATCCGGCACGAGACGTCGAGCAGCGTGTTCCGGATAGCTGCGCATGAAGAGCAGCGGCATCAGGTACTCGAACTGCGTAGCGCTCCACGACAGGAGCACCGGTGCGCCGTGGACGCTCGTGATCCGGCGTCCCAGGTGGAACCAGTGCACCTCGGGCACGTCACCCTTGGCGATCGCCACGAAGCTGGCCAGGCGCGCCTCCGACGCAAGCAGGTCGTAATAGGACACGTCGAGGCCGCCGGGGCCGTCGCCATCCGCGGGCCGGTAGCCGATCGAGAAGAGGCGGCGCTTCGGGTTGTACAGGAAGCCGAAGTTCATCGTCGTCGAGCAGCACGGTGGCGCGTGAGGCAAGCTCCTCGAGGAGCCGCTGATCGGCGGCCAGTCTCGCTGGCCGACGCCATCTCGCGGAGACCGGACGCGAGCGTGATGAGCGCGCCGGCCAGGTTGCCGCTGTCCACGGTCGAGACATAGAGCGGCATGAGTGGCGCGAGCGTCACCGTGTCGTACCCAGTTGAACAGGTGGCCCTCATGCCGTTCGAGCCCCTCGACCGTCGTCAGCGTGCCGTCAACCCTGGTCAACAGGCCCGCGGTGTCGATGAAGCCGAAATCGTGGGCAGCGAGCGTGGCGAGCAGGCCCATGCCGATGTTGGTCGGCGACGTCCGGTTCGCGACGCGCGCGTCGCCGTCGAACTGAACGTTGTCGACGGGAAGGTGATGGTGCTCCGCATCCACGAACGTCGCAAAATACTTCCAGGTCGCCGCGGCGACGGACGTGAGGTAGGCGCGGTCCGCGGTCGTCAGGGGCTCGATGCGCGGCGCGATCGGGCGGCTCAGCGAAAGCGCGACGAGGGGCGCGGATATCCACAGGAGCAGGACGGGCGCCGCCACGGGAAGAGCGGTCGGGTTCACGAGACTCACCAGGCTGGCGGCGCCCGTTGCCACAAGCGGGCTCGGCAACATGCCCCAGACGAATGCGCGGGCGGTGAGCTCCCGGTGCGCTGCGCCCCGGCCGCGGACGTTTCCCATTCGAGCCGGCGGCCGCGCGACATCCGTAGACGCACCAGGGTGATGCTGACAGCGTGCAGCATCTCGTACGCCTGGTGGGCGATGAACGTCAACTGGAGCATCACGCGCGCCGCGTCGGTGCGCAGATCGTCGAACGCCGTACGCGCGAAGAGGCTCCACGCTTCTCCGCACGCGAGGTCCTCTCAGCAAGCCGAGCAACCGGAGCACGATTGGAAACGCGACCGCGCCGGCGACCGCGGCGGTCCAGGCGGCCGGGCGTCCCGGCGCCAGCGTCCACCCGAAGAGCAGCAGCGCGACGATGGCCGGCGCGAGAAGGCTCCGCCGCAGGTTGTCGAAGATCTTCCAGCGCGAGATGATCGGCAGGCGGTTGCGGGTGAGGCCGCCGCGCGTCGGCACGCACGGGAACAGCCACGCGAGGATCTGCCAGTCGCCGCGGACCCACCGGTGCTGGCGGCGCGTGTGCGCGAGGACGCTCGACGGGTAGTCGTCCACCACCTCGACATCGGTGACGAGCGCCGTCCGCGCATAGATGCCTTCGAAGAGGTCGTGCGACAGGAGCGCGTTCTCCGGCACGCGGCCCTCGAGGGCCGCGGTGAACGCGTCGACGTCGTAGCAGTCCCTTGCCGGTGAAGATGCCTTCGCCGAACAGGTCCTGGTAGGCGTCGGAGACGGCCGTCGTGTAGGGGTCTACGCCCGTATGTCCCGCGTAGGTGCGTGCGAACAGCGAACCGGCCGCGCTCGCCATCGTCACGCTGACCCGCGGCTGGAGAATGCCGTAGCCGTCGGTGACGCGACCCGCCTCCGGATCGAGCAGCGGACGATTCAACGGGTGGGCGATGATGCCGACCAGCGTACGCGCGGCGTCGCGCGGCAGGCGCGTGTCCGAGTCGAGCGTGATGCAGTAGCGTACGGACGGCAGGAGATCGAGGCGGCCGACCTGCGTGGAAAAGCTCGTGTCCGTCGCCCCGCGCAGCAGCCGGTTGAACTCCTCGATCTTGCCGCGCTTGCGTTCCCAGCCGATCCACGCCCGCTCGTTGGCGTTCCACTGGCGGTCGCGATGGAACAGGAAGAACCGATCGCCGGCCTCCGGCGTGAACTTCGCGTTCAGCCGCTCGACGCCTGCGCGCGCGATGTCGAGCAGCGCGCCGTCCTCGGCGGTCTCCCGGGATGCCGCGTCCGCGAAGTCGCTGAGGATGGCGAAATGGATGTGCGGGTCGCCGTTGCCGAGCGCGAGCACTTCGATGTGCTCGACGAGCGCCTCGACGCCGGCGGCGCTGGTCAGCATGGTCGGGACGATGACCATCGTCCGCGAGTCCGCGGGCACGCCGCTTTCCGACAGGTCGAGGCGCGGCAACCGCTGCGGCCTGATGAATCGCGCGATGAGACGCTGGGTGGTCGCAATCGCGATGTCGGCCGCAGGAATCCACAGCAGCAGGATCGCCAGCAGCACGAGGGGCAGCGGCGCGCTGACCGGCGAGGAGTACGCCACGGCGCCCGCCAGCATCGCCAGCGTCGCTGCGACGATCGCGCCGAGGTACGAGACCGTGGGGTACGACATCACCACGCGGCGCGGCCGCGCGCGTAACGGCGGACGATAGGCCAGGTCGGCCTCGAGATCTGGCCGTCCGCGGCCAATCAGGTGGTAACCGACGTGCGCCGAGCGGTCGCCGATGGAGGCGGCATCCGCCGACTGCCGCGCGCTTTCGACAGCCTTGAGCGCGACGCCCATCTGCGCTTCACCGCTTCGCTCGGCGAGCTCCTCCACCGCCTGCCGCAGCCGATCGCGGCTGAGGAAATCCATGCGCGCGTACACGCCCGCGGGGTCGCGCCGCAGCACGTGGTCCACGAGGCTGACGCTTTCGACGTAGGTCGGCCAGTCCACCGTGTCGCAGAGCCGCAGGCTCGTGATGACGTTGGCCACGGAGGCCTGGCTGGTCGCCTGCTGCTGGTGCTCCTCCTGACGACGTCCTCCGCCGTAATCGCGCGAGCCGCGAGGTAGGCGTCGATCGCGGGAGCGAGCGGCGACCGGCGAAGCTCGTATTCGCGAGCGCGATGCATCAGCTGCACGACATGCGGCGGTGTGGACGTCCGGCGCGAGCGGCAGCACCGGCTGGCCGGGCGGCGCTCGATCTGCGACAGCAGATCGTCGGCCGAGCCGACGGCCGCGCGCGCGGCCAACACCTCGTGCGCCAGCCGTCTGAGATTCTCGATGAGCGCGAGCTTCAACATGCTCGGCCACGCCCAGAGCTCCCCGATCGTCAGCGGGGCGACGCGCTGATAGCTGTTGAGAAACGTCGTGAGCCGCGGAACGTCGAACCGGCTGTCGCTGTGGCGGATCAGTTCGACGGCAATCGCGTAGATGCGGGCTTCGCCCGCGTGCTGCCGCAGCGCCAGCGACGGGAGCTCGCGGTAGTAGGTGCGCGGGAGATTCCGGCGGATGTCGAGAATGTCCGCCGTCACGAGGTGAAAGTTGTCGAGGAGCCATTCGGCCGCGGCCGTCACGAAGCGGCCGTCGTGCACGTCGGCCGCGAGGGTGCTGTACACCTCGCGAAGCACGCGCGCGTTCTCTTCGAACCTGGGAAAGATGCTGCGGCCCCGCCGCCTGCGCCCGGCATCCACGGTGAAGCGTGCCGCGAGCGACATCGCGCGCTCGTCGAGCCGCTCGATGCCGAGCAGCTCATCGCGGAAGGGTTTGAGGATCAGCGCGACTTCTCTAGCCCCGCCGTCATGTCCGCCTCGCGAGCAGCTGCAGCAGCAGGTTGGCGATCACCGCCGCGAAGATCAGCACGGCCACGACCCGCGCGTACGCGCGCGCGACGGCGGCTGCTCCGCTGATACCGACCTTCCCAGTGATCCCAGCGCGTCTGCGCGGCAGCCGCTTCACGATCGACGACGACGGTCACGAGCGTTCTCCACGTCCGTGGATGATGTCATCGGCTGTCTGCTGCGGCGGTTGCGGCCACAGCCGAATCAGCGCGATTGGCGGCAGGACCGCGACAGCGATGAGAGTGCAACCAGCTGCGGGTTGACGACGCGTCAACGGCCATGAAGATCGCCAGCGACACCGCAATCCAGCATGCGCTGAGTATCCACTCGATGCGAGGGTGGTCATGGTCATGGAGCCCGACTTTCACATGGGCTTTGATGAGGCTGACCGCAGGAAGGACGTGCGGAGAGATCAGCGTTCAGGAAAGCGGTAAGCGTCGAGTGTGCCCCACTCATGGTTCCAACAAGGACAATCATTTCCCTGTATAGTCGCAGCGTTACAGCGCCCTGAACAAAGCCGCCTGAGCTCACACGGTTACGAGTTCATCCCACCTGATCAGCCGCGCCGCCGACTTGCGCGCCACGTTCCGGCCCGCCGCCGGTCTCTGCAACAGAAGGCTCCTCATGACGCTCCGTCTCTCGCGCGGCTTTCGCCGTCGCGCTCGCGTTCAGTGTCCCTGCGGCCGCACAGGGAGCGGGGCGAATGCCGGGACTTCCAGCTCGGGGCCTCATCCGCCGCCGTCTCGGCGCTCACGGAGACGAGAAGCACGGACGTCACGGTCGTTCACGAGCGCCCTGCGGTCATGCAGGAACTCCGGTGGAGCCCGTCGTCATACGGAACCGCTGGCCGGTTACGGGCGCGTGGCGAGGGCTCCAGCAGATCATCTTCAGCTTCTATGAGAATCAGCTCTACCGGATGATGGTGGACTACGACCGATCGGAGACGAAGGGGATGACCGACCGGGACATGGTCGATGCGATTTCCGCCAGTGTGCGGACTGCCATCCTCAGCGAAAATCTCGAATGAACTGACCGACCCGCGCGGCGCCGAGACGACCCGCTTCCCGCCTCGTGGCGCGTTGGAACGGACCTGGCTATGGAGTCGCCGTGTCGCGATGGGCGTATGGAGGCGCCTGGCGTCTCGTCGTCGAATCGACGGATGTCGCCAGGCTGGCGCGTACCGCAGATGAGCGCGCGATCGTCCTGGATATCAGCGAAGGCCCGCAGCGCGAAGCCGACCGCGCCAGGCGAGACCAGCAGGGCAAGGACGATGCGGAAGCGGCCGCCCGGACGGCGAACAAGGCGACGTTCCTGCCGTGAGTCTGACCTGACCGGGGGAGCCGGGAGCGATCAGGCGCGGCCTCATCGCTCCCGTGACTCGCCCAGCATTTCCTGCACGCGCTCCCGCACGGCTTCCCTCACCGCTTTCTCGACAGTGGCTTTCATTTCCTGGTCGTCAATGTCGCGCTTCCGTCGGTCTTGCATACGACCTCCCGGAGCGCCTCCCCTCACCAGCGGATCGAGCGGCGACAGCTTCTTCATGTTCGCCTTGAGGCTTTTCTTGAGCGCGTGCCGTGTGGCCTGCTGCGTTGCCGCGCTCTCGATGGTCTCTTTCGCCGACCAGTCGGCTTCGAACGTGTCCGATCAGGCCGGAAACGACCTTCGCGTCGCGGACGATCACGCCCAACCTCACGCCGCGAATTGAGCTCCGGCCATCCGCAGGCTCTGGCTGCCCACGAATCGCTTCACGCCGGTCGCGGATGATCGCGCGGGTGTGCAGCCGGAATCCGCCCAGGGGCCGCACGTTCAGGCGAGGGACTCTTCCTGCCGACCGAACCGATGATCCTGACGTTCACGCCCGTGCTTGGCGCGCTACGTCGAGGGCGCGCAACTATCTCGTCGTCTGCGATGTCGGGGTCGTAGATGAGCAGCTCCTTCTCGGCACGGTGGATGAGCGCGAGGAGCTGCGCCCGCGCGTTGACGGGGCTGACGACGAAGTCGTCCTGGCCGGCGACGTTACGTCGAGCGGTCGTTGTCGGCCTCCAGCAGCTTCAGCGCCTCCGCCACGAGCTTCTTCTTCTTCGTCACGATCGCGAAGCCACGGCTGTGATCGACGTCGAGGTGGGTGAGGTTGAACGACATCACGTAGCGCACGCCGATCGATGATGAGCAGCTTGTCGTGATAGCGCACGAGGTCGTTCGATGTGCGCGACACCGTCACGCCCTCTCCGAGCAGCCGCATCTCGAGCTTGCGGAGGCTCTTTTCTCCGCCCTCGTTGGCGTGCGTGATGAGCGCGGTCACCTGCACGCCGCGCTTCGCGGCGGCCTTCAGCGCCGCCTCGATCTCCGCGCGATCGAAGCGGAAGATGACGATGTCGACCGTCTTGCGGGCGCGTTCGATCGCGGCCACCAGCGGCGCGATGCCGTCTTCGAGGTTGGATCAACAGCTTCACTGACGGAACTCCACGGGGACCACACTACGCGAACGGCGTCAGCACTGGCTGTTCAAAACACAGCACGGACAGGACAGAGCCGCGAGGCTACGCTGCCCCATGCGAAGAACTCCGGTTCGTGCGCGGCGGAGTCTGCCCCGCCATCGCGGCGATGTCTGCTGGCGGCGCCCGCTCTCGCGCAGGATGTCCGGGGCACTGGCGGCGATCTGGCACGACCGCGGCGGTTTCTAACGCATGAAGACCTACGGAAAGCACCGCTTCCCCGGGCGTCTGTTCGTCGTCGAGGGCATCGACGGCTCCGGCAAGAGCACGCAGCTGGCGCTGCTGCAGAAGTGGCTCGAATCGGAAGGGCTACGGCACGTTCTTCAGCGAGTGGAATTCGTCGGCGCTGGTGCGCGACGTGACCGCGTCGGCGGCAAGAAGAAGCGGATGCTGACGCCGATGACGTTCAGCCTGATTCACGCCACCGACTTCGCCGATCGCACCGAACAGCACATCATTCCGCCGCTCAAGGCCGGTGCGCTGGTGCTCGCCGATCGCTACGTCTACACGGCGTTCGCGCGCGACGTCGCGCGTGGCGTCAACCGCGGGTGGGTTCGCAACCTGTATCGAGTTCGCGGTGAAGCCGACGATCGCCTTTACTTCCGCATCTCGCGTTGACGACGCCGATGAAGCGCATCGTCGGCGGTCGCGACGCGATCAACTACTACGAAGCCGGCATGGATCGGCAGCTGAGCGGGGACATCGAGGAGAGCTTTCGCCTCTTTCAGGGCGCGGTCGTCGATGCGCACGACCGCATGGTCGAGGAATTCGGCCTCGTCGTGATCGATGCCAGCCGCTCGATCGAGGAGCAGCAGGCGCAGATGCGCGAGGATCGTGACAAAGGCGCTGACCGGCGCCAGGAAGACCAGGATTCGCAGATGGGTCGATTTGCATTCTATGGCCAGGGCCTCCCGGCCAGTTGAGCCAGGCGAGCTGAAGGGCAAGCTGGTCGTCGTCGAGGGGCACCGATGGCGTCGGCCGCTCCACGCACATCGGGCTGCTCCGCGGAGTGGCTCGAGAGCAAGGGCCACGCGGTGCTCGACACCGGCATGACGCGCTCGGCGCTCGCCGGCAAGGGTCTGAAGGCCGCCAAGGAAGGCCACACGCTCGGCGGCGTGACGATGAGCCTGTTCTACGCGACCGATTTCGCCGACCGCCTCGAGAACGAGATGATTCCCGCGCTGCGCGCCGGATTCGTCGTCCTGACCGACCGATACACGTTTTCGCTGATGGCGCGCGCCACCGTCCGCGGCGCGGACCCGCTAGTGGGTGAAGCGGCGTCTACGAGTTCGCGCTGAAGCCCGACATCGTCATCTATCTGCAAGACCACCGTGGACGAGCTGGTCACGCGCGTGATGCAGAGCTCCGGCTTCAACTACTGGGAGTCGGGCATGGACCTGCGCCTCGGCGAAGATCTGTACGACAGCTTCGTCGCCTATCAGAGCGCGGCTGCTCGACGGTCTTCGACCTCATGACCGACGAATACGACTTTCAGGTCGTCGATGCGTCGCCCGGACATCCAGACCGTGTCGGATCGGATCAAGGACCTGCTTCGAGCCGATGCTGGTGCTCGGCGCTAGCGGCGGCGTGACGACTGATCGTGCCGCGCGCGCGCTGCGCAGCCCGAAGGTGCTCAGCATCGCGGGCCTGCTCCGGCCCGCACTGGATCCCGATGACGCTGGCCCTGCTCGGCGTCGCAGGCGAGGCCGCGGCGTCGCTGCTCGAGCCCTGGCCGCTCAAGATCGTCCTCGATTACCTGCTGCAGTCGAGGCCGCTGCCCGGCTGGATGCTGCCCGTCGCCGGCGTGATCGGCGGAGGCACGCTTCGCCGTTCTCAACCTGGCGGTCGTCGCCGTGGCGGTCATCGCTGTCGGCAGGCGCGATCAGCTCCTACGCCGAACACCGCCCTCACCGCCAACGTCGGGCAATGGGTGATGCACGACCTGCGGCGGACGCTCTACCACCACATTCATCGGCTCTCGCTCGCCGAACATGACGAGAAGCAAACCGGGGATCTCGATCGGGCCGCGTGACCAAGCGACATCGAAAGCATTCAGAGCTTCGTGACGACGGCGCTGCTCGGGCATGGTCACCAATGTGCTGACCCTGGTGGGCATCATCGGCGTGATGCTGTATCTGAACTGGCGATTCACGCTCATCTCGCTCTCGATCGCGCCGGTCGCTGTTCCTGGTCGTATGCTCTTCACGCGGCGGATCAAGAAGACCTCGCGCGACGTCAGGGAAGAAGGAGAGCGAGCTGGTGTCGATTGTCGCCGAGGTCTTCTCGTCGATTCGCGTCGTCAAGGCCTTCGCGCGCGAAGAGTACGAAGAGCGGCGCTTCGAGCAGCCAGAGCCTCGAGAACGTCGAGGCGGCGCTGCGTGGCGAGAAACGTCAAGATGAAGCTCGCGCCGGTCGTCGACATCATCGTCGCGATCGGCACCTGCCTGATGCTCTGGTACGGCGCGCGGCTGGTCCTCGCCGGACAACTGACCGCCGGGCGCGCTGGTCGTCTTCCTGCTCTACCTCGGGAAGATGTGCAAGCCGATGCGCGACCTGTCGAAGGCGACCGACACGGTGTCGAAGGCCGGCGTCGGCTTCGAGCGGATCCGCGAGGTGCTGGAGACCGAAGGCGGCGTGCGCGACCAGCGGAACGCCCGCACGCGGCCTCCGGCTTCAAGGGCGCCATCGCCTTCGACGGCGTGTCGTTCGGATACGGCCCCGAACCAGGTGATTCTCGACGACGTCAGCTTTGCGATCGAGCCGGGACAGGTCGCGGCGTTCGTCGGTCCGACCGGCGGCGGCAAGACCACCATCATCAACCTCGTCGCGCGCTTCTACGATCCTGTGTCGGGCACCGTCACGCATCGACGGCACCGACATCCGGAGGTTCACGCATCCGATCGCTGCGCGATCAGATCAGCTTCGTGCTGCAGGACACGCTCCTGTTTCACGCGCCCATCTGGCAGAACATCGCCTACGGCCGGCCCGATGCGAACCGCGCGCGAGATCGTCCGCGCCGCGGAGCTCGCCAACGCGCACGAGTTCATCGACGGACGATGCCGGAGGGTTACGACACGATGGTCGGCGAGCGCGGCGTGACGCTGTCCGGGGGCCAGCGCCAGCGGATTGCGATCGCGCGAGCCGTCATCCGCAACACGCCGATCCTCGTGCTGGACGAGCCGACGTCGGGGCTGGATGCGCACGCCGGAGCGGGCGGTGTTCGAAGCGCTGGACCGCCTCGATGAAGGGCAAGACGTCCATCGTCATCGCGCATCATCTCGCGACGATCCTCGGCGCCGACATCATCTTCGTGGTGAAGGACCATCAGCTGGCCGAGCGCGGCACCCATGAGGAACTGCTGGCCGCGGGCGGGTTCTACGCCGAGCTGTACAACATCCAGTTTGGCGAGCAGGCGGCAGTGGTCGAGCAGGCGGCAGTGATATATGGGTCGCAATGAGGCTATGCGCGAGGGGGTTCAGGGTTCCAGCGTAGCCACCCGACGAGGAGGCCTGGCACGATGCCGACCGTGAGCACCAGAACCACGACGGCGACCGGAATCGTCGGCTGCGGGTGAACACGCCGCTGCCACACCGACGAGGACGAACCAGGCAGTACGAGAGCGCGACAGCGGAATACTCGCGCGGTGGCCAACGTGTTCATGAATGCAGCCTACTCCGGGTGCCGACACACAGCGTACTCTTGTGAACACCCGTTGTGAGGTGGGGCACGCGACGTAGATTCGTAAATTGGTCTGGCTTAGGGGCCGTCGCTGAGGAGCCGCGCGAGGTGATCGGGATCGACCGGCTTCACCAGGTGATGGTCGAAGCCGCTTTCCGAGCGAGCCCAGTCCGCCGGCGCGTCGTATCGCGCTCAGGGCCAGCAGGAGACATGCTTTTGCCATGTTCTGTCCTGGCGAATCCGTTTCGCAATCTCGTAACCGTTCATTCCCGGAAGGCCGATGTCGATAATGGCCGCGTCAGGACGCGAGAGTGTTGAGGAGCACCAACCCGCGCGGGCCGTCGGCGGAGTCGTAGACGACATGTCCGGCGAGCTCGAGCATCATACGCAGCATTTCGCGCGCGTCGGTGCTGTCTTCGATCAGCAGCACCCGCCTCAGTCTCGTGCGGCGCTCCAAGGGGACCACGGTATTCGAGGACTCCCGCGCAGGGTAGACCTGCGCCAGGCGGACCGTGAACGATGCTTCCGTGTCCTTCTCCCGGGCTCGCCGCCACGACCGCACTCCGTGCAGCTCCACGAGACGCCGCGACCAGCGTCAACCCGATGCCCAGGCCGCCCTGCGCATGATGGAGCGTCCGATCCGCCTGCACGTATCGTGGTCGAAGATGAACGGCAGCAGTCGTGCCGAGATTCCCAGGCCGGTGTCGTGGACGGTCACCACGGCATCGCTTGCCGTCGGCGCGAAGGGACACGCGAATGTGGTCGCCGGGTTGCGTGTAACTTGACCGGCGTTGGCGAACGACGTTGGTCCAGCACCTGTGCAGAGCCGCATGGCTCATCCACATCGACCCACGCCGGCTCGGTCGAGACTTCGATCGACCGCTTCAGGTGTGTGTCGCACGTGAACGTCGCGACCGCGGTGCGGACGGCTTCGGCCATGTCGACCGTCTGCCGGTGCAACCGGATCTTTCCGGAGACGACGCGCTCGACGTCGAGCAGGTCGTTGATCAGATGGGTGACGTGGCCGACCTGCCGCGCGATGACGTCGTGGGCGCGCGTGGCGGGCTCCCCTTCGGCGTGCGTGGCCTCGATCACGCGGACGGCGGAGCTGGATCGCGCTGAGCGGCGTGCGCAGCTCGTGGCCGAGCATCGCGAGGAATTCGTCTTTCGAGCGGCTGTCGCGCTCGGCGCGGACCCGACCTTGTTGGCCTCCCAGCAGCTCGCTCAGGTCGGTGACGATCAGGTTCAGGCGGTTCCCGTTGGCCCACGTCGTCGTGGTGAGAGAGACTCACTTCGAACCCGTTCCCGCCCGCCTGATGAAGCTGCTGCGCAGCCTCCGCGCTCCCAGCCGCGAGCAGCGTGTGGAATTCGCTTCGATCCGCAGCGGGTTCACGAACCGGTCGATGCGGCTCCCGACCACCAGCTTGAGCGGCTCGGCGACGAGCGCCGCAAAGCGCGCGTTCGCGAAGAGGATGTCGCCTGCTCCCGTGATGACGACGGCGCCTTCCTGCATCTGTTCGACGAGGTTCCGGTATCGGTTCTTCGGCGCTGTGCAGCGTGTAGACCTGGTTGCCCGCGGTGCCTCTCGACGACCAGTGCGTCGATCTCGCCCTGGCGGATCGCCCTCAGCATGAGTACATGCAACTTGAACGAAGTACA
>ERZ1370068.10829-contig-9493_pt1 | contig 18382 bp, 21 predicted proteins | sample MGYA00561227_ERZ1370068 | MGnify/ENA primary metagenome ERZ1370068 (study PRJEB38410, sample SAMEA6850437) | metagenome | study: Metagenomic assessment of the ecological functions of the soil: analysis of the soil microbiota associated with the...
ACGTACTTCGATTCCAGTTACGTATTCTTATCAGGACGAGCGGTTCGCCAGACAGGCCGGATAACGGCGGGGGTCCGGCGTGGTGACCACAACCTCGAGGAGAACGTACATAGCTAGGTTACCTTCGGGTCCGCGCCCGGCCGCGATGGCCCGCGCGTCAATGGCCAGATCAATGTGGCCAGTGTCCGGCTCGTCAAGGAAGACGGTTCGGATGTCCGGCGGTCCGCGCCGATCCGGGACGCGCTCAGAATGGCCGAGGAGGCCGGCCTCGATCTCGTGGAGATCTTCGCCCAACGCCGACCCGCCGGTCTGCAAGATCCTCGACTTCGGCAAGTGCGAAATATCAGGACGCAGAAGAAGACGCAACGCCGCCCGCAAGAAGCAGCGGGTGATCGAGGTCAAGGAGATCAAGCTGCGCCCGGCGATCGACGACCACGACTACGAGATCAAGATGCGCTCGGTGACGCGCTTCCTGGAAGAGGGCGACAAGGTCAAGGTCGACCATGCGCTTCCGCGGCCGCGAGATGGTGCACCAGGAACTCGGGGCCAGGGTGCTCGACCGCGTCAAGGAAGTGATGGACGCCAAGGCCAAGGATCGAGCAGTTCCCGCGGCTCGAAGGGCCGCCAGATGGTGATGGTATTGGCCCCGAAAGCGAGGGGCGGTCAGGATGCCTTCCGCCCATTGCGCGTCGCGCGCGACTCTTCCGGAATCCAGTCACCTCTCGCCTAGAGGCGCCCGGGAGAGCGTCCCGGCAACGCCCGTCCGTTGGGACAGGCGTTGCCGCGGCAGCTATCGTCAGTTGTTGTAGTCGGGCCCGCGTCCCCCGATCATCCTTGTGTCGAGCTCGGCGGCGGGTTGCTGCAGCCGACGAGCGGCAGCACCGCAGCCATCGCAACGATGACAAGCAGGGTCGAAGCAGTGATCCTCAACCTACGCATGGATGCCTCCTATCGCTTGATCCGCGACAGGTTCGCCCCATTTGTCGCGGGAAGTGTGCCGAACAAGCGCGGTAATTGTAGCGGCTTTGTTGCACACCGGCCGCATGACAAACTCCTGATACACTTTCTCTGCGGTATCGTGACGCCCGTCTCCGCTATTCTTCGCGGGATCGGAGGCACCGATGGAACCGGCTCCGCACATCGCCGTCGTCGACGACCACCGCGAGATCCGCGAACTGGTCAGCCGCTATCTTCTGCAGCACGGCTATCGCGTAAGCGCAGCGCCAGGCGCGCGCGAATTCCGCCAGCTGTTCGAGCGCAGCGTGTTCGACCTGGTTCGTGCTCGATATCATGATGCCGGGCGAAGACGGCCTCGCCCCTTTGCCGGCAGTTGCGGGCGACCTGCGATCTGCCGATCACATCCTGCTGACGGCGATGACGGAGGAGACCGACCGATCATCGGGCTCGAGATGGGCGCCGACGACTACGTGTCGAAACCGTTCAATCCGCGCGAGCTCCTCGCCCGCATCAAGACAGTCCTGCGGCGCGCCAACAGCCTGCCGCCGCGACGCGACCGCGCGCGGGCCGAGATCGACTGCGGCTCGATCACGCTGGACCGTCGACCTCGGCCGCCGTGAATTGATCGGCGAAGACGGCGTGGCCGTGCCGTTGAGCACGGCCGAGTTCCGTCTGCTGTGCGCCTTTCTCGATCATCCCGGACGATCCTGACGCGCGAGCAGCTGCTCGACCTCACCGTCGGCCGGGCCGCCGCCACGCTTCGATCGCAGCATCGACAACCAGGTCAGCCGGCTGCGCAAGAAGATCGAGGCGGATCCGCACAATCCCGCGCTCATCCGGACGCATTGGGGCGGCGGCTACAGCCTGGAGGCGGCGATATGCGCCGGCTGATGCGACGCCTGCGCTCGACCGGCCTCGTCGGTCAGGAATCGCCGGGCCGTTGCCGCTCGCCCCGGATCTCGAGATCAGCTATGCGCGTTGTAGTCGGGTCCGCGCCCCCGATCATGCCCTGGGTGCCTTGCGGCGTGCTGGAGCAGCCGGCGAGCAGCGCGCTGCCGGCTACCGCAATGAAAACAAGTAAGGCAGTCATGAAGATTCGCATTGCATGGGGTTGCCTCCTATCGCTCGATGCAATGGAGGCTAGCTCCCATTTGTCGCGGGAGTATGCGGAAGGTATGCGGGAATTGTAGCGGATCATTGCGCCGGAGTCGCAGGACAGACTTTGATACACTTTCCTCTGCGACATGGTGACGTCCGCTTCGCGCTATTCTCCGGAGATCCGGAGGCATCCATGGACGTGCCTCGATTTCGGCGTCGTGCGAAGTCGATCCGCGCAATCCCTGCGCTGATCGAGGCGCACAGGGGCGGCGGCTACGGCCTGCGAGGCGGCGATATGCGCCGCCTGATGCGTCAATCGGTGCGTCCGGCGAGCATGGTCGGCCAGCTGGTCGGCCTGCTGCTGCTGGCGCTCGGACTGTCGCAGGCGATCGGCTTCTTCATCTATCGCGACGAACGCACGGATGCGCTGCGCGGCGTGGTGGCCGACGAGTTCATCTCGCGCGCCAGGCGTCGGTGGCGCAGCTTCTGGAGGCGACGCCGCCCACCCTCCATGAGCGGGCGCTGCGCGCCGTCTCCACGAGCTATACGCGCTACTGGCTGACGCCGGCCGAACCGAGGGATGTGGTCGCCTGGCAGCAACAGGCTTGGCGGCATCTCGCCGACGGGGCGCCGTCGACCCATTCCTCGCCATTTGCGATGCGGGCGTCCCAGGAGAGGTGGGACCTGAGCGCCGGCTTTCTGACTGCCGTTCCCGCCTCTGCTGCCGCAAGAAGCGCCGCCTGGGAGATTCTCCCGCGCGTCCGCCTGGTCGCTGGCTCGTCCCGCCAAATTGCTCCATCTCGACCATGCCCACTCGCCCTCGGTCTGGCCGTCCCGCTCCGCGGGCGGCGGCTGGCTCAACGCGGCCTATGCGAAGCCGCTCTCGTCCGGACTGGTCGTCGCAGGCCTATGTCTCGCTCGCCATCATGGCCGTGGCGATCTCGCTCATCGCCTTGCTGACGGCGCGCCCGCATCGCCCGACCGCTGCGCCATCTGGCGTGTGCCGTGGAGCGCCTGGGACGCGGCGAGGAGGTCGCGCCGCTGAGCGAGATCCGGCCCCAGGGATATTCGCCAGACCGCCGAGGCCTTCAACCGCATGCAGGCTCGCCTGCGGCGGTTCATCGATGATCGCACGCGCATGCTGGCGGCGCTCAGGCACGATCTGCGCACGCCCATTACCGCGTTGCGGCTGCGGGCTCGAATTCGTCGCCGATGCCGGCGAGCGCGAAAAGCTGCTGGCGACGCTGGACGAGATGCAGGCGATGGCGGAAACGGCCCTCGCCTTCGCCCGCGAGGAGTCGGCGGGAGAGCCGACGCGGACCATCGATCTGGCGGCGCTGCTCGAAAGCCTGTCGCGACGACCTCGCCGACCTCGGATGCGATATCGCCTACGTCGACGGTCAGCGCATGCCGTATCGCTGCCGTCCCGAGGCCCTGCGCCGCGCCGTTCGCAACCTGATCCAGAACGCGCTCCGCTATGGCGAGCGGGCGCGGGTCGCTGCGCCGCGCGGGCGACGCCATCGAAATCGCGGTCGACGACGACGGCCCCGGCATTCCCGAGGCCGAGATTCGAGCAGGTGTTCGCGCCCTTCGTCCGCCTGGAAGGCTCGCGCAACCGGCAGACCGGAGAGGTCGGCCTCGGCTTGTCGATCGTCCGCACGATCGCGCGCGATCATGGCGGGGACGTCCTCCTGGTCAATCGCCCGGCCGGCGGGCTGCGCGCCACGATCGTTCTCCCCGCCGCTCTGAATCGACAGCGCCGAACCCGATTGTTGCCCGACCGTCCTTCGGCGTAAGATCGACGCCATGACGAACTCGGTCATACAGCTGCCGAAAGAGCGTGGCGGCTCCGACCGCGCCGGCGGCGCCGGTAGCGCCGGTCGAACCGGTTCAGCCGCAGGCGCCCATCATCACGGTCGCCACCACGGCTGGCGCCCGCGACGCATTGGCAACCGCCGATCCTCGGCAGCCTCGCCGTCATCTTCGGCGTCGCGTCGCTGTTCACGGGCACGCTCGTGCTGGCGCCGCTGGCGCTCGTTCTGGCGCTGGCGGCGGGGATCTCTCGTCAGATTTCCTGGGCGGTCATCGGCGGCGCCGCGGCCACGGTGGCGCTGGCGACGTCGAAATACTTCTGGGCCCTGCTCGGCCTGGCCTGGCTGATCAACCGCGTCGGCTGGCTCTGGAACTGAGCCGGCGGCGGGACTGGCCTTCCGCTCAGGGCGCCCGTTCCACCAACACGGCCGTACCGTAGGCCAGCACTTCCGTAATCCCCCGTCGCGATCTCCGTCGCGTCGTAACGCATGCCGATGATGGCGTTGGCGCCCAACGCCGATGCATGCGCCTGCATCGAGTCGAAGGCTTCGGCGCGGGTCGCTCGCACGGAGTTGGTATAGAGCGTGATGTTGCCGCCGAAGAGCGACTGGATGGCGGCGCCGAAATTTCCGACGATGGAACGCGAGCGCACGATGATGCCGCGCACGACGCCGAGATTGCGCACGACGCGCTGGCCCGGCAGCTCGAAAGCGGTGGTGATGAGCAGGATCGACAGCCATGGCGAAGACCTCCGTTGCGGGCGGCCAGACTGCGCCGCCCGGGCTCAATGATCGGTTAACCGGCGGGCGCGCCTTGCCTTTTCCCCGCCGCCTCTGTACAAGCCCGCACTCTTGCGCCCCGACGGCCACGGCTGATGAAAACGGGCATGCCCAACCGTCGCGTGAAGCGCTCTCAACTATTTGAAGGAAAACGAAAATGCCCAAGATGAAGACGAAGAGCGGCGCCAAGAAGCGCTTCAAGCTCACGGCCACCGGCAAGGTCGTCATGTATCCCTCCCAGCGCCGCCACCGGCAGCATAGCCGGCCGAAGAAGATGAAGCGCCAGGCGCGGGGCCCGAGATCCTCAACGGGTCGGATGCCCGGGTCATCCGGAAGATCTATCTGCCCAACGGCCTCTAATCCGAACGAAGGATCTGCGCCATGGCTCGCGTCAAGCGGGGCGTCACATCACACGCCCGTCACAAGAAGATCGTCGACATGGGGTCCGGCTATTTCGGCCGCTCCTCCGCCAACTACCGCATCGCGCTCGAGCGCGTCGAGAAGGCGCTGCAATACGCCTATCGCGACCGCCGCAACAAGAAGCGCGATTTCCGCGCCCTCTGGATCCAGCGCATCAACGCCGGCGCCCGCGCCCACGGCCTCACCTATTCGCAGTTCATCGCCGGCATCAGAAGGCCGGCATCGCCATGGACCGCAAGGTGATGTGCCGATCTCGCCGCCCGCGAGCCGGCCGCGCTTCGACGCCCTGGTGAAGCAGGCCCGGGCGGCGCTCGGCAAGGCATGAACGCGTAGGGGCGGGTCGCAAGCCCGCCCCGGCATCGCAGATGCGCCGCCATCTCCTCGTCTTGCTCGGGGTCCTGTTCGTCGCAGGACCGCTCGCCGCCTGCAGCGACTACACCAAGGATATCGAGGGCGGTTCGCCAGGACCGTACGGTCAGTCAGGACCAGACCAACGACGAGCTGGCGCAGCAACTCGCCGGCGCCCGCGGGAAGGTCGAGTGGGTCGCCGACCGTCCTGAAAAATACAAGGACAACGAATACATCGTCGGCGTCACCGCCAAGATCGAGCGCATCACCCGCGCCGGCGCCAAGCGCCTGATCGAGTTGCAGTTCATCCGCAATCAGCAGAACCAGCGAGATCTCCTTCGAGCAGCTCACCATCGACGGCCTAGCCCCAAAGGGATCGTCGGTGGCGCGCTTAATCTGCTGCTGATGCAGCTGGAATGAGACGTGCGATTGACCCCCGGCAGGACGGCCGCCTTATCCTCCGCCGCCTCAAGGAACGGTTTGACCATGCGCTCTTTTCGATTTAGCAGCGGGTTCGACAGAGCGGCGTCGTCCGCCCGGATGCGGGGACTGTGAAGCTGCGTAGATAACGCGCGCTTCACGGGAGTGGGGGACGGGGCCGAGCCGAAGATCGGCCCCTTTTCATTTGCGGATAATGGCGATGCAGAACCTGGATGCGGTGAAGACCAAGTGGCTGGAGGCCGTGGCGGCGGCAGGCTCGCCGGCGGCGCTCGAAGACGTGCGCGTGAAGGCGCTCGGCAAGAAGCGGCGAGGTCTCGGCCCTCATGAAGGGCCTGGGCGCGACTGTCGCCGGACGAGCGGCGCGAGGCCGGCGCCAAGCTGAATGCCGTCAAGGATGCGGTCGGCGCCGCCATCGAGGCGCGAAAATCAGTGCCTCGCCGATGCCGAACTGGATGAGCGCCTCGAAGACCGAGCGCGTCGATGTTACGCTGCCGGCGCGTCCGGAGGCCGAGGGCCGCCTCCATCCCATCAGCCAGACCATCGACGAGATCGTCGCCATCTTCGGCGTCGATGGGCTTCGCGCGTCGCCGAGGGGCCGGACATCGAGGACGACTTCCACAACTTCACCGCCCTCAACATCCCGCCCGAGCATCCGGCGCGCCAGATGCACGACACCTTCTATCTGCAAGGTGCCGACGGCACGCGGCGGTCCCGGCGGCAAGCTGCTGCGCACCCATACCTCGCCGGTGCAGATCCGCACGATGAAGGCATCGAAGCCGCCGATCCGCATCATCGCGCCCGGCCGCACCTACCGCGTCGATCACGACATGACGCACTCGCCGATGTTCCATCAGGTCGAGGGTCTGGTCGTCGACGAGACCACTCACATGGGGCCATCTCAAGGGCTGCCTGATCGAGTTCTGCCGCGCCTATTTCGGCATCGCCGATCTGCCGGCTGCGCTTCCGCCCGAGCTTCTTCCCGTTCACCGAGCCGTCGGCCGAGGTCGATATCGGCTGCTCGCGCAAGGGCGGCGAGCTCAAGATCGGCGCCGGCGACGACTGGCTGGAGATCCTCGGCTGCGGCATGGTGCATCCGAAGGTGCTGGAGCTGTCCGGCATCGATCCTGCGCGCTACCAGGGCTTCGCCTTCGGCATGGGGATCGAGCGCATCGCCATGCTGAAATACGGCATCCCCGATCTCCGCACCTTCTACGAGGCCGACCTGCGCTGGCTGAAGCATTACGGCTTCCTGCCGCTGGATGTGCCGAGCATGACCAGTGGGCTGACGCGATGAAACTCACCTTCTCCTGGCTGAAGGATCATCTGGAGACGACGGCCGACGTCGCGACCATCGCCGACACCCTCACCATGCTCGGCCTCGAGGTGGAGTCGATCGAAGATCGTGCCAAGCGCCGCTGCCGCCCTTCACCGTCGCCTATCGTGAAGGAGGCGAAGAAGCATCCGAACGCCGACAAGCTCCAGCGTCTGCCTGGTCGATACCGGCACGGAAACCGTGCAGGTCGTCGTGCGGCGCGCCCAATGCGCGCACCGGCATGAAGGGCGTGTTCGCGCCGGCCGGCAGCCATATTCCCGGCACCAATCTCGATCTCAAGAAGGGCGTCATCCGCGGCGTCAGATCCAACGGCATGCTCGTCTCCATGCGCGAGATGGGCCTGGGCGACGAGCATGACGGCATCATCGAGCTGCCCGCCGACGCGCCCGTCGGCAAGCCGTTCGCGCAGATGCTCGGCCTCGACGATCCCGTCATCGACGTGAAGATGACGCCCGACCGCGCCGACTGCCTGGGTGTCCACGGCATCGCCCGCGACCTCGCGGCCGCCGGCCGCGGCCGCCTGCGCACCGCAACGTTGCCGCCGGTGAAGGGCAGCTTCGACAGTCCGATCCTGTGGCAGCGCGATCTGCCGCCCGACCAGCAGAAGCGCCTGCCCCTGCGTCGCCGGACGCTATTTCCGCGAGCGTGAAGAATGGCCCCAGCCCGAAGTGGCTGCAGGACCGCCTGACCGCCATCGGCCTCAGGCCGATCTCGGCACTGGTGGACATCACCAACTACGTCACCTTCGATCTCGGCCGGTCCCTTGCACGTCTTCGATGCCAGAAGCTCGCCGGCGATCTCACGATGCGCTTTGCGAAGGCCGGGAGGTCGATCCTTGCTCTCGACGGCAAGACCTACACGCTCGACGACTCACATGACGGTGATCGCCGACAAGTCGCAGGTGCACGGCATCGGCGGCATCATGGGCGGCGAGGTCTCGGGCTGCACGCCCGACACCACCGAGTGTTCCTGGAAGTGGCGCTGTTCGATCCGATCTCGCACGGCCGCGATCAGGCCGCAAGCTCGGCATCGAGATCCGACGCCCGCTACCGCTTCGAGCGCGGCCTCGATCCGCAGGCGCGATGTGGGGCGCCGAAGTGGCGGCGCGCCTGATCCTGGAGTTCTGCGGCGGCGAGGCCAGCAATGTCGTCAGTGCGGGCGAGCTGCCGACGCCGCGATCGCCGCCTCACGCTGCGGCCCGACCGCGTCAGAGCCTGGGCGGTCTCGATCTGCCGGCAGCAGAGTCGCAGCGCATCCTGCAGGCGCTCGGCTTCGCCGTCGAATGCGAAGGACGGCGTGCTCCGCTGCGACGTCGCCGTCCTGGCGCGCCGATGTCGAGGGCGAGGCCGACCTGGTGGAGGAGGTCCTGCGCGTCCACGGCTTCGATCGCGTGCCGGCGGTGCCGATGGCGCTGGAGACGCGCGCTGCCGGAGGCGGCGATCACGCCGGCGCAGCGGCGCGTGACTATCGCGAAGCGCGCGCTGGTTTCCCGCGGTCTGATGGAGGCCGTGACCTTCTCGTTCATGGATGGCCGCATCGCCGGCCCGCTTCACCGCCGGCAACCGGCCGCCGGTGGCGCTCGCCAATCCGATCGCCGCCGATCTCGACGTCATGCGGCCCTCGATCCTGCCGAACCTGCTGCAGGCCGCGGTGCGCAATGCCGCGCGCGGCAGCGGCGATGTCGCGCTCTTCGAGGTCGGTCCGCAATATGCCGACGACACGCCCGAGGGCCAGCTGCTGATGGCGGCCGGCATTCGCATCGGCTCCGTGCGCCCGCGTCACTGGGCGGCGCACCAGCGCGCCGCCGACGCCTTCGACGCCAAGGCCGACGCCCAGGCGCTGCTCGCAATCTGCGGGGCACCCGTCGACAACCTGCAGGTCTCGACCGATGCGCCCGGCTGGTACCATCCCGGGCGCTCCGGCGTGCTGCGCCTCGGCCCGACGGTGCTCGCGCAGTTCGGCGAGCTGCATCCGCGCGTGCTGCGCGAGCTGAACGTCAAGGGCGCGGCCGTCGGCTTCGAGCTGTTCCTCGAGCGCATCCCGCAGCCGAAGGCGAAGGGCAAGGGCGCTGCCTCGACCCGCCCGCTGCTGCAGGCCTCGGCCTATCAGCCGGTCGAACGCGACTTCGCCTTCGTCGTCGCTGCCGATGTGCCGGCGGAAAAGCTGATCCGCGCCGTCAAGGGCGCCGACAAGGCGCTGATCCAGGCGGTCTCGCTGTTCGACGTCTTCGAAGGCGGCAGCCTCGGCGCCGGCCGCAAGTCGTTGGCCGTCTCCGTCACGCTCCAGGCCATGGATCGCACGCTGACCGAGCGAGGAGATCGCCGCCGTCTCCGAGAAGATCGTCGCTGCCGTCACCAAAGCCACCGGCGCTGAACTGCGCCGCTAGAGCCAGCGCTACGCTCGGCTAGCGCGGCCCTAGCGACGAGATGCCGCCGCTCGGCGGCGGCATGTTGCCCTGCCGACCGTCATCCATCTTCTCCGGGCGGCACGTCGAAGATGCGGCACAGGAAGCTCAGAAAACCGGCCACTTTGTCGAGTATCCATCGCATCCGTGCAGTATAGCGCGGGCAGGCGCCGAGTGCCAGCCGGCCGGCCTTTGCGGTTTGTCAGGTGCTTCGGAAATTGATAACACCGGCGCCATGGATCGCACTGCAACCGATGGACTGAAACAGGCGCTGGCCGTCAGTCCGGACGATCTGCCGCTGCGCATGCTGCTGGTGCGAGCCCTGTTCGACGCCGGGGCGGCGGCCGAGGCGGCCGACCAGCTGCGCAAGGTGACGGCGGAAGCGCTGGCGCCGCCTGACCGCGCGCTCGCCGGGCGCGTGCATCTCGCGGTTGACGACGCGGCGGCGGCACTCGTTCTTTGCACGGGGAGCAGCGCGGAAGAGCTGCTGGTGCGCGCCCGGGCTCATCTCGCCCTCGAGCAGCATCGCGATGGTCTCGTGGCCTACGACAAGGCGCTCGCCGCCAATCCGGCGCTCGAGGACCGCGAGCTGCGCAAGCAGCTGATGGCCGGCCTGACCGATACGGTCCCCGCCGGCGCCGGCAACGTCGTGAGCTTCTCGGTCATCCGCAACGAAGCCAAGGAAAAGCGCGATCAGGCCGATCCGACCGCAGCGTTCCTGGAGCCGCAGCAGTCGAGGATCACGTTCGCCGATGTCGGCGGTCTCGAGGAGGTGAAGAAGCAGATCCACCGCCGCATCATCCTGCCGTTCCGAAGCCCTCGCTGTTCCAGAAGTTCGGCCGGCGCGCCGGCGGCGGCGCTGCTGCTCTACGGCCCGCCCGGCTGCGGCAAGACGCTGCTGGCGCGCGCCACGGCCGGCGAGTGCGACGCCAAGTTCTACAGCATCGCGATCTCGGACATCCTGGACATGTGGTTCGGGAGTCGGAGCGCAAGCTCACGGCCGTGTTCGAGCAGGCGCGCCGCACGGCGCCGCCGTGCTGTTCTTCGACGAGCTCGAGGCGCTGGCCGGCAAGCGGCAATACACGACCGACAGCTCGGCCGCCCGCCTGGTCAGCCAGTTCCTTCTCGGCCACCGACGGCTTCGCCGCCGACAACCGCGAGGTGTTGATCCTCGCCGCCACCAACGTTCCCTGGGCGGTCGATCCCGCCTTCCGCCGGCCTGGCCGCTTCGACCGCATCTTCTTCGTGCCGCCGCCCGACCGCGAGGCGCGCAGATCGATCCTGCGCCTCCAGCTCGCCGACCGCCCCGTGGCCGCCGACATCGATGCCGCCGCGCTCGCCAAGTCGACCTCCGGATACTCCGGCGCCGACTTGCGCAATCTCGTGGAGACCGCCTGCGACCTCGCGATCGAGGAGTCGCTCGGCGCCGGCACGGAGAAGCCGGTGAACCGCGCCCATCTGCAGGCCGCCCTCAAGGAGCTGAAGCCGACCACCACGGAGTGGTTGACGACGGCGCGCAACTACGCCCGCTACGCCAACGAGGGCGGCCAGTATGACGAGGTGCTGCAGTTCCTCGAGAAGCACGGGCGGTAGGCGATGACGATGAAGTAGAGCAGGGCAGGAGCCGATCGCCATCGACGAAGGATCTCGGTCATCCGCTCCGACGCCTCGCCGCCCGGTTCGACGACGCCCGCTGCCCTGCGGACTCAGAAGTCCCGCAGCACGCACCGCCGCCAGCTCCTTCTTCAGCATCTTGTGGAACAGGCCCGCGGCGGCCCAGCTGTAGGCGCACAGGGCCAGCCACAGGGATCGACAGCAGCATCGCGACGTCGCCGTGGCCGTGGTCGTCGAGCAGCTGGGCCGCCAGCCGATAGGCGACATAGGAGCCGATGATGATGACGAGCGTGTTGGTGTTGCCGAAGCGGCCCATCCAGACGGCGAATCGCCACCACAGGCCGAGGAACGGATTGGTCCGCATCTTCACCGCGCACAGCAGATGGAGCGCGGGCCGGGAGTTGGCGTCGGCGGCCAGGCAGAGCAGCGCCTGCTCCTGCGCGCCTTGGATATCGCCGCGCCGGAGCAGGACGTGGCCCATCAGCAGCATCGCGTCGGCGCAGGCGGCGTCGATCGAGAGCGCCTCGCGCGCCGCGGCTTCCGCGTCGTCGACCTTGCCGGCCTGCAGCAGGTGCTGGCCGAGATCGGCGATCAGCTCGGGATTGTCGGGCGCCAGCCGGAGCCCCTGGCGCAGCGTCGGTTCCACCTGCTGCTTGCGGCCCCAGCTGTCGTAGACCTCCGCCAGCAGCCGATACGCCGTCGCGTCCGTGGGATCGAGCGCCAGCGCCTCCGTGAGATGGCGCTCGGCGGCGGCGAAGCGCCGGCGGGTCAGCTGGATGGCGCCGGCCGCGAGATGGGCGGCCGGCAGTTCCGGCGCCGCCGACAGCGCCTGCTGCGCCTCGTATTCGGCGGCATGCAGCCGCTTGGTGGCATGCAGGCAGATGGCCAGCAGCGCGTGGGCGTCGGCGTCGGTCGGATCCGCCGCCAGGGCCTGCCGCAGCGGCTCGACCGCGCCGGTATCGGTTGCCGATGCGCATCAGCCGCCGCGCCAGCGCCAGCAGGTGGGGCGAAGCCGTCATGGGCGGTCCGGATGGAGATAGCGGTACAGCCGGTAGGGCCCGATCTGATAGAGGAACAGGCGATAGAGCACGGTGAGGTCGACGGCCGACCGCAGGATCCACATGTACGGCATCCACGCGCGCAGGCTGTCGAGCGTGACCCGGCCCGACAGCCACAGGCGCTCGGGCAGATAGAAGAAGACGCCGATGATCGCCATCCCGCCGGCGATCCAGACGATCTCCGCGCGCCGCGTCGGGCTGCTGAGGGCAAAGCTGTTGACGCCGAACCACACCAGCACCAGCAGCTGCGGCTCATTGATCGTGCCGATGAGCAGGCTCGGCCCCACCATGCCGGCGATGACGATCCAGAACGGATTCATGGCGAGCCGGCCGAGCGCGGAGGGCGCCGGCTCGTCGACGATGCGGTAGCTGCTCGGGGCCATGGCGGCGAACCTTGCCAAGCCTCGCCTGCCGAGTCCATGGCGCCGCCGCATCCGCAGCGACCGACATGACAGCCCTGCGCGCGGCGCCGGCAAACACCGCGAAAATGCCACAATTCAGTCAGGCGCCATTCAGGTCGACTCCCCAATTCTGTCTCGGCTAGGCCGGAAGCGGCCGCTCTCGCGGGAACCCGGCGAGGCAAGAGCGGGTTGTGGTGACGGAGGTGACCGCATGAAGATGCCCGCGGATTCGCTCGACCAAGTTGGTGTCCGCCATGCTGGCGGGCGGCGTTGCTCTTTCGACGGTGATCGGCCCGGCGTTGCTGCCGGCCGATGTCGGCGGGCAGCGTGGCCCGCGCCGATCTCGTCGTCAGCATCGACCTATTCCATCAGGAGCTGTCGCCCTACGGCCAATGGGGCGACGACCCGCGTTATGGCGAGGTCTGGTATCCGAACGTGCGCCAGGGCTGGCGTCCCTACTACGACGACGGCCACTGGGTCTATTCGGACGACTATGGCTGGCTGTGGGTTGCCGATCAGCCCTGGGGCTGGGCGCCTTTCCACTACGGCCGCTGGGTGCTCACGGATTACGGCTGGGGCTGGGTTCCCGGCACCACATGGGGCCCGGCCTGGGTGACCTTCCGCTCCGCGCCCGAGTATATCGGCTGGGCGCCGCTCCGCCTGACGCGGATTGGGACGACGGCCACGGCTTCCGCCACCGCTATGACGTGCGCGATGATCGCTACTGGTCGTTCGTTCGGCCGGAAGGCTTCGTGCAGCGGCGCTTCGATCGCTACGCCTACGATCGCCGCGACAACCGGCGCTTCATCCAGCACACGACCAACATCACGAACATCACGATCATCAACAATCGCGTGGTCAACCGCGGCATCGACGTGAACCACGTGGAGCGCGAGACCCATCGCCATGTCGACCGCTTCCGCGTCGCCGACAGCGATCGCCCGGAGCGCACGGAACTGCAGGGCAACAGGGTCCTCGTCTACAAGCCGCACATCACGGACCCCGGCCGCCAGGAGCGCCTGAACTCCGGCTCGGTCGTGAACACGAAGAAGCGCCACGACAATACGAACCAGGGCGCGCCCGCCCAGCAGTTCGCCGCTCCGAGCGGTCAGCAGCCGGAGGTCGGCAACAATGACCAGCAGCCGCTGTCGCTGAAGAAGAAGCACAACAACGGCAACGCCAACGTCAACAACGGCTCGCAGCAGCAGTTCGTCTATCCGAACCAGATGCAGCCCTCGGCCGGCGGCGATCAGCAGCCGCAGTCGCTGAAGAAGAAGCACAACAACGGCAACGCCAACGTCAACGGCGGACAGCAGCAGTTCGTCTATCCGAACAACAATGGCGGCGACGCGCAGGCGATGCCGCAGTGGAAGACCAAGCATCGCAATAACAACAGCAACCAGCAGTTCAGCAACCAGCCGCAGGGCCAGCAACTCCAGCCGCAGGTCCGCCAGCCTAAGCCGCAGGTGCAGCAGCAGCAGCAGCAGCAGCAGAACAACTCCACGCACTACAAGGCGAAGAGCGGCAGCACCCGCCAGTGCCAGAACGGTGACGCCGCCGCCTGCGGCAGCAACTGACGCGATAGTCTCTGCCGCGGCGCAGAGGCGATGAAACCACGCGGAGGCGTGGAGGAGATGTCCTCCGCGCCTTTTGCGCGCAAGAAATGCCGATCTGCCGTGCGACTTAGGTGATGATGCGAACTACGCGGCGCCGGCCTGGACGGCCGGGCCCTGCGCCGCCACCACGCGGCTCGGCGGAAATCGCAGCGAGGCGCGGGTGCCGACGCCGAGGCCGCTGGCCAGCGACAGCAGGCCGCCATGGGCCTTCATCAGTTCGCGTGCCAGCGGCAGGCCGAGGCCGAGGCCCTCGTAGCGGCGGTTGAGCTCGCCGTCGATCTGGCCGAAGGGCGAGAGCGCCTTCTCGATGTCGGGCTCGGCGATGCCGATGCCGGTGTCGACGACGTCGATGTTGACGCCGCCGAAGGCGTCGGCCGCGGCCACGATCGTGATCCAGCCGCCCGCCGGCGTGAACTTGAGGGCGTTCGAGAGCAGGTTGTCCAGGCACTTGCGCAGGCGGCGCGGATCGGCCCACAGATGCGGCAGGCCCGCCGCGACGTCGAGCGTCAGCGCCAGCCCGGCCGCCGTCACCGCGTCGTTCACCGCCGCCGCCGCCGCCCGGATCGTCTCCTCGGTGTCGATATCGTCTTCGTTCAGCTCGATGCGGCCGTCGACGCCGCGCGCCATCTCCAGCACGTCGTTGACCATGCGGTTCAGGTGGGTGCCGCTGGCGGCGAGATCCGCCGCATAGTCCTTGTACTTGCTGTTGCCGAGCGGGCCGAAGCGCTCGTCGCGCAGGATCTCCGCGAAGCCGACGATGTGGTTGAGCGGCGTGCGCAGCTCGTGGCCCATGCAGGCCAGGAACAACGATTTCGCCCGGCTGGCGCGCTCGGCCTCGTCGCGGGCGTCGCGCAGACCGTCGGCCAGCGCCGAGATCTCGCCGCGCTGGCGCATCAGCTCGGCGTTGCGCTGGGCGAGCGTGTCGTTCTGCTCGGCGATCGCCTCCAGGAAGAGTCGTGCGCCTCGATGATGCGGCTGATGACCTGGCCGATGGCGACGCCGAGCTCGGCCTGCACCGGCGTGAACGGGATCACGCGCGTGCCGTTGCGGCTGCGGCGGTTGATGATCTGCACCACGCCGATCACCTGGCCGCCATAGTTCCTTCAGCGGGAAGGCCATGATCGAGCGCGTGCGGTAGCCGTTGGCGCGGTCGAAGCCGTCGTCGAAGCGGTAGGGCCGGTCCTGCGGAATCCTGTAGGCGTCGTCGATCAGCACCCAGTGCCCGTTGGCGGCGACGAAGCCGGCGATCGAGGTGCGATCGATCGGCAGGGTGAAGTTCGCCGGCGACAGCGCGACCTTGTCGTTCTGCAGGCTCGACCGGCTCCAGCCAGCTGCGCGCCTGGTCCTGGCGCTTCAGGTAGATCGCGCCGGCCTCGGCGTTGGTCAGCAGCCGGCTCTTGCGCAGCGTCTTGGCGAGCACCTCGTTCAGCGATTGCCCGGGCTGGCGGTCGATATATTCGAGGAACTCGAGGATGAGGCTCATGCGATTCGCCTGGCGCACGGGATCGCCTCCGCCCCTGGCGGCCGCGCCGGCGCGCGAAAGCGCCAGTGTGCGGCGGTTTGGTTGAGGAGCGGTAAAGGCGGCGGGCTGCGGGCCGTCACCCGAAAATGCCGGCAGATCAAGGCTTCCCGGCGCATGGCTGCCACAAAATCTCGGAACCATGCGTTTTTTGCGATTCGACTGCAAAAACCGCTAGACGTGGTAGGTTTTTGCATGTACGACTACCAAGTCTGGGGACACGGCCCCCAACGCCCGTGCAGCCGCCGCGGCATCGAAGGGCGGTACGCAGGCACCTGGATCGGGGTCGGGTTCCGGCCCTCGTCCATCCATCTGGGGAACGTCCATGGCAGTAGTAGCCAGAAGCCCACCGTCACGCAGCGCCAGATCGCCGCCGGTCTGGCCGAGAAGGCACAACATGTCGAAGAAGGCGTCGAACGAGTTCACCGACGCGCTCGTCGCCGCCATCACCAAGCACCTCAAGAAGGGCGACCGCGTCCGGCTGCCCTCGCTCGGTATCTTCAGGTCCGTCAGCGCAAGGCCCGCATGGGAATCAATCGAAGACCCGCGAGCCGATCAAGATCAAGGCTTCGAAGAAAGTCGCCTTCCGCGTCGCCAAGGAGCTGGAGAACGGCGATCTGAGGTCCTGGCTGGCGCGCACGCGCCGTCCCAGTCATCACAGCGATGGCCCCTGCGGCCGGGATGCCCGGCGCAGGGGCCTTTTGCTAGGGCTTTCTTGCCGCCGTAGATGACGTTCGTCTCGATGGACGTCACGCATCCGCCGAGCGGTTCGAGATTGGCGGCGCGCACGCGCGATGGCTTCCTCGTTCATCTGGTCGACCGTCCAAAGATAGCCTGAGCGCCGAGCACGACAGTCCACCAATCATGGGATCGCAGGGCCTGTCGTACTGGTCCTCCGCGACGATTTCGCTTCGCCGATGCCGCTCCCGGTCAACAGCTGCCGCAGCCCCGCGGGGGTCACAGATCCGCTCCCACGGACTGACGGCAGGAATCGTCGAACGGACCTGCCTGACGGCCGCCCACCAGGCGGGAGGATCCTGCCTCGAACATGCAGCCTCCCAGGTCGTGAGCGCGAGCCGCCCTCCCGGAGACCAGGCGCCAGTTCGGCTACCCTGCCGCTCCATGTCCGGCACGAAGAAGATCATGAACACAGCAGACCACCGCGTCGAAGGAGCTCGTCCGGGAAATCCAGAAACCATATCGCCGCACGAACTGATGCGCACGAGCTCGGCGGATCGTTTTGCGTGCCAAAGCGCCAGCAGCCGTTCCGCCAGATCCACGCCACGCGATGATGACCTTGGGCCCGACTGCCCGGCGGCGGGTATTGCCGATGCCGCCGCCGCAGCCGACATCCAGCACCGCCGATCCCCGGCGAAGCGCGACGTTCGATGGTCCGGCGTCCATACCGGTCCCAGAAGGCCAAGGGGCCGCCGTCGAAATGGTCCGCCGCGGCGTTATAGGTCGCCGCCGCTTTCAGCTTCGCGGCCTCCATGCCCTTCTCCATGAATGAATTCTCGCGAATGGAGTGGAAATTATACGTACAAATCGTGAGTTGCGCACCACCACCCTCCTCCGCTTCGCGGTGAGGGCTATCGAGACTAACCGCCTGGCAGCGTCCCCCACCGCGAAGCGGGAGAGGGTAGTGAGGGGTGTAGCTCGGTATTGGGGTCAAAGTCCGTTTCACCAGTGCCAGACCTGGTCGTAGCGCCGCTGCAGAGCGCGGGCAGGTCGGCCCAGGACCATCTGATCCCGTCGATCAGCTCTCAGTTTGCAGGCCGCTCGTCAGGTCGCCGCCGATTTGGGTGATGACCTTCTGACGCCCTTTGAGCCGATCAGGTCCCGCTCACCGCCTCTTCGGCCAGGTGCGGTCCCTGCTGCTGGCGCCGGGCGCCGATGGCCAGCGGCGGAACGCCCTGCGCCATCACCGCGTAGACCGCGTTACGCGCAACACCACGCCCTGCGACGCCGGCGCCCTTCAGGGCATGCACGATCCAGAAGCACAGGATCGTCCTGTTCCTCGAGCGTCGCCCGATAGGCCGTCTCGACGATGTTGAGCGTCTTCATGATCGCCTCCATTTCAGCGTCGCGATGACCAGGGTGTTGTCGGAGAGAGGTCGCCATCTTCCAGAAATCGGCCGGGCTGCCGCGGCGCACGCCGGCGATGCGCATCGATTAGCGCCGCGCTCGTCGACACGAGGAGCCGCAATTGACCCAGTCGACCCGGCCGCCGTTCTGGCCGCCTCCTGCACCACGGCTTCCACCCATTCGCGCGGCAGCAGATGGTCCTCCTGCACGACGTCGTGCCCGTGCAGGCATTGGCGTGCTGCTTCTGGAGCCGCGAACGGCAGGTAGACCGCGCCTCATAGGCGAACACGTTGATGTCGTAGCCGCGCCGGGCCGCGATATCGATCAGCCGCATGCGCCGTGGTCGTGCGCGCGTTCTCGAACGGCGCGTCCATCAGCATGAACGTCAGCGTCTTCTTTGTCCCATCATGGGGTGCCTCCCTCAGTGCCAGAGTGCCTTGCAGCCGCCGGCCAGCCGGTCGACGACAGCAATACGTAACCGGAAACCCAGCGGCCAA
>ERZ1370068.3917-contig-3013_pt1 | contig 18379 bp, 39 predicted proteins | sample MGYA00561227_ERZ1370068 | MGnify/ENA primary metagenome ERZ1370068 (study PRJEB38410, sample SAMEA6850437) | metagenome | study: Metagenomic assessment of the ecological functions of the soil: analysis of the soil microbiota associated with the...
CAAGTTACGTATTGCTCGAACGGAGTTTCACTCGCCACACGTCACCTCACTTTGCTGTTTCAGTTCAGCAGTCAACGAGTATTTCTTGCCTGCTCACCGAGCCAAGGCTATCGACCGCGAGCTAGGCCGGACTCTTTCCATGAAATCTGTGAAACACGCCGGGCGGTAGGTGTGAGTGAGATGGCTATCGGCCAGGGTCCTGCCATGTGACTCAACATACGTCCGCTTCGTAATCCAACGCTCTTGCCCAGAGGAACCCCCACCTTCTCGAACGAGTCCGCAGGCACTACAGACGGGAACCAAGTGGCTCACTGTGTGCGTATAGTACTGCTTTCCGATATGTCCCACCGAGAGGATCTTGCTAGAACATATACGACCTCCCTACTTTTATGGAGCGGGCAAACAGAGCCCTGCTATACCCTATGATGTACATACTCTCCCCGAGATTAGTGCGCCTAGGGAGCTCCCTAGTTCCTCCCGACGAATACCCAAGGGCCATGGGCTTGCCGGGAGTCGATCGGAGCGTTCACTGATAATGTGCTGAGGGTGCTGGGGGCAGAAAGTATGGTGGCGCCGGGGGATACCACGCTCTTTTTCCTAGAAGAGTTGGAGAGAAGGCAGGACGAGAGGCCAAGAAAGGATTGGCAGAGCTGATCCGAGTCCCCGGAAATCTCACCGTGCGAGTATCGGGCTGCCCGCGTAAACATAATTCGGCGGCGGAGTTGCCAGCTAAATTTGCTGCGAATATGCTCTGGCTTCCGCTTCCACCGAACATAGGCCATCTGTAAGACGTAGAAATGGTTTTCAATGAAGAGCATATTCAATATCATTTGAGATGATCTGTCCTGATCCAACAAATCACGCAACGCCACGACGCATTTCCCAAATTCCATGATGAGCGTGGTCCAGTCTCGTTCTTCCCCTTCGCGTCCGCATCCTCGACGAGCGGAGAGGTTTGTCACCAGGCATATCCCACCCCTGCCTCATTGGTCAACCAGCAGAAACCGGTACCGCCATAGGTGCAGCATCCTAAGCCTGCATAACTCTAAGGACCCAACAGCTCCTTTCCGGCTCTAGGGAACTCCCTAACGCTTCTAGGCATATGACATTACTTTGCTATTCTTTTCTCAGAAGAGAACCAGGCTCGGCAGCTCCAGTCGTTGAAGCCTCACCATTCTGTATTCTGGGAGGTATCATGGCCAAAATTCTCGTGATCGACGATGAGCAGGGCATACGGAGTCTACTCGACACGCTTCTCAGTCGAAAGGGTTATGACGTGGTACTCGCTGATAGTGGTCGGAAGGGCCTGAGCTTTTTCGCCGCGAACGACCGGATGTCGTGGTGCTTGATCTGAAGATGCCGGAGATGGATGGGGTCACGGTCTTGAAACAGACTACGCAGTGTTGATCTCAAATTGCCGGTGATCATTTTGACGGGTGCCGGAACTCCTGAGAGGGAGCAGCAGGTCCGTGCCCTTGGGGTGACCGAGTTCGTCGAGAAAGAATTTTCATTGCATCGACTGGGAGACGCGCTAAAAGCGTCTTCTTCAGTGCACGAGACAGCTTGAGAATCATCCTCAGTTTTGGTGATTTCAGCCCAGTTCAAGGGGCCAGGACCAGCGATAGTGCACGATTGTTTTCGTCGACTTTCGCCTCGATGCGATCTCCTACTTGAATCTTTTCAGCCTTCATGGTGGTAGCGTCGGTACGCAAACTCAGTTCCTTCCCGCCTAGTTCCTTAATGAAATAGGTATTGCCCTCCACGCGCAACACGTCGCCTTGGATGATGTGGACTCCTTGCTGCCGTATGGACAACTCCTTTGGATCACCTTGCCCGCCTGTTCTTTGACTGTCTTTCTCGGCGTCAGCCCTCGGCACCATGGTATCTGCCTGGGCCATGTTGCATAGTAGCCCCACCCACAATACGAACCCACAGGACAGCACACGAACCACTTTAGGAATGTCTACCATCAGAGCCTCCGTTTGGGTGCTTAGAAAAGCATACACAATAGCGAATGTCTGTAACAATACATTTCCTCCTCTACCGCTATTACTTCTGCATCAGCAAAGGTCTTTTTGAAATTTCCCAAATATTTTTTGGAAGCTCTTTTCTATATGCACTGTATCTCCCTTTACCTGACCTGGCAACCGCCCCACAACTGACACCCCTTCGCAGGGTGGCCCCTCGGTAGGTACCCTTACACCGTCCGTTTAATTATTCCAGGTGTTAATAGAGTGTTAGCGAAAGAGACTCGTGAGGAACGCACTCTGGCGTGGTACTGCGTCAAGCACGCGCTTGCTGGTTTACCCAATTGACCCCGCCTCGCGATGCTGGCGAGAAAACCCACTTAGTTCTGAATCGTGGTTCCTGCTCGCTCACTAGGGTGTTTCCTAGCACCCTAGCCGAATGTTTTGCAGGATGCTTGGTGAGAAGCCCGACTACGGAGGGACGACCATGACACTAATCCAAGCGGCAGCATTACGAATGAAATGGAAACAGCGAACAGACCGTTCACCGTGTGAACACCTGAACCTTGAATTGCAATGGGACGTTCTCGGCCATTCCGATGGAGACTATATTTGCATTCTCTGCGGTGAACCTGTGGCCGAACGGAAAAACTCGCTGCGTAATATCGCCTATCTCTCTCCTGCACAATCAGCGACGGCCTCGCGTGGAAGGCCATGACCGCCGATGCTTGTGAGTTAAGGCGGGTGTCTCGTGGCAGTCACTTCCCTTCCACCATTCTCTCTTTAAGTAAGTTCAGATATGCCCTCCGCCAGGCGAGGACCTATTCTCCGCCGCTGTCACTCACATGATTCCTCCTTTCTCCCAAGCTTAAATGGGGATGAAATGAAGTGACAGCAATGCTGAGCCTTCTGACGAAGCTCTAGCTAATGGTTTGCATCCGTGGGCCTAGATGGGCCGGTACCGATCTTCCTTGGGCATCTGTCCCACAAACACCATAGCCCGCTGAATCGCTCTATCTAAATCGTCGCCCGACATGAATTGTTTTACGAAACATGCATAGGCCCCATTTTGCCGGGCCAGTTCCTGTAGTCCTCGCTGAAGGCGGTTGGTGAGCACCAATGACAGCCACGGTTGGTCTACTGGCGATGGGCACCAAGTCTACCAGTACCTTGTAGCCCGATTGATCGGGCAATTCGAGTGTGAGTACCACGCAATCGACCCGCCGGGACCGGTAGAGGATGAAGCCCTGCTTCCCCATCAGTGGCTTCTAGTATTTTATAGTCGGGTGAGCGGTCCTTCAGTTGAGCGGCAAAGTTTGCGCGGTCGGTGTCGTTTCCATCGATCAGGAGGACAGAGGTGGTGGGAACGTCTGGGTCCGGTGGCATTGCCGCGCACTCCGGTTTATTCGGGGGCCGGATTAGATCACGGTTTCTGGCAGGGCGTCAATATGGAGTGAACGCGACGGACTAGAGTACTATTTTCTGGCCTCAACTAGGGCATTTCCTGGGGTCCCATGTTGCGCATTCCTGGCAGGATGCACACCACGCCCCGCACCTCACGTCAACCGGAGGTCTACCTGCCATAGAGACCTATGGAATGCAGCGATTGTTGAAACCCTGCAAAGAAGCGGTCCGTGCTGCCTCGACGATGCTCAAAGTCACGTCTCTTCCCAACCCAGTTGGGGAGAGGTCTTCGCCGCTGTGGATCGGATGTCGCGGGACGGACGGGTGTTGCTTCGCCAACGCGGTTTTTCGGCCTATCAGATTACTCTGAAGGGCGTGGCCTAAACCGTTTCATCCATAGCATCAGAAAGTCAGCACCGCGTGTGATTGAGCATTCCATCGAAGCCTAATTCAAACTATGTGGGCGATAAGAAAGGAGGACGCTTTCAGATGAAGCAAGCGAATATCTATACAACATCTATCGCCGCAAGAAAGAATTATCGAGGAAGAGGAAGCATCGTTGGACACTCACGCCATAACGGGGAAGGATCAGGAAGATCGCAACCTTAGCCTATGCCCTATATGAACAACGCGGGCGAGAGTGGGTGCGATCTGGATGATTGGCTCGAAGCAGAGCAGCGAATCGTGAGCCGTGGAGAAGGGCGAGGGTTTTGAGGCAGCCTTCGACGCGCTATCGGTGAGTATGTGACCCAAGGGCGCGAACTGTTACAGCGGCTCCGTCCACCGCGACAGTCGCGCGTGACTCAGCACCGAATCCACTTGAGATTATTGGGGCCAAGCGAATCGACAGCGCATGCCCCTGCTTGTCCATCCTCGCCTCAACACGTTCTCCCTGGGGCCAACGTATGCCAAACATCTGGGTGGTTTCGTCCAAATGCACGCGCACTTCCTTGCCGTCGGGCCGTTGGACCAAAAGGCTGTCGCCTTCAACGCGCAACACGTCGCCCCTCACTGTTTCGACGCCTTGGCGTATTCTCTTGATCGCACTTCAGGAGATCAGGGCGCCCACCCTTCCCTTCAGCACAGTCAGATCCCCCACTCACTGCTGCAATGGCCCCATTGGATAGAGTCAGACCAAGTACCACACCCAACATGACATTGATGAGTTTAGAGATGGCTGCCATTAGTGGCCTCCTTGGTGGTATGTGCACTATCGACCCGCCTTCCTCCTATTGCATGTGGCGAATAGAGAGCACGCGTTTCTCATTGTTCATATCGCTCACTTTCGCCTCAATTTGATCTCCGCGACCGATCATTTCGGTCATCTGCGTGTTTGCATCGAGATGTAACCGCGCACTTCCTTCCCGTTAGAACGTTCGACTAAAAAGTCGTTGCCGTCAATGCGCAACACTTCGCTCCTTAATGGTCTCGATACCCTGCCGTGTTTCTTCAGCGCACTTCACGAGATTCGCTTCTCCGCCTTTCCTATTAGCTACGGGGATCGGAGCTCATTTTCTCCGCTGCCTGCACACTGAAAGCCCGGAGACACAGCACGACCCCCACACGACATGACACCGATGATTTTGGGAATGGACATCATAGTAGGCCTCCTCGGGCATTAGATGTACGCACCTCCCAACCTTAGGCTCCTCGCAGAGATTTCGAGCCTATGAAGATTCCTAGTTTTTGGTCATTACATTGAAAGCACCACATCTCTCCCGCCGCACACTTCGCACCGCAGCACGAGACAGCTTGAGAGTTATGCTCAGTTTTGGTGATTTCAGCCCAGTTCAAGGGGCCAGGACCAGCGATAGTGCACGATTGTTTTCGTCGACTTTCGCCTCGATGCGATCTCCTACTTGAATCTTTTCAGCCTTCATGGTGGTAGCGTCGGTACGCAAACTCAGTTCCTTCCCGCCTAGTTCCTTAATGAAATAGGTATCGCCCTCCACGCGCAACACGTCGCCTTGGATGATGTGGACTCCTTGCTGCCGTATGGACAACTCCTTTAGATCACCTTGCGTGCCGTTGACGACCGCTTGATGTAACACCTGTGATTGGGTATTCGGTTTGATCTTTCTAACGAGCACGATGTCGCTTGGCCTCACCGCAGAGCCGTAGTACGTCTTGTTCAAATCATCTCTCGTTCGTATCGAGGCACCTTCCACCGACAATCCGACAAACGCCCCTTTCGTCCGTGCGTAGGGTGACAAAGTCCTTTCCCATACTCATCGATGTCGCCCTCTATGCCGCTACCTTTCGACCGATCACAGCCAGATGCATCAGCACTGAACTTGATGGTACTGCTCAACAGACCTCGATCCCCTTTACGGTTTGAACGATCAGGATCGCCTCAGACATTTCACCCCCGCCTGTAACCTGAAACTGGCAGACGATATCTCGTAAAAGGCTGGCTCACTCCAACTACCCGTCTTCCCATCGCGAACAAGTAAAACCCCATTTCCGCCCTCGATACCGAGCACAAACGCCCCTTCATCAATCTCGGGAAGATTAATACTCCCCTGCCCTCCCTTTAACGTGACCGCGGAAACCAGACATATCAGGTCCTGCATGAAGTTTTGCCACGTCACGGTGGCTTGATTGACGAGCATTTCACGCTTCATATACATTTTCTTGAACATTTTCCGCTGCGGTACGTTGAGGCATAATAATCATTATGCTTACAGTCAGCAACAGCTGCTAGGAGAAGGGCGTCTAGACGAGTCGCTCCTCTTTGTAGATGGTTCTCATCGTTTGCCTCCAATCCTAAGGTGTTTCATGACGAGGGACCCAATAAGAAAGATACTGTGATGACACAGCCTGAATCACTTAGCACTATCCCTAGCGTTGACCTCAGGTTCTTGATGCTGGCTTGTCTACGTCAACAATGACTTGAGCAGTCCCCCAAGATCTAGATTTAGGGACTAATCGTGTGCCTATTCCAGACCTTTTTATATTTCCCAAATATTTTTGAATGCTCTTTTTCTATGTGCACTGTATATTCCTTTTACCTGACCTGCAACCTCCCCCACAACTGACAGCCCCTTCGCAAGGGTGGCATGGGGGTGCTCATTGCAATGAAGGTTTTTACTGCGAGCCTTGTACTGTGTAGCAAGCACATAAGAATCTATGTAGGGCACGAATCCTACGGCAAGTGGATCTTCCTGTCCATGCGCGGTTCTGTACCCTCTGGCACCGTAACGCCTTTAACCTGACCGTGGCCCCTTGGCGACAAGGGTAGGCCACACAAGTGTATAAAGTGAAGCCTTGGCGAGGCCAGACAAGCATACGTGAAGCTATTGGTTCGAGCGCACGCAGGGTGCCAATAGGTGCCAAAGGTGCCGGTATCTGGCCCCTCGTGACCTGCTCTGACCTCAAAATGTTGGGCTTTCTTCGATTACGGCAGGGTATCTTCCCTCGTCTGTCAAAACTACGGATCCGGGGGCTGGGGTTCGAGTCCCTCCGGGCGCACCACAGAATCAATAGGTTACACGCCTCGCGCCAAGCTCCTGCATTACGTCAGACAAATGAGCGAGGAACAACCCACCGCGAGAGCATGTCTATCGAAGAAGCCACGGCCTCGGAGATATGGAGATTACCGCCATTGTGGAAATGTTGAGCGGAATGGGCCGCTGCCCGGCCTCTGTGAACGATTTGATCCGAGCGACCCGCAGTTTTGTTGATTCCACTCGGAGAGGCTGACGCCGAGCTATGCCCGAATGAGAAGATGGCTGATTAGAGCAGGTTCTTCGATGTGCATGGCTGCGAGGGCATCGATAAATCGTTTCAGTCTCATCCGGTCATTTGGGCTCACCACGATCACTTCCACCGTGATCCAGTGCGTGTGAACCCTTCTGACTTCCGCCAACCGGATGTCTATGAAGGCCTCCTCGCCTTCCAACCATAATTGGACTTTCACAAAATCCCCTGCTGTCAGCTGATCAGGGGTGGTGAGCTTGTAGCCCACACTGATGCCCACCCTCTAAGCGTTCGAGGACGCACCCGTCCGCTTCCAGCTGCCTGCTTACGTTCGCGAGTACGCAGTCAATAGTGAACTTCGGCCTATTCCACGAGGTCTGTTGTGTCCCCTGAGCCATAACGTTATGCGCAGGGTAGTGTGGGAAAGGAGTGCGTGGCTATTCCTCAGGAGGTGGGGGACCTACCCGAAATGGTGGTGATCGCAAGACATAGGAGGGCTAATCCAGTGCCGGTGCCTGCCGGGAAGTGGAAGAAGATCAAACGGTGTAACGCGAGGAGGATTGCCACTCTGATGGTGGGGGCCACTTGCCTATCCAGCCCCTCCTGCCAAAGAGGGCCTTTTTGTCTCCAGGATGCAAAAAGTCTGGTAGGAGTCCTATGTCCATTGGCGTAGGGAGGGGAACCCACTTGGAGTGTTCAGCATTCAGCAGAGCGGCAAACATGTCAAAATTGATAATGCCCAACAAAGAGAGCTGACTCGCCAACTATGCTACAGGTGCGGAAAGAAAAGGGAACTCCACAATCATCCATCAAAAACTTAAGGATTCCCGAAGAAGGTGCGGTACAGTTGAGAATATCTCGTTTTCAGTCTTCCAGACCCATGGTCCACGGTACCATTGTTGCATTTCCTACTGATACAAGGCCTGCACCAAGGGAGGAGGATCATGTCGTACTTACGCTGCTAGGAGGTTCGCACAAATTGTAATAAAGAGGAAAATGCGCTAAGGCAAACGAAAGGAAAACGGGAAACACGGCGGTATCCGCAATCGTGGGAAATTTAGCCTTAGCCGATGAGAACCTGGCCGTGCTTCAAATACCCAAAGCCAAGATCCGCTCCCTCGGTTGAGCGTGGTACAGGACATTACGGAGGAGGAAGCTGAGATTGAGGCTCTTGTTCCTACAATGGGAATTGTAAATGGAATTCGACTGTTCTCACGTTGGGGAGTCTCATCGGTCTCATCATTCTATTGATGCGGTAAACCGCTAACGTTCTATATTCAAAGCCTCTTCACTAACATTCCTGAACCGCCGTGGGTGGAGCAAGCGGAACCGGCCAACGAATAAGAACTTCAAATTCATTTAATGCCTTTACCGGCATATTTTGTCCCAGTTCGGTCCCAGTTCGAATCTAACTCGATCACACTGCGTCACACTCCCTCCCCCATCAATCATCGGAATCCCCCATCCTGGTGCGGGTTTGCCTCACTCCTTCACATTCAATCACCTCAGTCCCATATAGAAGCAGTGTAGAATCTTCGCCGGGGCTGACAACGGGGAAGGGACTACAACGACGGCGGCGAGACTTCCAGATTCACGCCATCCTCATCGAGCAACTGCACGTCCGGCACCCCATCGCGCGTGTCTCATGAAGGCGGCGCACCGGCGCGCCTCGGCCTCTACATTGAAGCAAGCGGTACAATCCCGCCCTTTCCTGTCCAATGCAGCTCCATCGCAAGTAAGTATACCCCTAGTGTAGATAATCTATTGTACAGCTCAGCCCGTCGGATGGACGGTTGCAACGGAGATGGCGGATTTGGTAGAGGTGGAGGTGAGCGGACGTGGGAGGGACCGCGATGACGGAGGCTGAAGAGGCTGCCAAACGCGTGAAGTGGAACGAGCGCGTGTCCTCCTCAATACACCGCCCACCGTTCCAAACCGGCCTCAACTGCTTGAGGCGCTGGGACGCTTTGGCCATCGCTCATGTACGCATCTGGAGCGGATCTCGCGGTACAACTGTGAAAAACACTCTCCGGACTCGCGTCCGTCAAAAGTCTCGATCCCACAAAACGAAAAAGCCCATCTCTGATTTACGGAAGAGGATCAAGAAGCGGCTTAAGAAGCATCACCCCACTGCCGCAGAAACCTACCGTCTTGACGAGCTTCCTCGAAAAAGCCAAGCTCCTATCTGAAAGAGAAATTCCACATGCACCGAGCATGGTCGGAAACCGAAGCCGGGCAGGTGATCCTGCATGAAGAAGACCTTCACTTTGGGAACCGCCTCCACCAGAAGCTCGCCATTGAGCGAGTGGCGTCTGAGATTCTAGCCTTGGGGGAGCAGATTAGCTGATCGCCCGGCCTTCAAGCGGGTCTCATCCATGATCGTGGTGCAGCGCCAGCCGCCGAACGCTCAAGCAGCCCCATAAGTTCCTTCCACGAATCCCACAACGGATTTTCCACCGCCTTCCCACGCGTCTTTAAGTTTCACCATCCGCTCCGGCCCAAGGTGTGGACGCCTGAGCGGGCACGCTGGAGATTTTGTTAAAAAGGTAGGGATGAGCGGACACCGATGAAGAGGTACGCATCAGGGTAAACCAGCCGGCCTGTGCCCATCAGTACCTGGACACTGAAGGGGCGGCACCGACGATTGAAAGGGCTGGCGATCCCGAGGCGTTCTCGCGGGAACGCTACACCGGCAATGCGTGCGCGCACGAGCTTGATTCGTACGCTCAAAACGTCCGTATCCCACTTGGCCCCCGACCACCACGCCACTCGAGACAAATCCATCTGCGCCATCCGACAGCGCCCCTGCTTCAAGCTGAGCGCCTCTTATCGCTGTAGTTGTGAGCTTCAGTTCCCCTGGCTTTTGCTCGCACGCTGAAAAGCCAATGTGGAAGCCGAGTAGAATAGCGCCGCCCTCTTTATCTGTGCCGTCAGCCTCCTTCCAACCTCCTAGCGTGAGCGCTTCTCTCCAAGTCACGTAACCATGGTGTTCCACTTTGCCGCGACCGCGCGATCCGGCATTTCCCTACACATAGCTCTTCCGGTTTTGAGTCAAGTATGTAACTTGACGGTATACGCAATGGGGCATAAGCATCTCCCCTTCAAGACGTTCTATGCCACGCCGACTGCTTATCTCTCGCGTTCGTTGATCCCTTCCCTGCGCGGCTGACTCCTCGACTCGCACGCTTGCGCGCGCCTCAGTTTTTGAAGTACCGCGCGTTCCCGCAACAAGCTTCGTCGGCTGCCCCAGACTGAAACCTGGCAATGTTGAATTCCAGCCCCCGAGTCTCCCCCTCGATGATTCGAGGAATATAAGCAGTCGGCGTTGAAGCGTGGCAAGCCATCTTCCTTGAGGTGGTCGTGGGTTCGAGGGTTTTAACTATGCTGGGCCCGGACGCTGATCAAAATTACACCGCTCACATGACGGGACTTGATGTGACCATACATGCGTTGGAGGCAGCCAAAGTGATCGTCGATAAGGCCTCAAGCAGTTAGCGAGCGGGAAGCCGCGCGATAAAAGTGACCTTGGCCCCGAATATCCTCATTGAGGCTGCAGGCCCTCCCCATCACCAGTAGAGGCATCATTGATCACGAGTGGGTGATCCTTTCCTCATGCTTCAAAAAACACTTCCGCCTCGCGATTGATTTCGGCTTCCAACCGAACTGGCAACAGATGCGTTGGTGGAGCAAGGCACCCGACACCTGAGTTCTGCGGTGGAACTCTCAAGACGCTTTCCTTTCATTCTTAGCCCACCCCCTTACGATACAGCCAGCAGGATGCTGAAAAAGTCCGGCCAGCTTTGTTCTCGCATCGCCAAGCGGTCAACGTACCGAATGAGCTTCTCGGTGGTCAGAAGCACTGGAGGGATTTTCCGTTCGCCAAGATCTCCGCAGCAAGGGCGAACGGCCCACACGAAGTGAGGTTTGTACCTCCCCGCCTCTTCGCTCGCTGCGGCCGCGCCGGACGGCCTTTGGAGCATCCTGCGGTCGCCATCTCGACGCCATCAGCATGAATGACTTCGCAGCGGTGTCTTTGCAAAGATGAGCACTGGATGCGCTCGCCGGAATAGAAGAGGTCCACGCCGAACACGCTCCTACGCAGTGGTGGAAGAGGCCTTTCATCACGATGTCAGACTTGCCGCTCGATCAACTCGAACAACTCGTCCAGGGTCACCACTGGGACCCCCTCGCAATTCTTGGTGCCCATCCGATGGCCCAGGGCAGTTCCCCTACCGTTGCGATTCGGTGTTTCTTGCCGGAAGCCAACGACGTTGCCTTACTCCTCAGTGAGCGAGGTCGACAGCCCATTCCCATGACGCGCCTCCATGAGGCCGGTCTATTCGAAGCCACCGTCCCGGGGCCGCTCGGAACCAGCCCTATCGTCTCCGCATAACCAACCATGCAGGACAGGTCTCGGAGCGGCATGATCCCTATGCATTCCCACCCTCCTCACCGACTTTGAGCTGCACCTCTTCGCCGAGGGAACCTTCTTCAAAGCCTATGAGACGATGGGCGCCCATCTCCGGACAGTCCAGGGTATCGCCGGAGTCCATTTTGTCGTCTGGGCGCCGAACGCTGCGCGAGTGAGTGTCGTGGGCGACTTCAATGAATGGGATGGCCGCCGCCATCCCATGACGAACCGCGGATCAACCGGCCTCTGGGAACTCTTCATTCCCGAACTCACAGACGGCACGCTCTACAAATATGAAATTCGCTCACGCCATCTCGACGCACCGCTCCTGAAAGCCGATCCCTATGCAGTCGCATCGGAGCTGCGCCCCAAGACCGCCTCGATCGTCCGCGCACTTTCTCCCTACCGTTGGAAGGACCAGTCCTGGATGACGGCGCGGGCACAGCAAGAACCCGCTCGCCACGCCCCTCTCAATTTACGAGGTCCATCTCGGCTCCTGGATGCGTATCCCTGAGGAAGGGAATCGCTGGCTGACCTACTCAGAGCTTGCCAAAAAGCTCATCCCATACGTGAAGAATATGGGCTATACCCATGTTGAACTGTTGCCGATTACCGAGCACCCGTTCGACGGATCCTGGGGCTATCAGACCACCGGCTATTTCGCCGTCACCAGCCGCCACGGATCTCCGGAAGACTTCATGGCCTTCGTCGATACGGCTCATCAGGCCGGAATCGGTGTGCTGATGGACTGGACCCCGCGCACTTTCCAGACGATCCGCATGGGCTCGCCCAGTTCGACGGGACGCATCTCTACGATCATGCCGACCCACGGCTCGGCTACCATCCGGACTGGCACAGCCGCATCTTCAATTACGATCGCGTCGAGGTCCGGAACTTCCTTCTGAACAGCGGGCTCTTTTGGCTGGATCGCTACCATATCGACGGCTTGCGCGTGGATGCCGTCGCCTCGATGCTCTATCTCGATTATGGACGGAAAGAAGGAGAATGGATTCCCAATCAGTTCGGCGGGCATGAAAACATCGGAGCCGTCACGCTGCTGAAAGACTTGAATGTCCTGGTCCACCGTGACTTCCTGGCGCCATGACCATCGCCGAGGAATCCACGTCCTGGTCGGGAGTCTCACGCCCCACCTATGCCGGAGGACTGGGCTTCACATTCAAGTGGAACATGGGCTGGATGCACGACATGCTGGAATACTTCGGCCACGATCCCGATCCACTCGCCTCTTTCACCAGAATCAGATTACGTTTGGGCTCCTCTATGCCTTCAATGAAAACTTCGTCCTGGTACTTTCGCACGATGAAGTGGTGCACGGAAAGCGGGCGCTGCTCGACAAAATGCCCGGCGACGAGTGGCAACGCTTTGCCAACCTCCGTTCCCTCTATGGCTTCATGTACGGGCATCCCGGCAAGAAAATGCTGTTCATGGGAGGAGAGTTCGGGCAGTGGCGTGAGTGGAACCACGACACCAGCCTGGAATGGCATCTCTGCAATTTCGAGCGGCACGTGGGGCTCCAGCGGCTCGTACGAGACCTTAACCGGCTCTACCGCCAGGAGCCGGCGCTGCATGAACTCGATCACGACTGGACCGGTTTCCAGTGGATCGACTTTTGCGATGCAGCCAATTCCGTGATCGTCTTCCTTCGAAAAGCCAAGAACCAGGATAATCAGATATTATGCTTGTGCAACTTCACCCCTGTTCCTCGCTACAACTATCGAGTCGGCGTGCCTGCGCGAAGGCTACTATCGGGAACTCTTGAACAGCGATGCTTCGGCCTACGGGGGAGCAATGTGGGAAATGCGGGAGGCCTTCACACAAGCCGCCGTCCCTCTCCACGGGATGCCCCATTCGCTCGCAGTCACACTCCCGCCTCTGTCGGTGTTGTTCCTGAAACGAATCTGGATTTAGCAGGATGCTGAAAAATGCGCGACTAGACACCAGTCTGACACTGTGTCCGTCCGTGACGGCGCGGACAGCGAGACAGCAGGATGCTCAAAAAGGCCGTGACAGCAAGGCCGCAGCCGATGGAAGCACCGGAGGCGTAGCCTCTGGGCTACGTTGAGGATGCTTTCGATGAGCCGAGAACGAAGCTGACGGACTTTTTCAGCATCCCGAGAGAAGGGAACTACCAGGTCCGGAAGGGACCGCAATCGAGATGGATGAACTTCGCGCGCGGATAAAACCCTACCCCACCGTACTGCAGCCTCAACGCGGCATGGCGAATCTCGCGAAGCTTGACACCGGGAACATAGAAGTCGAGCGCCTGCCCCTGGACATGTAGGCTGTGCTGCGCGACTCGCCGGCTCCGCTTCACGAGCAGTGCATTGTACTCGGGCGAACGATAGCCGGAAATCACATGGATCTCGCCCGCACCATCGACCGCTTTGTGCACGAGATTTACGTGCTCCAGCAATTGCACATCGATGGCGGCGACTTCTCCTGTGTGATGGCAACGCAGAATATGATTCACCTCATCCAGCGCCGTCAGGTCATACTTCCCTGCGTCATCACGATAGCGGACTCGCAGTCGTTCATTCGTGTGCACGTTGAAGAAGGTGAGTTCAGCCGTCAGGAAGCTCGTTCGCGCGCGCGACCGAGGGACACAGCAGCTTGCTACCGAGCAACAGAAGCCCGACAACAGACGTTTTCAAGAAAGATCGACGAGTCCAAGACCAGGAATCTGGATGCTGCAAGGAACCGCTCCGGAAGAAGGTGCGCTGCAGTCTGTCAGGACAACGCGTGTGCTTGTATCAAAAGCCACTGGGGCCAGTCAACTCCCTCCTCTAGTTTTTTTTTATGTGCGCCCAATCCCTAACACCATCCGTCCCATATGACGTGGCGTCTCGATCGGTCCAAGAGGGTCCCATCAGGATCTCCTCCTTACGCGGGATAGATTTGTGAACGAGCCAGCTCCCTCAGCAAGCACGGAAAAGGAGTTTCAGCACAGCCGAAACCCTTCGATGTCCGTGAAATGTGAGCCGTGAGACGCACCTCGTGGAAGACGGCAATGATAGTTTCTGATCACCCAAGCCGCCTATCCACTTCTCCCTAGACAGGAGAACCCAACATAGGTAAGATCGAAAACATTAGGGGTAGATCTCACGCTATGGCCACGATCCTTATTATCGACGACGAAGAATCGATCCGGAACCTCCTGAAGGAAGTCCTTGAAAGGGCCAACCACCGTGTGCTCGAAGCCTTTGATGGTCGGGAAGGCTTGACGCTCTACCAGCAGAACAAAGTGGACCTGGTCCTCATGGACATTCTGATGCCGGGAACCGACGGCCTCGAAGCCACGCTTACAACTGACGCGGGAATATCTCGACGCGAAGGTCATCGCCATGACCGGCGCCCAAGGCGACCAGCAACTTCCTCGACGTCGCGAAACTCTTTGGCGCCCGTCGCGTCTTCGAAAAACCCTTCGACATCGACAAACTCGTCCAAGCCGTCAACGAAGAACTCGCCAAGTAGCGCCCCTGCCGCAGTGCTGTCGACAGCCTGCCAGCCATTTTGGCATCTTGCTAACGGCCCCGATCCTGATCAAGTTCCAGCACTAAGCTCTTTCCTCGCAAGCCCGCGCATCATTGCCGGATCGTTGTACGCCCACTTCGCTCGAGCGCATCCAGCGAGATGGAGCCCTTTCGTCGCCACCAATTCCTTGGCCTTCGCATAGTTCTTCGCAGCTGAATCGCGCCACTGCCGGCTGACCGTTCACAATCTGACAAGCCAAGATCTCACCGTTCACTTCCAGCGTGCCCCCTGCTCGACCAGCGTCTTGGCCTGCGCCGACGTAATGCCATGGAGCTGCGCGAACTCCTCCAGTCCTCCAGTCTCAACCAATCGTCCATCCGGCATGATGCAGAGTCGCTTGAAATGCGGGGACCAATCCTTGCGGAAGTCGATGTACTTGATATCGCCGCCCTTTGCCACGGCACGGTCCAGTGTGCGGTAATCGATACCGAGATTCTTCTGATCGAGCTTCGTCGTCAGTTCCACAGGCAGTGTCCGGTGAAACACCATGGCCGCCACCTCATCGAGCGGAATCCCTCGCGCCTGAGACAATTGCTCCGCCTCGGCAAACTGCATGAGATCCAATGTCCAAGTCTGTTTAGGAACGGCTCCAGTCGGATCGATCCGGCAGAGCAAACAATCCCCGCGTCAGAATCCCGCCGACCTGGGGATACACATACACTCCACCTTCGGTCAGCAAGCTTGGTCATCGTCTCCAAGCGGAACCTCGTAGCTTTCCGACAAGACTTTGGCATGCGCGGCCAGATCTTCCTGGAGCGTCATGGCGCAGGCCGTCACATTCCCCGGTGCGTCGAACTCAGAGTAGTCCTCAATGACGTTGTAGAGAATCGGCAGCTTCGGCTCCGTGACCTTTTTCTTAATCTTGAACATGCCTCACCATTTCTTTCACCCCTGACCCATCACCCTCACGTTTCACGATGCCCGTACGGAGGTAGTGTCATCAATCTTCGATCCTCCACCGGCCCGCCGATCGTGAAGTGATACAGCGATTGAAGGCTCAGCCCCTTCATCGCTACGATCTCATGCACCGGGTCGTCGAAGAAACATCCGATCCCAGTCGCTCGCACACCCGCTGCCTCCGCTTCCAGGTACAGCACCTGACCCAACAGACCACGACTCCCAGAACAGTCGTGGATACCACCAGGCTCCTCCTTCCCGCAAGCGGCCTTCAAACTCGGCCAGCATGCCGAACGAGAATGCGCTGTCGCCGGCAATATCCTGATGACAACTCACTTGCACGGCCAGTTTCTTCGCATCGCCTTCAAGCAGCCAGTAGAGCGGCAGATCCTCCGGACAACCTGGCGCCGGAGTCCAGGTGAGCTCTGGATTCATGGATTGCTGAATGAACGATCAGCTTCTGTGGATCGCGCACCAGGAAATAGAGCCCTGGCGTGAGACCATCCACTCGATGCACGAATATTAACAGGTGAATCGCCGGCTCGTAGGGCCAGACATCCCACGGCATTGGCCGTTCCAATTGCGGCCGATCCGAACGAGGCATCACCAACTGCATCATGCGGAAGAATGTCGCAGCGGAGATCGACGTCTTGCCATCGAACGAGACAGCGCTCCGCCGCTGGCGAATGATCTGACCGGCCAGACAGCGCCTCGTGAGGCGTGAAAGGTGAAGCGTGAGACGTGAGAGTTGTGGGAGCAAGCGACACTCAAATGCTCGCTCATAGAGTGTGTCTTCCAACTCGCCGCTGCTACCTCATCAATAATGTCCCACTGCACTCCATGCTCACGCACTCAACCGATTGGCCTTCCCATGCCATGGTGCACTCCGCGAGCTCTTTGCACCATCATCCGAATCTAGAAACAGTGGCATTTCATGGCTGGCGCCTTACCGCTAACGCCTCACGTTTCACGTCCCTAAGAGGCCAGATCACAGCCAGACAGTCCGGATGTTCTGGTTCGACGCCTTGAAAGTCGTCCGTGCGATCGGTACCCAACAACATCGCGGTGGTATGTTGCGATAGGCCATCGAGCAGCGCCATCTTCCAGCCCAGCGTCGCCGCCGCAATCCGCGCCGTGCCGATCGCATGGCCGACATCGTGATTGCAGTAGCGAAACGCTCGTTCGCCATACTTCCAGGCTTCCCGCCAGTGAACGGAAGTCAGACCGAAGAGAAACGCCCCTGGAGGAAACGGAGCCAGCAGCCGAGCAACTTGCTCAGCGGAAAACTCAGCTCTCAGCTCCAACCCATGTTCTTTCGGCGCGTAATGATAGAGACCCGGGCTTTGAGATCGAGTCCGTCGATCTGCGGTACAAGCAGATAGCCTTCCGTCGGATGCAAATTGCCGGACGACGGATTACTCCGCAGCGCCCATTCCGATTCCCCTGCCTTCTTCCAGGCCGACAGTGCAAGAGCAAATTCGAAGAACCGGGAAAGCGTCCGCACGTTGACAGGCTGGCAGGCAACCGCCCCAGGCTGGTAGATGGCGTCATAGGCAGGCGAGACCGGTTCTTCATCCGGCGGCAGCAGCGGCAGATGAAACGAGCGGTGCGCCTTCAAACCGCCGAAACGGATCAGGCTGATTTGCCCAATCCAGATACCCAAGCGCACGAGCATAGCGGTTGAAATGATGCTTGGTCTGGAGCGTGATAGCGGATCACGCGATCGATGGGATCGGTCGGCAACGGTCTCGGCTGGTGCGGCAGAAACTGGGTTGTCCGTAGCTCATTGTAATAGTCAGTCACAGTCTACAGAGCCGCAGGAAGGAAAGTAAACGCACGCATTGACCTCCATTTCTCCCCGCGCGTATGCTGCAGTCAGCATTGTCAAGGAGAGACCCATGCAATTCGACGCCGCGCTTGCCGCACAAGAGACATTTCGGACGAGCCGAAGCTGAGCTTGGTTCCGACTGGGATACAGCCGTAGAACTTGAAGGCACGTTTTCCTCCAACGCCGGATCGACGGCGCGCGAGGCCTATGAGGGCTTGCTCGCTCTCGCCACTCCGCTATCCCAAGGCCCATTCCTTCCAAGCCTTCTGTATCTTCATCACCTGGCAGCAGGTGACGGAAGAGACCATTGCGCATCATTTTCAGACAGGCCTCCGGCTCTGCGAAACATTTCTGGCCTCTCCTGATGGGAAGCATCGAGCAGACGTCGAGCAGATCACCGAACTCTATGGGTCATTTCGTGATGGATTGGGGCTCGATGAAGAGGATGAGATTCAAGTCGAGTTTCGACGCGACACGCCTAAGGGCGGAGACTAGCGGGGACGCGTATCTCGTGAAGCGTCGATTCGTATCCTCGCCTATCGTTTGTCCGGCGCTTCGCTTCTCGCGAACGACGCTTCACGAAGCGATGTCAGACGCCGACAAACATCGGGCGCATTTTTC
>ERZ1370068.7310-contig-6236_pt1 | contig 18373 bp, 27 predicted proteins | sample MGYA00561227_ERZ1370068 | MGnify/ENA primary metagenome ERZ1370068 (study PRJEB38410, sample SAMEA6850437) | metagenome | study: Metagenomic assessment of the ecological functions of the soil: analysis of the soil microbiota associated with the...
GTTTCTTCGACTCCTCTAACGTTGAACGTTTTGCGTTTTCTGCCCATGCGCTGTCGCACATACAAGAATACCGACTTGACCGTAAGCGACGATGGCAGAGAACCCTACTCGAACAGGCTTCCTCAGAATCGTCTTCTTTAGCTGGACGTAACAGAACCGACCTTTGATCGTGGCAAGCGAGTTGTCGTAGTTGTTCCCGAAGGCTCCAGCCACAAACGGCGGATCGAAATCGAACACGTTCTGCATCCCAAGCGGAAATCGTGGTGTTATTCAACCAGGCGCGCCATCCACAGGGGTTATGCTCAGCCGTGGAGACCGGCATGCACGTTTTTCTCCTTGCCGTCCTTCGATCTTGACATTCTTGCCGCCATCGCTTGGCTAAGCCGGGCACCTCGGCTGCAGCTGGCGCTGGCAGGTTGAACGTGTAAGATGCCATTAGGTCAAGAGTAGTCCACGCGGACACTTTCCGCGCTCGCCAAGGACGAGGCCCACTTCTCGGCGTTTGTGGCGGCTGGCTCGGAGAACCAGTGGGATCTGAGGTCAGAACGTGGTTGTCATCTTCATACTGGCCGGTGTAGTGGACGGTTGCGCCGGTATCGAACCCAGCGAGCCACGTGCCAGCTGGGCCATCGTAGAATACGCTGGCATAGGCGCGATTGTGCGGCAACGAGCCGGTAAACGAGGGCCCGACACAAATTCGCCCGAAAGCCCAATTCGTTTGCTAACTGGAGTCGCCTGAAACTCGAAGCGCGACAAATAGGTGGCGTTAAGGGTAAAGGTTAATCTGCCAACATCCCCGTGACCGAAGATTGAAGAGTCCAGGATATAGATCGCCTCGTAGTCAACACCTTCGACGATCGCGCCAGTGAGGTTCAAGCTTGGATTGGTGACCTCGGTGATTGCGCCAGTTGTTGGATCACGAACAACCAACCCGGGAAAGCTGTTCTCGAAATCAATGATGAACTGCGGCGTCAACCAAGCGAAGCAATCGAACGCAGGTCGATATGCCAGAAGTCAGCACTCAGCGTAAGACCCTTGATCCATTTCGGACTGTAAACCGCTCCATAAGTCCATTCGTAAGCGACCTCCGGCTTCAGGTTGGGGTTTCCACTTACGACGACCGGAACGCTCGTTCCTTGAGGAGTCAATCCCTTGGGATCGCGAAGATCGCCGGGAAGAATAGGAGCGCCCGCCGTCCCTGCAGGTCTAAGGTCTGGTAATGTCGGCGCATGAAACGCTTCGCTGTAACTGCCGCGCAAGGTCAGTGCACCAATCCACTTGGGATCAAGCGGCTGCCAGCGCACAGAAAATTTCGGCTTCTGCGCGTTATATTGCGAGTGTTGCGCCGGGACAAATGGCTGGAGCGCGATGGGCAGAACCGCAGAGGTGTTTTGACTGTACCCATTCCTCGCGCTCGGCAATATCGAACTCGAGGCTGTACGCACCGGGGAAGTTCCACAGCGGGCTGGTCACCGGAATCCGCACTTCCTGATAGGTTGCCCAAACGTCCCGGTTCACCCGTGAAGCTTCGGTATTGAAGAAGCTGATCGTGTCAAACGTGGTGCTCTGCGACGGGGGATTGTTCTTCCACCTCTCGCCACGGTATTCGAGCCCGGCCGCAAAGGAGACCGGCCCCGCCGGGAGATTGAATAGATCGCCGTTGATAGTGAAATAACCTAAAGGTAACTCAAATTCACCGCTTTGGTGCAGAGTAACATAAACTCTGCTGATGGCGGCTTTGCTGTTCCGACCAAAGAACCCCAGAAAAGGATTAAAGGCTGTAGCCGGATTCGTATCCAGCAGCGCTTCGCGCAGGCCCGAGCTGCTCACCGCGCCGCCAAAGAGGAGTTCCTCGTCATTTCGGGAGTAGCGAAACCCCAATTCCCAATTCCAACTCTTAAAATAATCCCCAAATTCGCCCATCTCACCGCGAAGTCCGGTGTCGAACAAAACGTCGTGAAAAGTAGTTTTGTCCGGTCTGACGCGTTGATCGTTAATGCCGCGATAGGCGACTCCAGTAGTTACTGGGACAGGGACACCGTTGTAAATTAAAGTGGCATCCGCCACCGTGAACGGATTAAACGGATTCTGAAGCGGCACACTGATGGTGCGGGGGCTAAATTCGGCGCCGTTCGGCCTCTTGAAAGCATCACCATTAAACGGAGTAGCCGCCAGCGCTGCGTCAAAAAATGAGCGCGTATATTTAAAGTCGGCAAATAAGGTCAAGTATTTGTCGCAAATATCGCGCGTGAAAGAGCCATAGAAGCTTTGGCGATTCGCCGCTGGAATTTCCGGCAGCACAGCAAGGGAGTTATAGCAAGAAGTAATCGCCACCGCCCTTATAACCATAGGTGCCAGGTCTGTCGAAGGAGTTTGTTGGCATGCGGGCCGATGATACCGGAGGGACCTGGATATGCATTGGGTTTGCCACCGATGCAGCTAAACTGGCGGATACTAGCACGAATGTAAAATGGAGAAGTCGCAACGTTCGGCGCGGAGTGCGGCGGCGGAGAGTTCGCACTGAAAAACAATTTCGGGATCAAGCGAAAACGCCAACCTGCCAATCCGGCCGGGAGAATACGCAAGGCGTTTATCAACCCCTCCCCAGGGAACCGCGAACGTGTTACTGGTCAAGCTGGCGGTCGCGAGCGTACATGGCGGCACGATCGTAAAAATCGGCAATGACCAGGATATCGGTCTTATCGTCTCCCACACCGGCTTTGAGCCAACCCTCCAACTCACGCGCATCGTTGGACGCACCCAGGTTTGTATTCCCCACACTGCCCCCGATCTCAAGCCCACGGAACTTGTGTATTAAAAAGATGTTGATCACGCCAGCAACAGCGTCCGAGCCATACACAGCCGACGCGCCGTCCTTCAGGATGTCGATGTGATCGATCATCGGGAAGGGGATGAGATTGATGTCCACACCAGCGAAGGTCGGGGCGACACTGAAAGCACCGCCAATCCCAGATATGGCAACGCGTTTTCCATCGACGAGAACCAGAGTTTCTTTCGGCAGCAAACCCCGCAGGTTCGGTATGACGCTGCCATCGCCGCCAGCGACAGCGTTCTGGTTGACCGTCGAGCCCATCTCCTGCGGCAGATTGGTCAGCAGGTCCGTTGCATTGCGGATGCCCAGTTTTTCGAGGTCTGCCGGACGATACGTATCCACTGGATTAGGGCCGATCTCTTCCGCGGTCGGAATGTTTGAACCGGTTACAATGACGCGCTCCACTTCGGCAACCGCGGCAGGCGAAGGAGCTGTTCCCTGAGCGAATGTGACTGAGGGCAGGAGCAAACGCATTGCCGCTATGCTCCATCCGGCACACCAGATGAATGGTCGCTTGATGAAAAGTCCTCTCGCTACACTTTCCGTGGTTTAGCAAAATGCCTAACAAACAACAAGTTTCTTTTGTAACCCGCTTGCCGTCTGCCCTGCCTGCCACGCCGAAGGTCGCCGCGGCGACCGTAGGTGGGAGCGGAGCCGAAGGCAGCGTCGCACTTTCAATCGCCACTCGATCGATGGTCGCAGACCGTCGCTGCAGCGGGACGATTTATAAGATGGCTCTAGTAGACCGTTTTCGGCTCCGGTCCGTCGAGCAATTTCTTGAATCGGGGTCGCCTCGGAGCTTATCCCATTGCCAGCGCAGACGCAGTTCGGCCTGCGTGATGCCCCCGTCATAAAAGCGCGGTCGCGTGGTCGCACCCGGGGTCCGCAGGAGGCGTTCAACCAGCGGGAGGGCCTGATCCACCTCGCCCGTGAGCGCGTAAACCAGAGCCAGATCGTACGCGCGTTGCACTCCCTCGACGGCGTCTGTGCTCTCCGGACAGAGTTCAACCGCTCGGCGACTTTCGCGAATGGCGTCCTCTTTCCGGCCCATGTAGCCGTAGAGTATTCCGAGAGCAGCATGGTGCCTGGCCGCCGCGGGATGATCGCGCACATTGCTTTCCAAGGCCGGTCTCACTTTTTCAAAAAGGGTTCGCGCCAATTCCACATCGCCACGCGCCAGTGCGGTTTGGGCTTGATAGAAACTCTTTGGACTAGCACCCGGAAATTTGTCTGACGGGAAGTCGGCCAACCACTTCTCCGCCGTGGCGAAGTCTCGTTCCAGCATACTTAGATTCCAATTTGGCAGGGTTACTACCCCATCGGGATCCACGCCGGCCGGTATTTCCCGCAGCTTAGCCCTGGCCGCCGCCAGATCGCAGTTTGCAACGACTTCAATTTGGGCCAGGCCGACTCTGGGACGCGGTTAATCTGGCTTCCGCGCGAGATTTCGTTTCATTTCGGCGGCGGCAGCCTCGCCAATCACGCACCATCCAGTAGGTCATCACCATTTCCCACGGCTCCACGCGAGGGTTGAGGCTCCGAGCTTGTTCAAAGCCTCCGATCGCCGCGCGCCAGCGACCCTGCTGGCGGTAAATCCTCGCTATGTAGTCAAGGACCTCGACGTTGTTGGGCAAAGCAGTCAGGGCAATCGTAAATTGCTCCAACGCTGCGGTGTAATCTCTTTCCGTGAGATAGAAGAAGAGACCTAACGCCAGGTGTGCTTCGCCGAGAGCAGGCGATAAGCGGAGCGCTTCTTCGGCCAGGGTGCGCGCTTTCGCTTTCAGCGCCGGGTCATGCGTCTCAAAGAATTGTTGGCTGTAACTGATCGAAGCCCGTGCCCGCGCCAGAGCAAACGCGGGATCAAGTGCGATCGCCTGCGCGTAGAGCTGAGCCACCGCCTTCAATCTTCGGTCGTCGGCAGGAGTGGTGGCTGCAATGTTTCAGCATTTTGCTCAAGCTCGAGAGCTCGGAGATAAAGCGACGTAGGCCTCTGGATTGTTCGTCGGTTTCGTTCCGAGACTTGCCTTTTCTTCCGGATCGAGTTTTGCCTGGAGGACCTTGGCGATCTCCGCGGCCAGTTCGCCCTGAAGGCCAATCGAATCGGCGACGGCGCGGTCGTAACGCTCCGCCCAGATGTGGCGGTCGTTGCGTGCGTCGATCAGCTGGACGTTGACGAGCACCCGGTTGCCCGTGCGGCGGACGCTCCCTTCGAGAACATTCGCCACGCCCAGCGCCTGGCTGATCTCACGCATATTGCGCCCGCCAGGTTTTTGATAAGCCATCACGCTGGTGCGGCTGATGACTTTCAAATCGTGAATCTGCGCGAGGCTCGTCAGCACGTCGTCTTGAATCCCGGCGGCGAAGTAGGAGTTTTCTTTGTTGTCACTGAAATTCTCAAAGGGCAACACTGCAATGCTCTTCTCTGGAATTGAGCTCGGCGTCCGGTTCCGATGCCAGTAGAATGGAAGCGCCAGCGCAAGAGCAGCTACTAACAATACGAGCACCGAAGCGATGGGCGACCGTGTCCAGCGCAGCCATGAAGGAGCCTCGGTGGAGCGTTCCAACGCAGCCTTGAATTCCATGCTGCGACGGAGACTTTGGAGCGCCTCAAGCAGTTCGTGTGCGCTCTGATACCGTTCCTCGCGCTCTTTGCGCAGCGTTTTGCTGATAATCTGCTGAAGCTCGGCCGGAGTGTGCGCGATGTAACTCGTGAGCGGCGGTGGTTCCTTCTCAAGAATCGAAGTCATCACCTCTCCTGGCGTGTCGCCGGTGAATGGCGCATGCCCCGTTACCATTTCGTAAAGGACTACGCCGAGACTCCAGATATCGGTGCGCTTATCAACCGGCGCGCCGCGCGCCTGTTCCGGCGACATGTAACGAACGGTTCCCAGTATCGACCCCAGATTGGTCTCAGCGAGTGTCACCGATTCTGCCTCGTCCGCCGTAGCCTACCGGCGACAGCGCTGGATTCGGCCAGCTTTGCAATCCCGAAGTCGAGCACTTTCACGTATCCGTCCGGCCGGAGCATGATGTTCTCCGGCTTGATGTCGCGATGGACAATGCCGGTTTCGTGGGCGGCGGCGAGCGCGCTCGCCACCTGGATCGCGACGTCAACAGCTTCACTCGACCTCCATTCGCCCGCGCATCAGACGTTGACGCAGCGTCTCGCCTTCGATCAGTTCACTGGCTATGTAATGAGTTGAGTGATCCTCGCCGATCTCGTAAACCGTCAGGATATTTGGATGATTGAGCCCAACTACGGCATGCGCTTCCTGTTGAAACCGCTTCAGGCGCTCCGCGTCGCCGGTAAAGCGCATGGGCAGGAGTTTGAGCGCGGCCTTGCGGCCCGCTGTCATGTCGGTGGCCAGATAGACGTCGCCCATCCCGCCGGTGCCGATCCGTTTAGAAATTTTGTAGTGGCCGATCGTGCGACCGACGAGCAAATCAGCTTGCCCATTTTCAATAATCCTCGTCGCAATGCCGGCAGCTGAGGTTTCAATGAAGCCGCCTGCTCGTTGATGCGAAGCGAGGAGTGCTTCTACCTTACGGCGCAAAAGCTCATCACCTTCGCAGGCCGCGTCCAGGAATGCGCCAACCTGGTCCGGCTCTTGATCCAGCGCTGCGTGAAAGATTTCCTCAATCGTTTGTAACCGCGCCGGCGTCATAGACGGACAAATGACGAAATCCGAATGTCGAATGTCGAAAGAATAATGAAGCCCGAATGACCAAGGCATCTGGCTTCGCTGACTTTCGATGTTGGCATCGCGGTTGTCTTTAACTTGTTTCTCCAAATTTTGGAGGAGATCAGATCATCTCGAAACAAATCCTCGGCTGCGCATCGCTGATTTCGATCTCTGGATTTCGTCATTCGTAGCTTCGTCATTTCTATCAGGCCGCGTTATGCAATTCCGTGTACAGCCATGCCTTGGCAAAGACCCAATCACGTCGAACCGTCACGGTCGAGATTTTCAGGACCTCAGCGATTTCATCATGATTGAGGCCGCCGAAGTATTTCAATTCCACGACGTGAGCTTTTCTTGAGTCGAGCGTCGCCAATCTCTCCAGCGCCTCATGCACATCGAGAATCTCTGTTGTCTGTTCGGGCGAGATCAGCGCGGCCTCGTCCAGCTCTACTTTGAGCGCGCCGCCACCGCGTTTTTGGGACTGAGACGCCTTGGCATAATTGACCAGGATTTGACGCATCGCTTGCGCGGCGACGGCAAAGAAGTGTGAGCGGTTCGTAAAGCTCGGGTGGGTCTGGTCGGCCAGGCGCAGATAAGCCTCGTTGACCAGCGCCGTCGTTTGCAGTGTGTGCTCGGGACGCTGTCCCTCCATAAAATGATGAGCGAGGCGCCGGAGTTCTTCATAGACCAGCGGGGTTAACTCTGCGAGGGCGGCATCGTCCCCGTGACTCCAATCCGCCAGGAGCTGGGTCACTCTGTTGCGGAGAGACCGAAGGCATATCCATAAACTCCTCTTCGTAGCCTATCATCCACAGAAATTTCCTGCACGCAGAAGCTTTTCCGCAAAAAGTCTCGATTCAGATGATCACTTTGATCGCCCGTTCTTGTTTACATGAGTGAACGGCTAGAAAGGACTTCCCAAAACGAGAAGTCAAACAAGGCCAAAACAAAAAGGAAATTAGTTTATGAGAAATTCAAACATCACCAAAAACCGCATCCGAGTCGCTCTGCTACTCGTGTTAGCGGCTTCCATTATCGGCCTTGCGCCAGCCTTTTCGGCTAGTGCACGGGCTGGTTCATTTAGCATCAACGACGTGTCGGGAAACTACGTTGAGCTCGCCGACGGCTGGACCTTCGGCAATGGCGTCGTTAACTTCGACCCGATCAGTCAGGTCGGTCTCGTCACGTTCACGCCCGCGACCGGCACCTTTCACGAGGATTTGATCATAAGAAGTGCTGGAACAAATATCCAGCTCCATCCTAATGGCACCTATACCGTGGATGCGAACGGCCACGGGACGATGACGTGGATGGGTATGAACGGCCCCAAGCACCGCGATTTTTACATCGTGAACGGAGGCGCTGAGCTCAAGTGGATCATTACAGACCCACCCGGCTACCTACGTGATAGCAAGCAACAGCGGCACCATGACCAGACAATAGCGAGGGCTTGCTCAAGTAACCTGCCGAGCCGAACAAGCAGCCATATTTGGCAATCAGCCGTCACGCTTCACCGCGTGGCGGCTTTTTGTTTCACATGTAACGCTTACGGCTCTCGAACTCGCCCGCGTGCTCGTGCGTCTCAATCGCCATATATCACACCCTGCCGGGAATGTCATTCTTGGTTGGCGAAACCAGAAGGACACGGTCTATCCATAACCTCCTTCTCATATCCGACCGCGCCCTAAAAAGTTTCTGCACGCGGAAGCGTCTCCCGAAAAATTTCAATTTAGATGATCACTTTTGATCGGTCTTTCTTGTTTATGACAATGAAAGGCAAACTATGAAAACCAAAACGAAAGAGATTACACCTACCGCAGGCGTAAACAAAACCGGGCGGACTCGGCTTGCAGCCATCTTCCGCTGGCCCTTGCTCCTCGCCCTTCTGATCCTTCCACAGATGGTGCAGGCGCAGTGGACCGCGACTGTCGGCGCCCAGACCGATGACAAAGGAATTCAGGCTCTGGCTTTTCTGCCCAATGAAATCTGGATTCACGCCGGAGACAGAATCACCTGGACATGGCAGGCGGACGAGACGCACACCGTGACTTTTCTCAGGGCCGGCCAGGTGCGCCCTGATTTCCATGTGGGGTGCCCGGGCTTTTCGAGTGACCCTGCCATCTTCGATGGTTCGACTTGCGTCACCACACCCGAGATGGTGAAGGGGCAGACTTTCACCGTAATCTTTCCGGTTGCCGGAAATTTCAAGCTCGATCTGCCTGATCCATGCAAATATGGATGGACGGATTCACGTCCTCCCGGTGAGCGAGCCGCTGCCCCACACTCAGGCGTTCTATGACGAGCAGGCGGCGAGTCAGCAGCCGACGAATTGCTTTCCGATGGCGCAAAGATGAAACCCCTGCATGTCCCTAACTCACCACTGGGAGTCACGGCGGGGATCGCAGAGATCACAGGAACGGCGGGCGGCACCGAACACCATCGCGGCTGTGCGCTTTTCCCACGAGAATATCCGAATCCATGCCGGTCAAACGGTCGAATGGGATGCCCAGGGTCCACTCTTCCCGCATACCATTACCTTCGGGCAGGAGCCGGTGGACCTCATGAATCCTTCCCCGACGTAACGGTCGATCTGGATGGGGCCCGGCACGCCATCATCGCTTCCACTTCCGACAGCACCCACTCGGGGTTCATCATTCAGGCGTTTCAAGAACGGCGCGGGCTGCCACAGGTGCCCCTTGGCGTGACACGTTTCCGCGTCACTTTCCCGAACCCCGGAATCTTCCCTTACATCTGCGCCCTGCATGACGAGATGGGCATGGTTGGGCAGGTGACTGTCACTCCCTAAGAGAATTGTTTTGTGAGTAGAGGGTGTAGCCTTCCTAAACAAGTGAACTCGCTTTGTCGCATCCTTTCCTTCTGTCTTCTAGTACTTTCTGCCGGCCGCGCGAGTGAGCGCGCATGTCTTTTTGGAGCGCTCCAATCCGGCTGTCGGAGGCAAAATACATTCTGCGCCAGCGGCAGTGCGGATTTGCTTCACGGAAGCGATCGAGCCCGCGTTTAGCAGTATCCAAGTCTTCGATGCGACCGGAAAACAGGTCGACAAGAAAGACACGCACTCAGATCGCTCCAGTCGTTCGCTTCTGCAGATCTCACTGCCGCGGCTCGGACCAGGAACCTACAAGGTGGCCTGGGGCGTGGTGTCAGTCGATACGCATGTGACCAAAGGCGATTTCAGATTTCAGATTCTCCGGTAGAGCGCGGCGTTAGGAAGAAACGACCGAAACATGTTGACGTGATTGTCTTTCGACTAAGGTCGACTTTGCGCAGGCCGTTGCCGCTCTGTGGTTGTTCTGCGCATAGGGACATTTCCTCGACATCTTGGCGGGATGGGGTCTGGGTAGGAGTGGGCTCGCGTCTCAACATATTTGACATTTCACGCGCGGCCTCAGCCCGGCTGGCTGCGGTCGTAAGGAATAATGTTGTCCCATTCGTCGGCGGATGAGCGGGCGACGAATGCGACCACCGGTTCGGTATCGCTCATGTTGAACACTTCATGCGGCACGCCGGGCTTGATGTAGATGAAATCGCCGGCCTCGTTTTCGATCACTTGTTTCAGGCCTGTCCGAATTCGTGGCGCACTTTTCCTTCGATGATGTAGAGGATCACTTCGAAGCCGACATGGATGTGCGCATAGGCGACGCCGCCGGGCGGAATAGTGGCGATGTTGGCGGACAGGCTTGTCGTTCCCACGTTCTTGCCTGACATGCCCTGTTTGTAATGGATGCCATTCCAATCGCGTCGCGCGCCGCCGCCACGAATGGTCAGGATTCCGTCATGATCTTCGACCGCGCTGATGTCGATCTTGTCTCTTGTCGCTTTCATAAGGGCCGGACTCTAAACCGCAGATTGGCAGATTAACACAGATTCGTTAGCGCTGCTTCGACCTCGCGACGCGAGCCGCCGAGCTCAACGTATCGCGGACAAGTGACGAGATGATCGTTGACCATGCCGGTCGCTTGCATGAACGCGTAGCAGATCGTTGAGCCGACGAATTTGAATCCGCGTCGCAACAGATCGCGGCTCATGGCGTCGGATTCGGCGGTGCGCGCGGGCACGTCAGCCAAGGTTCGCCAACGATTCTGGATCGGCTCGCCGCCAACGAAGCTCCAGAGATAAGCGTCGAAAGCTTCCGAATTCTTTTCGCACCTCGAGAAAGCTTTTCGCGTTCTCGATTGTGGCTGCGATTTTCAATCGGTTCCGCACGATCCCATCGTTGCGGAGCAACCGCTGAACGTCGCGCTTGCTATAGCGCGCGATCTTTTCCGGGCGAAATCCATCGAGCGCTTTTCGGTAGTTCTCGCGTTTCTTCAAGATCGTGTTCCAGCTCAGTCCCGCCTGTGCGCCTTCCAGAATCAGGAACTCGAAGAGCACTCGATCGTCGTGTACAGGAACGCCCCATTCCTCATCGTGATAAGTAATGGCCGGTTCAGTCGTGGCCCAGGGCACAACGCGGCATAATGTTGAGACTACATCAGAGCGCGAGTTGTAGCCACGGCCCTGTGGGCCGTCCAACGAGTTGTGAACTTCTTGGAACCGGCCACAGGTCCGCACACCGGCCGGATTCGTCCTGCGGCGAACCGGTGGCTACAGCAATGGCGCGAGCAGCTGGGCCCGACCTCAATCCGATCCGAACTTTGGCTTCTTAGACGAAACCTTTTGTAGGTGCCTTCGGCGCTCACGTTGTGACCGAAGCCGCAAATGCCGGTTTGCGTGACGACCAGTTTGCCGCCGGTGAATTTTAGCGTGATCTGGCATTCTCTCTTCCGCGCCTTCGGGTTTGAAGATGGCAGTGTCGCCTTCGATCGTCGCGACGCCGCTGCCTTCGCCTTCGTTCGCCATTGGGCCCTGCGGCGTTTTGTATTCGTAAACGCCCGAAAATTCCACCTGAAGACGCTGTTTACCGAGCGCCCAGATCTTGAATTCGCCGCCCTTTGGTTTTCCAGGTGCCGTTGACTTGAGCGGCCGTGACACTCTTATCACTGTCGGCGCGTGACGTAGCAATTGACGCAGCGAAGACGATGCACTGCGCAAACGTAAAGCCTAACAAGCTCCGTGTTTTCATAAGCCTCGTCGGCAGCGAGTCTGGCAAGCGGCGAATCCCCGATCAAGCTTATTGCAGCGCTCTGTTGCAGGAGTCACAAATCAAACGAACGTTCATTTCGAAAATGGAGTTTGAAACATGACGGAAAAAGTCATCGAGAAACGTCGCCTTGTTTCGCCCGCGACGACACCGCAGGCGCTGGCATGGGACAGCCGGAACAAGACGTTGTGGATGGGTTCGCGCGATCTGCGCCGAATCTATGCGATCGATCCGGAGAATGGGACCGTCTTGAAACAACAAGAAGCGCCCGGCATTCCGTGGGCTGCCGTCGCGCTAAACGGCGAACTGCGTTTTACCATCGGCGAAGGCGCGGATGACGATCGTTACATTTATCGCTACACACCTGAGGCCGGATTTTCAAAGATGTTCGCGTGTCCCGAATTTACGGGATCATACCTCAGCTTCGACGGGAAGAATCTGTACATGAGCCAGTGGCACAAGAAGCGGGTGCTGATGTTCGACGATCAAGGCAATGTGATCCGCGAGATTAACGTCGGCGCCGAAATCTGCGGTCACACCTTGCCAACGGCTCGCTTTACGTTTTGCGAGGGCAGGAACAGCCAAACGAGGATTGGCGAATCGCGCGAGTGAATCCGCAAGAGGAAACGCCGGCCGCTGAAGATATCGCTGTTGTCCCGTTCGCGTCATCGCTCACTGACTTTCGACGGCGAAACGTTCTTGGTCGAATTATCGCGCGAAAGACACGATCATTTCGTTCGCCCTGCCGAATTAAAAGGTTTCTCGACTGTTCGATCGACGGGACACCGGCTGCCGCGCGGCGATTACTTCGTCGTCGGACAAGCAGAGCCTCCGTCGAAGAGGATTTTCCACGAGCCATCCGGCTGTCTTTACCCATGTGGAAGTAAAGGGTGCCGGATCTGCACTCCTGCTTCATCGAAAACGGGACCGCCGCGAGAATCCCCAGGTCGCCAGTCGGCGTTTGTTACGACGCGCTCGGTTGCCACGCGGAAAGGTGCGACCGCGTGGTTGGAAGAATTCTGACCAGCCCGCGATCACTTCTTGCTTCCCGTGCATGGTGTTGCCGTCCGAGAAACGTGAGCGTCGTCGGCCGAGATGCACGAAAAACTTTTTCGCGTCGCGGTCTGCGAACGCTTGTGGCGAATGCGATCTCGGTGGCGCGCACTTCTTCAGCTCGATCCGCAGGAAGCCGGTAAAGCTAAAACGAGAAGGAGCAGGCAAAGATTGCGTCTCATACTTCTCGAACCATTCAACATTGTGGGCGTGACGGGGGAGCCGACAGCCGAGTGGGACCGCCTAACATGGATGACCAAACGAAGACGCTTCATAAGCACATCTGAACGAAGCAAACTCGATCAGCAACCATCAACCAGCAAACGAAAATCTGTCAGGAAACAGTTTGCTTCCACGAACGAACAGCTAGAGTCGCCAATTGAGCGACGGTCCATAATTAAACGAAAATGTTTGTCTGACGACCACTGAGTGACAAGGCCATAGCCATGTAGCGTTTGACTTTTTTATACGCTGTTCGTGATTGTCCCGTTCGCGATAGAGGCAGTGATCGAGCGGCGAGGCAAAACAAGCGCGCCATGATCATCGTTATTTGAGTTTCAGGTGGCAAAACAACAGTGGGCAAAATGCTTACAGAACAACTTGGGTGAGTGTTTTATTGAAGCCGACGATTTTCATCCGGCACGCAAGCATCGAAAAAGATGCGCAACGGTCATCCGCTGGACCGATGAAGAATCGATGGCCGTGGCTGGACTGTTTGCGCAAACAAATCGAGCAGTTGCTTTCCGCGCAGGTGAAAATGCGGTCTTGGCCTGCGGTTCGGCAAGCCAGCGCGTGCGCCAATGCGCGACCGTCTGCGCGTGCCGCGATGAAGTAAAGTTTGTGTTTCTTCGCGGTGACTACGCGGTCGTCGAAAAGCAACTGCGCCAGCCGGCACGGGCATTTTATGAACGCGGCCCTGTTGCAGAAGTCGAGTCTGATGACTCTGGGAGGAACCACAACCGGACGAGAACGGTGTCAACGATTCGAACTGGGACGAACGCCGCGAGAGAGATTGTCGAGGAGAGATCGAAGCGAAACTGAATTTGGCGGGCAGCGGTTGGCTCGATGATGACAGATTTCGGGGACCGCGCGACTGGGCGGCCGGTGTCAGCAGCATGAGAATCCCGGCTGCGAGCGCACAAAACATCAACACCCCGAATCCAGCGACGAAAGATCCGGTTTCAGTTCGCTGAGATATCCGAACGCGTGCGGTCCTGCAAAACCCGCCAGAGCTGGCGAGCGCGCTGATCGTTCCCGCACGGCAACTGCCGCCTTGGAGTCGCTGAGAGATTTCCGTTGGAGATCGCCCAGAGCACGGGCAGAATGCCGCTGGCGATGCAGGTGACGCTCAACAGTAAAACCTCCGTCATTGGCATCCGAGCTGGGCAGAGTGGATGAGGCAACAGCAATCCGGTTGCGGCGATCAAGGGTGGGGCCGCAGCGTGCCAGCTGTCTTTCGCGATTTCTGTCGGAATGCCATCCGTTGAAGAGCATCGCGAAGAGCGCCACAACGTAGAGCACAGCGCCGAGTAGGCCGACCTGCGCATCTGAAAGTCCTGATTGGTTTTTGAGAATAGTCGGCAACCAAAAATCACACTGTATCCAATGAAGCATTGAAGAAAGGCTGCGGTGGTGAGCAGGAGCACAGTATCGAGAACGGAGTGCCTGACCGATGCTTATCGATTGCCGGCTTAACGGCTTTCTCTTGTTCCAACTTTTTGCGAAATCCATTGCCCGCTGGTCGGCAGTTAGCCAGCGCCCTGACTCCGGCCGGTCTGTCAGAAAACAAAATGCAACGGTACCTAACAAGATGCGCGGGAATGCTCCTCCAGAAAGAAAAGCCAGCGCCAGCCTTCGATCGCGAACCAGTTGTGACTCATATCCAGCCCGCCACGGGGGATGCGATGACCAGCGACACAGGAATTGCAGCCATGAAGTTGCTCGTCGCTTTCGCCCGGTCCTCCCGATGGACGAACCAGCGGCTCAGATAAAACGATGACGCGCTCTGGGAAGAAACTCGGCTTCGGCCGCGCCTTAACAAAAAGCGCGCGAGGTGAAGTTGGGCGGGAGTGTGCACGATTGCAGTGAGCGCGGTTGAGCAATCCCGATGAGGATCATACGTGTGCACAACCGTCCCACGCGCGCTCACACGCGGTTGGGCCAGCACGGCGCCGGAGTTTGTGAGGCCACCGTAGCTGAGGAAGAAAATGCCGATGCCGAGGCCGAACACGCGACTGGGGCCGGAACCCCAGGTCGCGCGCCATGCCAAGCGCGGCGTAGGCCAGCGCTGGTGCGGTCGAGGTAGTTGGTGATGTAAAGGAGGAAAACGAAGGGGAGCAAACCGGAACGGCAATGTGGCGCCGAGTTGTGTTCTGCAGCTGAAGCTGCAGCGGACGCAACCGTCGTGTGGGTGGACTCCGGTCATCTGAGATGCCTCTCGCGAATCACTGGAAACAGGCGGGAGTATATGCCGGGTTGCAGAATTGTCCAGCCGAAATACGGCGCTGTGCCGGAGAGACATCAGCGCACTCAGGCTGATCGTGACTCAGCACGAGTGTCTGAAAGCCCAAACGCGCGCAGGTCTTTTCAGCGACGCGAGCTTGTTGACCAGCGCGTTGGTTCCTTTTTCCAAGAGCATGCCCCACGCACTGAGGACAGCGAGGGTGGGGATGCAAATCAATAAAAACGCCCAGATCGGCACTTCCCGAATACGAAGTCCGAGCCAGATGACATACGGCTGGTGCGTCAGGTAGAGGCCATACGAATACAGGCCGACGAGGCCGAACAATTTGGCGGGCGAGTTAAACAGCGAAATCAATCCAGCGATGCCAACGATTTCCAGCATGCAACACGCGCCTGTGGCGAAATCGACAAAGATGTAATCGTAAAGTCCGTGATAGAGTTGCAGTGCCGCGGGGATAGAGGATCAAGCCGGCTACGAATCCTGCGCCGCGAAGAAGGAACCATTCCATGCGCGCGGGTGATTGCGTATACCACATCGCCAGCGACATCCCGAGCGCAAATTCCGGCAATCGACAAATTGCGAAACCGCCGAGCACCCCACAATCCGTTTTGGGGCCAGAGCACGAGCAAGACGTAGCGCGCGAAAAATCCCGCAGCGCATCCGATGAACAGAAACCACCATGGTCCAACACGCCGCGCCGTCCAGAAGAGCAGGGGAAAGATCGCATAGAACTGGATCAGCATGGCGAAATACCACCACGCCGCGTTTAGATACATGAAGTTCATCTCGATATCGATGAACCGCAGGCCGAGCAGGCTCAGGATGATGCGATCGTCCACCGGTTCGAGGCGGGCAACGAACGGCGAGACAAGATAGACCAGGTGCGCCACCCAATACATCGGGTACAGCCGTGTGAAGCGCGCCCAATACCACGCGCCCCAGGCAATTTCTCCCTTTCGGCGCGACGCATGGTCGATTGCATGAGCGTCCAACCGCTCAGGATGATGAACACACCGACGGCATGGAAACCGAGGCCTGATATTTTGAACCAGGCCAGTCTTAGAATGGTCAGCGCGCTCGCGGCGATGTTGCTCCAATCAGGCGGCGGAAGCACGCCATGCTGGAAGTAGGTCGCTGAAAAAGTGAAAGTAAGCGACGAACAGAATCGCCAGGCCCTTTGAAATATCGATCCAAAGGAGCCGTTTCACGGCATGGGCTTAACAGCCTCAAACTACCTGGTCAAGAACTAGAGCCATTTCACAAATTGCGCTGTCATGTTGAGCGAGCGCTGCAACGAAATGCAAAGCATGGCCAGGCTTTCAAACACTCTGTCATTTCGTTGCGCGTCGATCCAGAATTTGATCTGAGATTCTTCGCTTCGCTCAGAATGACACTTGGACTGCAGGCGCTTGCTTGGTCCAGCGTTGACGCCCTACAAACGCGAAACCGTAACGTGATTGACTGTTATCGCGCGACTCGCTAGAGCGGCATCATGTCTCTTACGAATACGCACGACCCTGCGCTTGAGCGTGGTCGTTTGTGCGTGGTGATCGCGACGATTGTCATCAACGTGATCGCGGTTTCGCTGCTGACGTTCGCGCCGTGGTCGGACTGGCGCACGGGCGCCGCTCTAAATTTTGTCGATAATTGTTTGCTCGTTGGGTTTACAGTCGTTAGGCGTGACGCATTGCTCGCGCGATTTCTTCTCTTCGGAGTTGTAGTCGGACTCACGGAGCTTGCCGCTGACGCGTGGCTGGTCGATTACACGCGCACGCTCGATTATTCCATCGGCGGCGGCCCGATGATCTGGCGTTCGCCGCTTTGGATGCCGCTGGCATGGGAGGTCGTGGCGGTGCAGTTCGGATACATCGGGCTGCGTTTGTGGGAGCGTTTCGGCAAGACCGGCCTGCTAATGATCGGATTGCTCGGCGCCATCAACATTCCGTTCTACGAAGAGATGGCGCGCCGGATTCATTGGTGGCAATACAGCCCCGAGCGTTGCCGGAATGATTTCGTATACGCCGTGGTACATCATCGTCGGCGAATTTGGCATTGCGCTGGTGTTCGCATTGCTGGCGCGAACCCTTCGGCGTGATTCGTGGCGCGTCGCCGTTGTTGCCGGCGTCGCTGGCGGAGCATCGATTTTTGTTTGCTACGCCGTGGCGTTCCTGATTACAGACCGGCTGATCGAGTGATCGAACGCGGTAGTAATAATAAGTGCATCGCATCGTTTCATTGCTGCCTGCTGCGACTGAAATCGCCGCTGCGCTTGGGCTTGATGGACCAGGTCGTTGGCGTTTCGCACGAGTGCGATTTTCCGAACGAAGCTAACGAGACGGCCACGCGTCACCCACTGTCCCGTGCACGGTGCGAAGCTGGCGAGCCGCGACGTGGATGAATGGGTGCGCCGTGCGCTGCATGACAACGGCACGATTTACACGATCGACGAACCGCTTCTGCGAAAACTGCAGCCGGATGTAATTCTGACCCAAAAATTGTGCGATGTCTGCGCAGTGGGTTACGGCACTGTGGCGAAGCTCGCGCAAACTTTGCCGGGTCCGCCTCGAGTGGTGAACCTCGAGCCAACAAGTCTGGCCGATATTTTCGACGACATTCGGCGCGTGGCGGATGACGTGTGATGTGCGCGAACGCGCGGAGAAATTGATCGTAAATTTATCCGAGCGCGTTGAAAACGTGCGCAAACGCGCCGCAACGATTCCGGATCGCCCACGTTGTTTTCTGATGGAATGGGTGGATCCGCCATTTTGTTCCGGTCACTGGGGGCCGGAGCTGGTCGAGATCGCCGGTGGCCACGATTCGTTAGGCCGAAAGCATCAGCCGTCGGCGCAAATCGAGTGGCAGCAAGTGTTGGATGCGCGTCCAGAGATCATCGTGCTTGCGCTTTGCGGATACGACATTGATCGAGCGCGCCGCGATTACGAATTGCTCAGGCGATTTCCTGGTTTTGGTTCGATTCCCGCTGCGGATAGCGGCCAGGTGTATGTCGTAAATGCCAGCGCATACTTCGCGCGCCCGGGTCCTCGCATTGTCGACAGTCTGGAAATTCTCGCAGGAATTTTGCACCCGAGCTGAATTTCCCGAGTTCGTTTCGCGCGCCGGCGCTGACGATCGGCGCGTTGTCCGCATTGGCTAACGCAGTGCGGCTTCCGGCGAACCGCGTGCGGAACGGACAATTATTCGAATCGTTCCGAAAGCAATACGTAACTGAACGAAGTACA